>Ga0310690_10006854_pt1 | contig 14844 bp, 27 predicted proteins | sample AusTroGonzalo_MG_2_FD_207661 | JGI IMG/M metagenome (GOLD analysis project Ga0310690, IMG submission 207661) | Bovine rumen microbial communities from tropical cattle in Woodstock, Queensland, Australia - Gonzalo_04 (v2) (version 2) | ecosystem: Host-associated > Mammals > Digestive system >...
TCGTCAGTATACAAAGAAAAGGGGTGATTTATTTTATGATCCATGCTCACCTGATCCGACTGGTGTTATAACTGCATCGCATTGGGATTATGATGGCGGTTGGATGAAAGTGTTATTCGAGGGTCAGCATTGGACGGAAGAAGAAAAAAGAGCATTTATTGGGAGGAATTGGAAACATTATAAACCGAGCCAGTATGATTGCACTGGTCAAATATTTACTTGGTACATAGGTGTATTTAATGTGCCAAAAGGAGTTGTCGCATATATTAAAGAATCAATTGATGTTTAAATAATAAGTAAAGGAGATAATAATATGAAAAGAGCATGGTTCCCAACACAGTCAAATTTAAAAAAGTATTATGCTACGGTTGTTGAAGTTGGAGAAGAACTTACAGATGAAGAGCGAGATCCAGAAGTTGGAAGAATGTGGCACATAACTTGTTATGATGGGTTCACAACTGACGCTTTTGAAGACGAACTTTCAATTAGTACAAAGGAGACTTCTATATGGATAGAGTAGAACAAAATATCGCCGAATGTTGGGACGAAGAAACTAAGGAATTTGATTGGGAATACTATCAGTATCTCTGTGATATACAAGAAGAAGCTGGATATGAAGAGTAAGAAAGGAGAATAAGATTATGGCATATGTAAAACCTACAGTTCAACAAATTGAATGGGCAATGAGAGAGGGCGGCTGGCCCAGAGAAAGCGCAGAAAGGGGGTATGAAATATTCGATTTTGATTGTTTAGGTCTTTTGAATGTTGAAGCAATCGGAGATGTTTATCTTGGCGTTGGAAACAGTGACGGATACGATGATGAGGCTTGTGCAAGAGAAGCTGAACGCTCTGGTTATTGCAAAATCATTCCTATAGATGAACTACCAGAAATATTTATTATTGATGGGATAGATCGCCGTTATTTTGGCTGGGTTGATACTCCAGAAAATCGTAAAGCAATTCAAGATTATTGCGATAGATGGTGTTGTGATTATAGTATTTATTAAGAAAGGAGATTTATTTATGGAAACTTACATCGAACAGTTTATGAAAGATGAGATACTTAAACGTGCAAACATAAAGAAAGATCCTGTACTTTGCGGTTTCGTGTGGTGTCATGGTAATAAGGACTTCTCAGCATATGAAGTAAATATTAGCAAAGAAGATCGTGAAGCAATTGAGGCGATATTGTCTAAATATCAGGATGATAGCACAAGTGAACGCAATTGCTGGGACAGTAAGTTTTCAGATGTGTTTATGGAAGAATATTAAATCGGTTGATCAAAATCGTATCAGAATCTAAGTAAAGGAGATTTATTATGACAATTATTCGTAATGGTGTAGAAATTGAATTGACACATGAAGAGCTTGTTAAAGCATACTATGAATGTGAACTAAATTGGGATAAGGAATATATATCTTGCAATCTAATTGACCAATATAATGATGATGGTTTGCATGACATAATGCAAAAAAGATTAAATAGCGATGATAGTTTCTGTGAAAAAGTTGCTTTAAGATACAGAAAATATTTAAATGATCAATATGGTTCTGACACAGAATTTGATTGTCTTATGGATGCATATGATTATGTTAAATATTATTATTAAGGGAAGGAGTTATTATATATGAATACTGTTTATATTTACAAAACATGGAACGATTGTCTTGCATATGGTGAGGAAATCATTGAGGTATATGATAAAAAGGAAGATGCGTTGCAGCGATTGAGTCACGATGTTAAAGAAGAGTTTGGCGGCACTCCGAAAGAACTAAGGAATGATCCAACTTTTACAATGGATTGTCTTGATTCAATGGAAGATGATTATGTAGCAGTCGCACGAAATGATGGAAGCGTTGATTATTTTATTGTTGAAGCAAAAGAAAGGAGAAACTAATGAAGATTACACTGAATGATCGTTGGGATGATATTAATGGTAATGGAGACAAGTATGTTGAACTTAGGATTAATACTGCCGAAGCGTGTTGTGTTAAAGAAGCGCCAGACGGTCGCCGGAGTGTTCTTGAGTTTGGTAATGGCAAAAATGTATACTCATGGATTGGTGGAGCGGATTTCCCGTTAAGAAAATTACTTCCAAATGAGGTAGATCAAATCATGTCATTCGTGGACGAACAGTTTGAAGCAGAAAATTCAATAGATAATAAAGGAGAGCTGCCAATGTTAAAGAGTGGATTACATTATGATGAAAAGAATTGTGGATATTATTATGTAAGCAAAAACGGAATAGTGTATGATTTATTGACTGGAATGACAATACCTAAAGATGGCTCCAATAGGAAATCATCAGATACGCTGTTTATTATGTTTGATGCCATATCCAACTTTATCCAGTATGGAATATTTGAAAAAATAGATAGTCAGGACGAAGACGATTTTTACAAAGACTTTGATGATGGATATTTTTTCGTTGACTTTATATTCGGTTATTCAACGTTAAGCGATAGCGACGGTGGAATGATAGCTGATTTTGTTGATGATTGGGAAGCGGATAACATGAAGTGTGTAAAAAAGATGCAAGAATATATCAGGAAATATTCAGCACAAAAACAAAGTGATTCATTATTAAATGAGGATATTAACATGAAGTTTGTATGGGATATGAATGAGTCCAGATGGAACGCATTTGTTGATGCTATTAAGCATAACGATTATGATCATGCTCACTGGATTGGAGAATTTATTGGATCTTGTAGAATTGGGGATTTATGTTTCGACATCAGAACATGGTGTCCAGGCGAAGGATGGAGCGGATGGGGATTTGAATTGTTCTGTGGCGGTATTGACAATGGATATTCATATTCAAATATGAACGAAATTCCATATCCTTATGATGAAGCTGGATGCGGAGATTTTCCAGATGGATTTGAAACCTACAGTTACGAAGAATTTAAGCTTGCGGCAGAAGAATTCTTTGAAATTTATATTATGGATCAGAATACCGTATATGATGAAGCTGATCTGATTGCAAAAGCAAACGAGCCATTGAATGTATGGTGATTGATTTATTAAGGAAAGGAGGTGATGACCTATGGATGTCGAAGTCCGGTGGCGAAATGAACACGGCGAAGGACATTGGGAAGTTACTGATGGTATCCACACTGTCAGCTGAGTTGACTGAAGACTAATTAAACAAAACCACTAATTAAGAACTGTGGATTCTACAGTTCTTTTTATTATGCAATTAAGAAAGGATAAATCATTATGGCTAAATTTATTCAGGGAGTTACAAATTATGACGAGTGGCGCGATCATTCAAAGGATAACAAGAAATATATTGAGAGAATGAGCGTTATAAGTGAATTACTTGCGAAGAAAAATGAAATTACCTTTGCCGAACAGGTAATGTTGGTAATGTTAATCGTTGTTTCGGCACTGACCGGCAAACTCGAAGGATTCTACGCAGTAAGCACTTCTGTGCTTATGAATTTAATCTGTCAAGCGAGAGCAAGAATTGAAGGATGTATCTGTAAAGATTGTTATGCAGCACAAGGCTGCGGAAGTCGTAGCACATTATGCCAAGCATTGGAAACAAACTTTATTATTCTGAATAATTTCCTTATTTCTGTTGAAGCTTGGGCAATGTTAGCAATACCATCCATAAACGGGCGAGCCAGAATTGAAGCGCATGGAGATGTGGCGAGCGAAATCTGCGCTATTAATTATAATCGCATTGTTGAGAGCCACAAACATCTGAAGTTTGCAGTTTTTTCAAAGAACTTAGGCATTTGGAAGAACGTATTTCTCACAGAAGGTAAGCCAGACAACATGATCTTTATAGCATCTTCTCCGATGGTAAATGAGGTTATGGAGATTCCTGTTGATATGATGCAGTACGTTGATCATGTGTTTACCGTATATGATGAGGATTATGCAAAGGAGCATAACATCAATATTAATTGTGGTACATGGGAAGGACACGATCTTGACCATCGTTGTAAGCGTTGCCTCAGATGTTATACGGATGGAACCGAGTATTACATTAATGAGCTTAAGAAATAATTATTAAATAAGAAAGGAGAGAATAACCATGTCGGTAGAACGTAAATTCAAAGTTGGCGGAACGACCTACCAGAGATCGAAGCGCGGTGTCGGCAAAGAGATTGGCGGGAAACTCTATGTTCATAAATTGTATGTTGATCAAGTAATGGACGTAATTGATTTCATTTTTGCAACTTTACTAGTTCCACGTAGCTTTAATTATAACTGCGTGATGATAGACGAAAAGAATCGCACAATCCGTTTTGATGAAGCACCAGATTTCGATACTGCGAGAGAACCTCACGTTGGCGATTTCATCGAGGTAAATCTTTGCACACTTGATATACGCCATGGTCATAGTGATGCTATCTGGCATCATAAATGGATGTGGGTCGATGATGACTATAATGGGTTTGACGTTGAAGAGAGTTATCAATGGTCAAAAAAATGGACTTCTTATATAAGGAAGGCAAGCGGAAGCGAACGTATTTGGCTTCAACAGTTAAAGGAAGCAAATATTGATTAAATATTAAAATGGTATTGACTTTTTGAAAGGAGTGTGCTTATAATGTCTCAGAGATACTCATCAGCAAATACAAGTATAAATAGTTCCAGACTTCCTCGTATCTACGGTCTAGTTAAATTGAATTCTGAAAGTTCCGTAATTGATTACGGATGCGGTAAGTTTTTCGATTCTTATAATCTTGGAGATAACGTTGTCGGATATGACCCATATAATAGAAATAATCCAGAATTACTTAAAACCAAATATGATGTTGCGTTGTGTAGTAATGTCCTGAATGTTGTTGCCGAACGAGAAGAGAGACTTAAAATTCTTTCGACACTGAAGGATATTGCAAAAACAATCTTTATTACTATATATGAAGGAGATAAATCTCGCAATGGTCGTGTGACTAAAAAAGATTGTTTTCAGCTTAACTGGTGGGTATGCGATTATATTCCAGAACTTGTTGAAGTGTTTGGTGCTGGTAATGTTAAATGGAATAAGAAAGGATATTTTGCTTGTATGGGGAAAGAACAATGATATAATCAATATGGAAATGTATGGAGAAATCAATATTATAATAGGAAGGAAATCCATCAATGTCTAGTGTTGAGAAAAAACAAGCAGTTGTAAATGGAGTATTTGGAACAGCCGCCGGTTTGTTGATGGGTGGTCCAGCCGGCGCAGCCGTTGCCGGCTTAACAGCAGCCGGACTTATACATTCTCAAGAAAAACACGATGAAGAACTTCGTCGCAGAGAAGCAGAAAGAAAGGCTAGTAGCAAATATGATAATGAGAAGGAATATGAGCACCGAAAGGCAAGAGATGCTCAAATGATGAAAGAATATGCTCAACGTCAAGCGATGCATAATTCAACACATCCTATTTATAGTTGGGCAATTGATGACAATTGGGAAGAAGAAAAGATAAAACTCTTGTCATCGTTAACGATTTATAGACCAGCAAGGAGCACATATTCTACCGAAGAAGAATTTTTATCTGCAAGTGTATCATATTATATGCGTAAAGATCCGAGGTCTGTCCGTCTTACATATGATTATGAAAGGAATATTACAACTGATGGCAACGATAAGGTTGACTTTAAAGAAAGACCTTATGTTAATGTTATTATATTTAGGAATGCACTTAGTGGGAAAAATGGAATTTATTCAGCATCTAATATACCGAGAACAATAGGTAAAGGGATGTTATTTGAACGTGATGATTTTTTAAGACGATATAAAGAAGATAAAGACAATCCAAACATTGAATTGTTTAACTTTAGCGGTTTCCCTGGTTATAAATATCATCGGTGTGCGGTATTTAATGGTGGGGAGAGAGCATATGGAACTGGGCCAACAGTGAAGTATTTATACACAATTGATGGCAGAAATTACATTATAGGATAGGGGTGATTGAGATATGATGAGCATTGCTCGTCTAAAGAATTTACATAACTATATATATGCAATATATTTTAGAGAAATCAATATTATGTTTGACAATAATAAACATGATGATTTCCATAGTTATGTAAATAAGAAAGAAGTCCATCTTCCGAAGAGTATCATAGCAAATCCAACTGAATGGACTTTGTTCGCATTCATGCACGAGATTGGTCATATACAAACAAATGTTTCCAATATGAAGAGATGTATGCAAGAATATCTTGCCACACAATGGGCGCTGGATAAATCAAAGGAGATTGGGTTTGCCGTTCCAACAATATATATTTCTACATATCAGAACTATATATGGCGGTGGAGGGATAAGTCGATTAAAGCGAACGGTAAAAATGTCCCAACAAAAGAGGAACTTACATTATCTTATTAAAAGGAGGGTTAGCAATGCAGGGGAGATTAGAGAACAAACTTAAAATTGAAATGATTCTTGCCGACAAGGTTAGCAATGCTCCAGATTATATGAAAAGATATTTGCTTTCAATAAGGACGAAGGAAGCAACAACGCGGCTTAGATATTTGAACAATGTTATCAGATTTTTGTTCCACATAAACAACAATAGCTTTCCTAATATTGATACATTAAAAGGAATTGATTCATTTACAATTCAGAATTATATGTCTGAAATTCAGTTCTTTAAGAATGATAATGAGCTTAGAGAAATGAAGGAAAGCACACAGTGTATCATATATTCTTCTTTATCTTCTTTCTTCTTATTTCTTACGAGGTCTGGATATATCAGTGTAAATCCGTTCGATAATAAGATGATTGAACGCCCACGTATTCATGAGACAGAAGTTGTATTTTTGACCCCAGAAGAGGTAAAAAAAGTTGAATATACAATAATGCACGTTGGTGCCGGCAGTGATTTAAGTGTAACAAAGCAGCGCAAATGGAGACATCGTGATTTACTTCTGTTTAGAATTCCTGTTATTAACGGACTTCGAGTTACTGCACTTGCTGAGATTAATATAGGAGATGTTGACCTTGAAGCTAAAAAAATCAGAGTTACTGAAAAGGGTAATATTACCAAATATGTAGATTTTGATTTTAAAACAGCGCAGTATCTTTCTTTATGGATGACAGAAAGAAATAAAATATTAAGTGGAGAAAGTTGTGATGCACTTTTTATTTCAAATAGAAAATCTAGGATGACAACTAGCGCCATCGAGAGAGTTATTGGTAAATATACTGCATCATGTATTGAGGGAAAACATATAACGCCGCACAAGCTTAGGGCTACATGTGGTACAAATGTGTATCAGGCAACCAAAGATATTTATTTGGTATCTAAAGTACTTGGTCACAAAAATACAGCACCAACCAAACGATATGCGGCAGTATTTGATGATGACATTACGAATGCAGTCAATGCCACTGCCAATCTTTATTAAATTACTATAATTAAAAAGGAGTGTAATTTATGAAAGCCTTCAACATCAACGACTCTTTGTTTCCGTTTACGGATATGATATTGGATGGCATAAAGACAATTGAGACACGGAGAACGAAATCGCTTCATTCGCTAATCGGATCTCGTGTTGGAATAATTAAGACCGGATGTGGCAATGCTATGCTTGTTGGATTTGTTGATATTATTGATGTGATCAAATACAAAACGGCAAGCGATTTCCGTTTTGATTATTATCTTCATCCTGTAGAACCTGGGTGTAAATACGATATTGAGCCGTGCGGTATCAAGTATGGATATCTAATGCAAAATCCAGTTAGATGTAATCCAACGTCAGTAACTTCTAAGGGAATCGTGATTAGAAACATATAAGGAGAATAAATGAGATTATGGCATTATAAGCTGTTGCCAGTTCTACCACGCCAGCAGCTATTGGGCCAATGGAGAGAATGTTGTTGTATCGTAAAAAAGTTATCAACAAACGGTACTCCAAATCATTTGCTTGTAAATAAAATATTAGATTTTCCGCCAAATCATTTTTACAGGTATTGCCAATTGGTTGCGGAAGAAATGATTAAACGAGGGTATAAGGTTGGCAATTCCTATTCTAATCTTTCTGCATCGTTTGATAAATTTAGTGATTGCTATTGGATGTCCATTGAAGGAGAATTATTCTCTGAATGGCACAATAAAAGATATCTGCGGCAATGTTATTACAATTTACAGGAGAAATATGACTGCGGCGGAATTAGTGAAGCAGAATGGAAAACGATTGACGAATTAGTAAGGAGCAAATATGGTCAATACATTTATTAGACCTGGGCCAGGAAAAGGTAAAAATTATAGAGATCTTATTTATAAAAAAAATGAAAGAGATTGGAGTATATGCATACTGGGAACAGTATTGTAGAGATAATGGTTTTTTTAATTTTAGGAGATATTTATGAGAATATGCACATCGAAGAAAACACAGATTAACACATGGAAAGCACATAACAGAGGTAAGACGTACAAAAACACTGGCGCAGAATATCGCATCAAAAAGATTGACGGATCATTCTACATAGAGATGAAGAGCAGATTTAACGATTGGGAAGTGCAAGACGAGATTTACCGATCTATTGTAATGGGTAAGTACGGCAATTGATTTATGGATAATTATTAAAGTAGAGATATCATGATTAAATGCTGTAAAAATTGCGAGAAAAGATTCACCGCATGCCATGATTCATGCAAACAATATAAAGAAGAAAAGGAAGAAGATTATAAACGGAAAAAGTGGCTTAATAGGCAAAATAGCATAATTAGTCAAAGAAATTTTTATGTAAATTTAATTCACGGAGATTGCACTGTTCGGCAGTTAATAAAAAGTAGTTACTATCATTAATGGGGGGGTATGTAGTTGCCAATATCAGGATCTAAACTTATAGGCGGTAATCCAAAAAACGGAAGAGCAGACAACGATTATTATGCAACAAATCCGGAAGCAGTACAAATTTTGATTGAACAACATAATTTTCAAGGCGACAATATTCTTGAGCCTTGTGTTGGCGCCGGACATATAGCACATGTTCTTTCCCAACGTTTCAACGGTCAAATTACCGCAATAGATATTGTTGACCGTGGATATCCGCAAACAATTGTAACCGATTTTCTAACCTGGGAAACAGAATTGATCTTTGACACTATCATAACTAATCCGCCATACAGTCTGGCAAAGGAGTTTGTTTTCAAGTGTATGGAATTATTAACCAACGGCGGTCAACTTGCAATGTTTTTAAGAATTCAATTTCTTGAAACAGTAGGACGCAAGGAATTATTTGACATATACCCGCCAAAGTATATATACGTGTTTAGGAAAAGGATGCCAGTATTCAATAACGGAATTGAACTTGACCCTTCAACTGGTAGATCTTGGTCAACAACATTGTGCAATGCATGGTTTGTTTGGGAAAAGGGCAGCACAAGTGAGCCAATTATTAGATGGTTATAATATGAAAGGAGTAGTTTTTATGCAATGGGTTTATGATGATGGCGGTCGTGCTGAAGCAGGTTTCAAGGGGACAACTGGAGATTGTGTATGTAGAGCAATTTCAATTGCCGCAGAAAGACCATATAAGGAAGTATATGATCTTATTAATGAATATGCAAAAAGCGAGAGAACTGGTAAGCGTAAACGTGGCAAAAGTTCTGCGAGAACCGGAGTGTATAAACGAACAATCCGTAAAGCGATGGAACACTATGGATGGAAATGGACTCCGACAATGTTTGTTGGACAGGGATGTAAAGTACATCTTCAGGCAGACGAATTACCAAGTGGAAGATTGGTTGTTGAAGTAGCTAAGCATTGTACGGCGGTAATAGATGGTGTTATTCATGATATATATAATCCAAACGATAGAGGATACGTTGTTGATGGTTATGGAAATGACATTACAACCAATAGATGCGTATATGGATATTATTCAAAAGAATAACTGTTGATTAGACCAAGCTATTTAAAGGAGATGATACCATTGTATATTGTATTTAATACAAGTTAATTTTGGGAGTATATAATTATTAAATTGACAAAAGGGGTTCTTCTAACATAATATATAATTATAATGAAAGGAGGACTGCCAAATGTTATATGGTGACAAAAGCAGACAGGAACTTAATGCATACGCAGAGGAATTATTCAGAAAACATAAAGAAGTAAAAAATCGTAAACTGCGGCGAAATCTATTTGACGAAATTGAAAATCATTTTGGTATTAACACCTCTGTGATTGATGCAATGATTACATTTAAGAGAAATATAAGTGAGTTTACAAACTTTGAAGTGTTTGCTGTTATATGGTTTCTTGATCGTGATAGCCTCGATAAGTTTTTTACAGCTGGTGAAATTGAAGATTTCTCAACAACAAAAATCGTTGAGGAAAAAATAAAATTCCCACTTGTTTTTTCTAATGCAATTAAAGTTGCCGATGATCAGTTTATTGTAGCTACAGATCTACACGAGTTGATGAAGTACCGTCAGGCACGGATGATGAATTATGATGCAAATGAGCAGAGGGCACTAAAGCGCGTTAAATTTGGTAGTACAGAAATTTATAAGCCATTTGTAAATAACATAAGCGTTAAACAGATAAAAGAAAGTATTCTCTCTGGAGATTATGTATCTGATGCTCTCACATTCAACATGGGTGATGACGCAGAGTATTCTTTTGCTGATGGTATTTTAACAATTACTAATATAACTAAAGGAATGTTTAATTTAGATGATGGATATCATCGTTATTTAGCAATGAGTCAAATAAACGATGAAGATCCTTCATTTAATTATCCTGTAGTTATCCAAATAGTTGCTTTCTCTAACTCAAAAGCAAGTAAATTTATTTATCAGCAAGACCAGAAAAACCGGATGAGGAAAATTGTGTCTGATACATATGATGTAAATGCGGTTCCAAATTTGATTGTTAATCGTGTCAATGAAGATCCAGCATTTTCTCTCAAAGGAATGATAGGTCGCAATCAGGCGCTGATAAATTCTGCCGTATTCGCAAAATTAATTGCAGCTTTTTATCATACAAAATCAATTCAGAAGAATGATTTAAGAGCGATAAACAAAATCAAAAATGAATTGGTAACTAAATTTAATATTATTACAACAGATGATAGATTTCTAGGTGAATATAATGATGAAACATTATTTGTTATATTATATATTTTTAATTCACCTATTGAACCTTCATCATATATTAGTGCCATAACACAAATAGTTGATAATCTTACGTCTGAAGAACGACGTTATATGAAAGTAGCGCCAACTGGAGTTATTCGCAGGATTGCAATGAATGTGATGGCAGAAAAAATTAAACCTTGGTTGCGGTAAGTATACAATTGATCGATGGGGGTGATGCATCATTGTATAATGAAAAGCGAAAGCAGCAATACATAGACGAAAAAACTAAAGATAGAAAAATCTCGTTTAATTTACGAGATGCTTTTAATACTTCTGATCAATATGAAGAAAAGCTTGGTCGTGATATATGCGAATGGAACACAAACGAAATCATTGCATTTTATAAAAAATTATCTACGCCATATGTCCAAACGCTAATAGTAATTCATAGTGCTTTGGGGCAATATACAGAATGGTGTTTAAAAAATGGGTTGGTGTCGGACAATCTTAATCATTTCTACGAAATATCAACGGAAGTTGTATGCAAATGTGCCGACATCCATGCACTAAAAGATCGTGTATTTAGTCGCACACAGCTACTTGAAGAATTGAAGGAACTACCCAACGAATCTGACAAATTCATTATCCTCGGACTGTTTGAGGGAATCCCAGTCAAGGATGGGGTAATGAACAGGATTACAATGGGGGATCTGGACGGAAATAATCTTACTCTGCGAAATGAAATGGGCGTTCGTATTGCCACTCGGACCATATCAAAGGAACTGCGGCACATTATGGAGAACGCTGCAACTGAGTCCACCTACGAGAGTATGAGTTCACAGCATAGAACATATCCATACGATATGAGGGGGACAACAGTACTGAAGACGATATTAAGCAAGAAAAACGCACTTCGTAACAGCGACGCACAACTTGCCACACGCATGAGGAAATGCTTTAACTTCCTTGGATATGAGGGGATCACAATGAAGTCTGTTTCCGAATCCGGACGTATCCAGTTTATTAAGGAGTTTAGTGAGAAAAACAAGCTACCCTGGCAAGATGTAGTAACTGATAGTAAGTATCGTTCCATCCATGAGGATATATATGGAAAGATCCAGAGTGTGCCGGTGTACTTGAGGACGTATGGAAGTCTTTTTGAATAAGCTGGTAGAAAAATTTACCTGTGGATGGTTTGGGAAAAAGTTTGGAAAAAGTTGTGTATAACTTTGGTTGATTTTTGTATTTATGAATGATATATTATTGCCATGATTTTTCGAACGCTCGTTCGAAATGATTAAGCTACAAGTAAATAAAAACCCGGTGCGCCAACACCGGGGGTATTACAACAGACTGACCAACCACAGCACTACAGCCAGATTCTGTTTACAATTACTATATCATATAGATGTTGGAATATCAAGAATTTCGGCTGTGTCATTGCAAGTTATCAGTAATTTTATATCAAGAAAGGGAACTAATTATGAAAGACGCAATGTTCGCAGCAATCAACAACGCAATCGCATTTGAGAAATCAATCAAAATTCAGATGGATGTGACAAAGGATTGGAATCAATACAGTGTAGTCATCGCACCAGAATACGTCGCTTCTATGGGTGATTATATTGTAATTCATACCACAATAGGAACAATCTACATTGATACAATGGATGTGGAATACGACGTAGAGGACGGATGCTACATTTGTAATGGCATAAACAGTACAACGGTTGTGTTTTGCTGACCCATTGGTGGGTTCAGCATCAATATTGATTAAATATTAAAAAACTATTGACTTTTTGCAAATTGTTTGCTAAGCTAATTATCTGAAACACAGTAAAGGGGGCGATTATAATTTTTCAAGGTAATTCTTTAGTTATTGGTTACTGTATTTGCTCACAATGTGGATACACGGATAACAAATTTAACTGGCACACTTATTTTGTATGTCCAGTATGTGGTTGTGACAAATATGTGAAACCGGATTTGTGGGGAGAGAATAATGGGGATGACGAAAAGGAAAAAATCAGCACTAATTGTTCTATGTTGGGTATTAATGATGACAGCCGGTAATCTCATATATATATTTATACCAAACAGAGATGATTTTGCATTCATTGTTTACGCTATTACGTTAATACGCTTAGGGGAGAAGCTGGAATTATGGATGGAGCAATTGTTACACTATTAATTATAGTCTTTACAATAACATTGATCACCGTCATTAGGGATACTGATAAAGATTATAATAATCAAATATTAAACAAAACAAAATCAGGAAAGAGCAGGTATAGATGAATAGCGAACGAATGTTGTACTGGTTTGAATACAAAAAATGGATTGACAGCAATATGGAATCTGCAAGAAAAATTGGTCGCCGCTGCGTTGAAATGGTATTTAGAAAAACAAATATCAGCCCTAAGACATATTATAAGGAGAGTGATGAATTATTATATATAAAAGACATTTTTGGGCTATGATTATAGCATTTTTTATTCTTATGACAACGCCAGTATTATCAAAAACATACTATGTTGATGTTCGTGAAGGTTTAAACGTAAGGTCGGAGCCGTCATTGGAAGCCAAAATTCTCGGTAAACTCAGTTTCGTCGAACAAATTGATACAATCAAAGATAAATCGTTACAAGGCACTAAATGGCGTAAAATCTGGTGGGAAAATTCTGATGGAATAAGTGTTTGCGCTTATGTTTGTACAGATGGATTAGACGATGAAAATCCTATGGATAATTATGATTACGCTGGATGTTGGCATATTACAGCGTATACACATACTGGTAATGTTTGCGCAAACGGAAATTATCCAACCGCTGGATATACAATTGCTTGTAATAGTTTGGATTTTGGAACGGAAGTATATATTGATGGAGTTGGTTTTCGTACCGTTGAAGATCGTGGTCCAGGATGGTTAGGTTCAAGTTGGTGTGATGTGTTTATGGATTCATATGGAGAATGTATAGCTTTTGGTTCACAGTACCGTGATGTGTGGATAATAAATGATGAATAAAACATATTACGAGTATTATAAAGACTCGCCAGAATTAATGGCGCAGCTTCTAGCTTCAGCGTATATTGCCGGTTTATGTGCATCAAAAAGTTTTGAGACAGATGAAATTGATGAGATTGTATGGGATAACGAGTTAACTGGTAAATTAATTGATCAGTATTTACGCACACTTAATGCAATTCATCCAACATATTTAGGAAAGGCAGATTGATATGAGAAAGATATGGGATTCGGTGTTGTTTAAACAAATAATGGGAGATAAAATCCAAGAAGCTATAGAAGAAACTATGGAGATTATTGGTGAGTCAGAACTTTATGAAGATAAGCAGACTGGAATGAGAAGAGTAGTAAGGCGAGGATGCTTTGAGACAAATAGTAGTTCAGCCCATTCGATTTTAATCACCAAAAATGATACTCATGTTACAACAGATGAGCTATTATCTGATGGCAATGATTATGATGATAGGATATACGTTGATGACAATGGTAAAATCTGGCTGTTTAATATCAGGAGCGGATATGGTCGTTCACCATTTGAAATTCTTAGTTCCTTTGAAGATAAATTAAAATATTCCATCTGCGAATTTCTTGGCTACAAACATGGTGACGAAGATGATTATGACTCGATTTATCAGGAATTTATTGATATTACAAAGGAATTAATCCCTGAATTTGTTGACTTCGATATATCAACCAAAGATGTTGATATTTATCTCGATGAAGATGGCAACGAACTTAAATCGAAAGATTTAAAATATGACCATTGGGATGGAGAT
>Ga0310690_10006855_pt1 | contig 14843 bp, 14 predicted proteins | sample AusTroGonzalo_MG_2_FD_207661 | JGI IMG/M metagenome (GOLD analysis project Ga0310690, IMG submission 207661) | Bovine rumen microbial communities from tropical cattle in Woodstock, Queensland, Australia - Gonzalo_04 (v2) (version 2) | ecosystem: Host-associated > Mammals > Digestive system >...
CGTAATGCCCTCGCAAGAGCATGGAAATCGCAGATACGGATGGCTCGAAAATTCTATCGAAAATTATTTTCTATTCCTATATGCGTGTGCTTATACTACCCTATTCTCTTATATATTATTTTTTTTCACTTATAGAAAATATATTATAGTAGAGAATTATGGGTGTGGCTGGAGATGAAGCGCGGCCTATTGAAACCACGGGCACCTTGGGCTGCGCCCCCGCTCACCCCGACGCACAAATAGAAAAATTCTAATTTCTGTAGTTGACATAACCCGGCGCGCCCGCCCCCTCGCACCCCAAAATGACCATTTTTTGCAATTATAGCGAGTTATCAACAGGCTGTTCATAACTTTCCCCGTTAGCCCGGGTCACCTGACCACTTCCATGCGGACAAACCCCGACCCCGCGCTCGCGCGCAGGGCCGGGTCGAAGGCAGACCGAGGTTCCCTCAGCCTTCCGAGGGCTCCTCGTCGTCCTTCTGGCGGTTGTCGATGATCTCCATCTCCGTGGTGAGCCCGATGGCCACGCCCTCCTCGGACTTGATCGGCCTGAAGGCGCCCTGGAGGGACGTCTGCGGGTTGCCGTTCTTGTCCGTGAAGTCGGATGCCTTGACGTCGTGGAGGTCGCAGGTGAACTTGCCGTACCACGTCGGCGCGAGCTTGGCCTTGACGAGCGCGTTCCACTTGTCGCCCGAGAGCTTCCAGTGGACCCGCTTGCCCGCCTTGCCTTCGGGGAGGATGTCCTCCAGCGTGTGCTCCTCATCGGGCACGAACACCTGGCGGATGACGTCGGCGGTCACGAAGAACGGGACGTCGATGAGGACGCCGTTCTTGGTCATGCGGCCGCGGACGTCGTCTTCGAGGGTGAGTTCTACTTTCATGTCTGTGTTTCCTTTCTGGTTTGGTTGGTTGTCTGTTTGTCTGCCCTTGCACAGGGGCTAATTCATCCCTTGGGGAACGAAGCCTCTGCACAGGGCCTAATTCATTCCACGAGGAGCACGGGTGCACGGGTGTCCATGGTTAGTAGGGAAACTTTGGCGGGAAGGGTGGAGCGATTTAGCCTGGGTAGCGTTGCGTGTCGTTGCGCAAAAATAAAAGGATCGCCCCGCCGAAGCGGAGCGACCCTGCGTGTGGCATGTCGCGCTACTGCTCGAGCTCCTTGCGGAGCTTCTGCACGTAGTGGTACAGCTGGTTCATCTGCACGTCCTCGCCGTTCTGCTCAAACGTGTTGACCATCGTGGCGATGTTCCCAGCACAAGTCTCCACGATCGAGAGAAACGAGGACGGCGTGAGGAGGGAGAGCTCCTGCACGAGCTTGCTTCTGCGCTGTGGCGTCAGTATCATGTCACACCTCTTTCCTCTTGAGCGCGTCGATCCTCATGATGTGCGTCACGAGCCTGCGCTTCGCGATCTTCGCGTTGAACACCATCTGCCTGGCGCACAGCTGGCTCCACCGCTTCGCCTCGTCCTCGGTGGCGAACAGCGGCCCGACGTGGCAGATGTGCTTCATCTCGTTGCGGTGGAAGCACTTGAGCGTGTGCTCCTCCATGTTCGCCGCGATCTTGGCGTCGTCCCATGTGACACGGCCCCATTCGTCGACCAGATGGTCGAAGTCGATGACGAACGGCACGTCTCCCCCGAGCGGGATGACCTGGAGCACGAAGTAGTCGAGGCGCACGGTCTCGTTCTCAACCTTCGTCACCGGGCACGTCGCGTACCCGATGGTCATCTTGTTCACTTCGACCCACGGCGGATGCCCGCCGGTCTTTATGGCGAAGTTGTTCACGGACTTGGCGAGAGCCGCGCGCTTGGCGACGGCACCGGTGAGCTTCTTGTTGCTGTTCATTGTGTTGTCTCCTTTGTTGTGTGGCCGCCCCGCCTTGCAGACGGGGCGGCCGCGGTCTTCAGTCGTTGTCCTCGCTGTCCGCGGTCGTGTCGACCACTTCCAGCTCCTCCATCTGGATGCAGGTCTCGCCCTCTTCGATCGAGAGCGGCCGCAGCCCCATGAACTTGAACGTCACACCCGTGTCTCCGGTCGACTTGGACGTCCAGCGGCGCGCGGTGATGCCGCGCACCTCGACGGTCCAGTCTCCCATGAAGCAGGGTCCGGGATGCTTCGTCGACTTGGAGAGCGCGCGGAACGTGCCCGCGTTCACCTTCCAGTTCACGACGTGCAGCCCGCTGCCCGCCTCCTCGAGCGCCTCGTCCCAGTCCGCGAAGTCGTCGTTCGCTACGAACGGCAGCTTGCGCATCTCCGGGCTGTCCATCATCACCTTCGTGGTGACGAACGAGCCCTTCGAGGACTTGTACACCATCGGGAACTCCTCAACGTGGAGAACCAGCTTGCTTGCTTCATTTGCCATGTGGCACCTGTCTTTCTGTTTGTTTGGTTTGTCTGTCTGTTTGGCTTGCCTCCGCTTCCGGCCGGGTGCACCCCATGCCTTGCCGGGGTGCCCAGCGCCTTCCGCTTCAGCTGCGGTGTGCGCACCCGCGCACCATGCCCGCACACCCGTGCGGACACACCTACCGCAGAGACTAATTCATCTCTCCAGCACCCCGGCCGTTGCCTGTCATTCCACTGACGATAACGCTTTTCCGGGAATCGCATAGGCACATAGGGGTACATAACATATAGCCGCAGACGGGAGGGCCCCCGCCCCCTCGAAGCCACGAACAAAATCTTCCCGGCACCTTGCGCCGGACGCCGCGTTTGTGATATAATATGCGCCGTCTACGGGAGAGTGGGCAAACGAACTGAAAGGAAAGCAGAAATGAAGCGCATCATGTTTGCGGTGATCGCCGCAGCCCTGGTTTCCGCGGCATCCGCGGCGACCGCCCTCTTCCCGGGACGCGTGACCGCCCCCGCGAAGGTCGTCATGGTCGACGCGGTGTCCACGAACGCCACGGCGACCGTGCAGCTCAAGAGGGTCACGGAGTTCAGGATCCCGACGGTCTCCTGGTCGGCCTCGGTGTACACGAACGGCTGGACCGAGGCGGTGGGCTCCGACCCCTCGCCGGTCCTCGCCACCAACCTCGTCAAGTCCGTCACGTGGACGGTGAAGGCCGTCACGAACTCCGTTCTCACGGCCTCGTGCTCCGGGGGCGTCCTCTCCACCAACGTCAGCTTCGCCGTGTTCCCCGGGGACGAGGTCCTCCAGAAGGGGACCGCGGAGAGCGTCCGGATGCTCGCCGAATAGGGAGAGGTTCGGCGATGCGTCCGCTTTTCCCGCTTCCGGTGCCCGGCATCCCGAGGAGCCCGCTCCCGATCGGGGAGCGCGTGCCGCTCCCGCGGAACTCGCTCATCCAGCACCTCGACGACCGCTCCGACCCCCACGGGACGCGGGCTCTCGTGCCCGCGCTCCGCTTCGGGACCGGCGCCCCGTCCGTCGAGGAGGGGGACAAGGCGACCGACTTCTACTTCGACACGGAGGGCGCGGCCCTCTACGTGATGAAGGAGACCGGCGGCGTCCGGCAGTGGGTCCTCGCCGCGACGGGCTCCGGCTCCGGAGGGACGCCGGCGGCCGCGGAGGCCCTGGCGACGGAGATCGCCGCCATGAGCCACGACGCGCCCTCGATGTCGGAGGACGAGAAGGACGCGCTCCTCAAGAAGATCGCGGACTACGTGGCCGCAAAGGAGTCCATGCTGTGAAGAACGCCATCTCCATCCTCGCGCTCCTCGCCCTGCCCGCCCTCGCGGCGGACCCCGGCGTGGAGCTCGCGCGGCGCGGGACGCTCTCGTCCCAGTCGAACGTCGTCGTCGACGTGCATGCCGCGCGGCTGATCGGCCCGTACGTCGACGGCGCGCTCGTCGACGGGCCGACGACGAACAGGCTGCTCACCACCGCCTCCGCCGGCGTGCGCAATCCGTTCGGGCTGCGCTACGGCCTGCCCGGATCGTTCCTTTCCTACACCGGCGCGGCGGTCGGCGGGCTCTACTTCGGAAACGGGCTCTCCTGGACGTCCGACGGGACGAACGGGACGGTGTCCGTCGACGGGACGTACCTCGCGGGCCTCGGCTACGCGCTGGCGTCCGACGTCTCGACGGCGCTCTCCGGCAAGCAGGCGAACCTCTCGGACTCCCAGCTCGCCGCGGCGGGCTCGGGCATCACGCAGGCGAAGCGCGAGGGCTACGATGCGCACGTCGCGTCCAACGACCTGCACGTCACCGTCGCGCAGAAGGCGGAGTGGAGCGGCAAGCAGGACGCCCTCACGCCGGCGCAGACGAACGCCGTCAACTCCGGCATCACCGCCTACGAGCTCGAGCTCCTCGAGACGCACCGCTCCGACAGGACGATCCACATCAACGAGGAGTTCCTCGCCGCCAACGCCGACAAGGCGTTCGTGACGGGGCAGGTGGCGTCCGTGAGGAGCGACTTCGCCGACGCGACGAACGCCGCGCGGCGCGCGATGGCGCGCCTCCCCGGAATCGCGTCGCACGCCGTGGCGGGGGACTTCCTCTGCGAGCTGCGCGCCGAGCCGCCCGGCCTCGCGTACGCGAGGGCCTGGGCCGCGTCCCACCCGAACTTCTCGCGCGGGACCGCATTTAGCAAGGGCGGGCTCCTCGCCGCCGACCACGTCCTCGGCTACTCGTCCAACGCTGTGTTCGTCGTGACGACGCCGGCGGGCGAGGGGAGGCGCGCCGTTCTCGGCGTCGCCGTACCCGGGATGGATTGGGCCGATGCCTCCGCGCCGAAGTGGCGCGAGGACTGGGCCGCCGTCCCCTGCATGCTCGTCTCCGGCGTGAATGACTCCGGCCTCGCCGCCGCGGCGACGGCCGTGCCGTCGGCGAGGGCCGCCGCGGCCAACGCCTTCCCGTCCGCCGCATCGTCCGTCCCCGCGGCCGCCGTGGTGGACTGGGCGCTCGCGGGCTTCTCGTCCGCGCGCGACGCCGCGCTGGCCCTCACGAACGGGACGGTCGGCGTGTCGCTCCCGGCCCCGTCCCTGTCGCCGTACGGGATCCACCTCATGCTCGCGGACTCCTCGGGGGCCGCGGTCGTCGTGGAGCTCCCGGGGACGTCGCAGACCGCGCGCGACTCCGCCGCCATGTCCGACTTCTCCCTCGCGGGGGTGTCGTTCCAGCCCGTGAGCGGCAGGGCCGTCGCCTCCACCGTCGAGGCGTACGGCATCGGCCTCGAGCGGTTCAACGCCGTCGTGGACGGCGTCTCGTCCGTCACCAACGCGGCCGACGCGATGGCGCTCCTGTCGGGGCTGCGGTACACGAGGCTCTACACGGACGCCGAGCACCCCCGGTACACAGAGCTGTGCGGGGCCGACGCGGCCCTCACGGTGACGGCCGACGCGTCGCTGTTCTCGTCGTACCTCGAGGCGGAGCGGACGGCGTACCTCTTCAGGTCGCGGGACGGGCGGACGCTCCACAGCGCCGTGCAGGCCGTGTACGACGCCGCGTCCGCGAAGCTCGTCCTGCGCGTGCAGGAGGGGGACGCGCAGTACGCGTTCTCCTTCCCCGGCGGGTCGGGCGTCTCCGAGGAGTGGCTCGTCGAGCAGGGGTTCGTGCGGGACTCCGACGTCGAGGCGCGCGTAGGCCCCATCGACGGCGACGTGACGCAGCTCAAGGCGTGGCGCTCGTCGAAGGAGGCCGTCTACGACGCGAAGCAGGACGCATTGACCGAGGCGCAGACGAACGCTGTCAATTCCGGCATAACGTCTTCCAAGCGGTCGGGCTACGACACGCACGTCGCGAACGGAGACATCCACGTCACGGCTTCGCAGAAGACCGCGTGGTCGGCGAAGCAGGACGCCCTGACGACGGCGCAGACGAACGCCGTCAACTCGGGCGTCACCTCGTCGAAGGTCAGCGGCTACGACTCGCACGTCGCCAATTCCGGCATCCATGTCACGGCCGCGCAGAAGACCGCGTGGTCGGCGAAGCAGGACGCGCTGAACGCGGCCCAGACGAACGCGGTCAACTCCGGGGCGACGTCCGCCAAGGTCTCCACGTGGGACGGGTACGGCCCGCTCATCGCGGCGCTCCAGTCGACCAAGGTCGACGCGGACGACGTGTACACCAAGGGGGAGATCGAGCTCGTGGTGCTCCGGAACCTCGTGGACATGACGATAACGAACCACCTCTCGAACCTCACGTGGGACGACTCGTACCACGTGATGTGGAAGAAGCGGGCGGACGCCGGCTGCTTCTTCGAGACGGCCTACACCAACGTGAACGTGCTTGTGGAGGGGACGCCATGAAGAGGGCGCTGGCCATTCTTGCGGCCCTCGCGTCGGTGTGCGCGGGGGCGATCGAGTCCGGGACCGCGGTGAGCGACTCCGGGGAGCGCGTGGACGTGCGCAGGCTCGTCCCCGGCGCGTGGGAGGTGCTGCCGGCCGACTGGTTCCCGGCGGGGCCGATGAGGGGGTCGCTCGAGGGGCTCTCCGTGACGATCCTCACGCTCCAGACAGGCGGGACGACCAACGTCTCCGCGCGGGCGTACCGCAGGACGCAGATATGGTACGCGATAACGGGCGGGACGCTGGAGAACGCGACGAACCACTTTCCGTTCGTGAAGGTGCGCTACCTCTCGTCCGGCGGCATGACCGAGCCCGTCGTCGCCTTCCAGGACCCCGCCGAGTTCGTGGGGCCCTACTCGTACTCGGGGACGACGTACCCCGCGGCGTGGCGCTCGGACTGCTGGGTGCGCTCGGACATAGGGACCGCGTACTTCACCGTGAACGTCCCCGAGGAGGGGGACGAGACGTACAGGGCCGGGTTCCCGCTCGTCGGGAACGCGGACGCCGACTACGCGCGCGGGATCTCGGTGCTCGTCTCCACGGGCGGCGACGACGTCCAGTACGTGACCGTCGACGAGCACGGGAACGTGAGCCCGTCGAACGTCCTCGCGACCGCGGCGCAGGCGGCCGAGGTGGAGGCGAGGCTCCTCCTCGCCGAGGCGTCCGCGACGGCGCAGACTAACGCGTACATGCAGGCGACGGAGGCGGTGAACGAGATCGCCCGTGCCATCACCGACCAGCAGGTGACGATCTATCAGAGCGACTACGTGTACTCCTTCGGCGAGGTCGTGAGCGTCTCCACGAACTGCAAGTGCCGCATCTACCGGTTCGACGCGCACGCCGCGTCGGACACGAGGGACGGGATCCAGTACTGGCGCAACGACGTGTACTTCGGCTTCACGGAGGACATAGGCTCGCTCGTTCCGCTCGCGTGGCTGAAGTCGTCCCTCTCCGGGGACCTCGACTGGGACGAGGCGCTCGCCGACCCGGTCGAGGCGCAGACGTACTCGTTCGAGAGGGACGGCGAGACCTACGGCCACTGCTACCTCCTCAAGGTCTACATCCCGAAGGCGTGGGACGCGGCGTTCATCAAGGTGTTCACCGAGATCACGAGCGCGTCCGGCGACGGGTCGCACGTCGACTTCATAGGCGGGGCGGCCAACGGCTACAACGGCGTCGTGGACTTCGGCGGGCAGACGATCACCGTGAAGGGCGGCTTCCTCATGGCCCCGGAGGTGAACCCGTGACGGCGCCCCTCTGGCTCGTGGAGGCGCGGTGGGCGCTCGCGTGGGCGTGCGTGGCCACCGCGGCCGCGCTGTTCGCCGCGCTGTTCGCGATGAAGGCGAAGGACGCGGTCGCGAAGTCGGCCACGTTCAGGTGGTTCATGCGCCTCCCCCTGTGGGGCAAGGGGCTCTTCCTCGCCGCGGCGATACCGTTCGTGGCGTGGGCGGCGGACAAGCCGGAGTACGACGTGGTGCGCGGCATCACGCTCGAGCCCGTCGAGGTCACGTCCACGAACGCGACGCTGAAGTACTCCGTCGACAGCAGCGCCGGGACCACGGTCGTCTCCAACCGGACGGCGTGGATATACCGCAAGGCGGAGGACGACATGTGGCGGCTCGTGATGACGGTGCACGGGCTCACCGGCCAGAACTTCGAGACGACGATCGACGGGTTCTTCCCCGACAGGGACAGCGACTGGAAGATCATCATGAGCGGGGAGGACGGGACCGATGAGTAGGGTCGTGGCCATGGCGCTGCTCGCGCTCCTCTGCGGATGCCGGGAGAAGGCGAAGTTCCGCTTCGTCGTCCACGTCCCGGAGCGCCCCTACATCGACAGGTACTTCGACAAGGACGGCGTCGCCGAGGTGAGGTGCGGCCGGTTCACCGGGTTCGACGAGGAGTTCTATCTCGCCGGAGAGCGGGTGGACAGGAGGACGTACTTCGGGCACCTCCAGTCCAACGTGGCCGCGAGGATCGCCGCGAGGATCGCCGTCCACCGCGTGAAGCCCTACGCCGACCACCGCGTCCTCGACAGGGTGGAGGCCGCGAACAACGCGGCCCTCCGGTTCTGGGAGCTGAAGAAGTCGGAGCGCGCGGACCCGGAGGCCGAGCGCGAGGCGTACCGGCGCAGGAAGGAGGCCGTGCTGTGAGGTGGATCGCCATGCTGCTCGTACCGCTCGCGGCGTTCGCCCAGCTCGGGGAGACCGCGTCCGTCGTCACGAACCTCGACTCCAACGTCGAGAGCACTAAGGCGTGGAGGAGGCACTACGTGATGCGCTCCGGCGCGGGCGAGATGATAGACGCGTCGGGGGCCCTCGCCACCTACGCGAAGGTGAAGACGATGGACGCCGTCCTCGACGACATCGACAGGGTGACGACGGCGGCGTTCGCCGGCATGCAGTCCGCGCTCGACGACCTCTACGCCCTCACGAACAGCCTTCCGACGGTCGGGTGCTCGCTCAAGGTCGCCCTGAAGCCGTCGACCTCGAGGCAGAACTTCTGGGCGTACGTAGCCGCGCAGACGACGGACGGCACGAACGACACCGCGTGGGTGTGGTTCTCCCAGGCGCTCGAGACCCCGCCAAAGATGTGCCGCCGGTACTGGGGCGAGGAGACGACCATGATCGTGGACGGGGAGTTCCCCGACGGCCTCGAGAGCCCCGTCTCGACCAACGGGTTCTCGAACTGCCACAGGGTCGTGTACGCGCGGCCGGCCTTCGCGAAGGGCGTGCTGCTCGTCCCCGACGAGTACGTCGGCATCGGCGCGCCCGACAGGGGCATCGCGTTCGCGTCCGCCGTGGTGACGGTGGACTCCGCCCTGACGCTCACGGGCGAGGTCACGAACAGGACGTACGTCGTCGACGGCGCCACGACGCACGAGGTCATAACGGTTGACAACGGGGTCATAACCTCGGTGGACCAGATAACGGAGGAAGAATGAAGAAGCTCGCCATGATCGCGGCGCTCTCGGGCGCCATGTGCGCGGGGGCCGTGGAGCTCTCGTGGGGGAGTCCGCTCCCCGTCGACCGCTCCGGCTACCCGCTGATGACGAACGACCCCGAGAAGGCCGTGCTGATGCTCCAGTCGAGGGTGTCCCGGCTCGAAGCGTGGGCGGTCTCCAACATGCTCGAGAGGGCGGAGGCCGACCGGCGCCGGGAGGAGGCGCGGAAGGAGCGCGAGGCCCGGGCGAAGGCGGACGCCGAGCACGCGAGGGTGAACGCCGAGTTCAGGAAGTGGCTCGACGACCAGCGCCGCAAGTACGGCAGCATGGTGCTCGTCGGCTACGACACGAACACGTGCGAGAGGATCTACAGGCGCATCGACGGGACGACGGCGCGGAAGAGGTGCTACGACGACGCCCTCGACAGGCCGAGGGTCCGCGCGCGGGGGAGGGCCGCGAAATGATGCTCGGCGTGGCGTTGATCGCGGCGGCGACGCAGCTCCCGCCGATGGTGCAGCCGATGAGGCTGTCGCAGGTGCAGTCCATGAACTCCCGCGCCAAGTGCGTGGGCCGCGGGTTCATAGTCTCCGGCGGCGTCACGAACGTCGTGGAGACGTGGAGGCGCGGCAACTTCACGTGGTCCGTCACCAACAAGGTGCACGACGTGATGGGCGTCCGGCAGACCAACACCTTCCAGGAGCGCCTCGACGCCGCCGCGGCGGCTGTCGCGGAGTGGAGGTCGAAGTACGACCTGAAGGCCGCCGTGGTGTCCCGGCAGATACGGTCCCTCCAGACGAAGCGCGCGGCCTACGTGAAGCTGCGCGACGCCGCCATCACATCGGCGGTGAAGGCGATCTACCAGAGGTTCATCGACGAGATCGACGAAGAGCTCGCCGAACTGGAAGGGGGAGGTTCCGGTTGAACTTCCGCGCCGTAAATGGTATAATTTACGGCGTTCTTCAGGGAGAGTGTGTCCGTAGGCAGACCCGGAGAATCGACAAATGGAACTGACGCTCACAATAGACCTTTCGCAGACGAGCGCGACGCTCGTGGAAAAGCACTCGTTCGTGGCGGGCGACGTGTACAATCCGCTGTACGTGGACTTCTCCGCGCTTACCGCCGACCAGCTCGCCGCGGTCGACGCGGGGACGATGGTGCTGACGCTGCGCAGGGGGACGGCGGCCGGCGCGATACTCGCCTCGACGAGCATGTTCTCGTCCGCGTCGCGTCTCGCGTCCAACGGCACCCCGACCCCGTGCCCGAAGATGAGGCAGACCACGCTCGCGCTGAACACGCAGGCGATACGCGACTGGTTCGACGAGGAGGCCGCGTCCGACTCCCCGAACACGTCGCAGGCCGTCTACCTCGAGCTGTCGGACGCCAACGTGACGTACGCCGCGTGCGCCGTGCCGTTCCTGCTGCGCTCGTTCACGGTGGGCGGCACCAACCCCGGCTACTACACGAAGGAGGAGGTCGACGCGCTCCTCGCGCAGAAGCAGGCGACGGTCTCCCCCGCCGACCCCCTCGTCCTGGCAGGCGCCGCGTTGTCGGTGAAGAGGGCGTCGACCACCCAGTACGGCGTCGTGAAGATCGGCGACAGGCTCGTCGTGGTGGACGGCGTGCTGTCCGCCGTCGACCAGACCCCGGTCGTGGACTCCATGCTCGACGACGGCTCGACGCACCCCATACAGAACAAGCCCGTGGCGGAGGCGGTCGCCGGGATCATCTCCCGCATCGCCGCGCTCGACACCCCGTCCACCGGAGCGATCGCGGTCATCCAGGCCGCGCTCGAGCGGATGGCCGTCGCGGCCGACCTCGCGGCCGTCGCGACGTCCGGTTCCTACAACGACCTTTCGGACAGGCCGACGATCCCGTCCGCCGACTCCGTCGGCAGCAAGTGGTACGTCGGCGCGGGAGTGACCGGCACGTCCGCGACGCCTGCCGCCTTCCCGTCGTCCGGCGTCGCGTCCGCGAACGTGGGCGACTGCTATCTCAACTCGAGCACGGCGAACGTCTACCGCTGCACGCAGGCGGGCAACGCGTCGACCGCGCTCTGGGCGTACGTCTGCGGGCTGAAGGGCGCCACCGGGGACGCCGGCGTGTCGGGGCAGGTGAAGGCCGTCTACAGCTCCGTCACCGCCATGCAGTCCGCGTGGGCGACCGACTCCGTGCAGCTCGGCGAGCTCGTGCTCGTGAACACCGGGAACGTGGCCGACGAGGACAACGGCAAGCTGTACCGCAAGGGCGCGTCGCAGTACGAGTTCCTGTGCGACCTGTCCGGCACGCCGGGGACGAGGTGGTTCACCGGCACGGCGATCACGGGCACGTCGTCCACCGCCGCCGTGTTCGGCGGCACCGGCATCGTCGCCGTGGCCGGGGACCTCTACATCAACACCATCACGTCCAACTACTACCGCTGCACGCTCGGCGGGCCGTCCGACACGGCCAAGTGGGTGTACGCCGGCTCCATCAAGGGCGCGAAGGGCGATGGCGGCGACGACGGCACGCCCGGCGCGATGTGGTACGTCGGCACCGGCATAACGGGCACGGCGTCCGGAGGGACGCGCTTCTCCGGGTCGGGCGTCGCGCAGGCCAACGTCGGGGACATCTACCTCAACACCGCCAACGGGAACGTGTACCGCTGCGTGGAGGCCGGCGTCCCGGCGTCCGCGCTGTGGAGCTACGTCAGCAACCTGAAGGGGGCGACGGGCGACGACGGAGGCGACGGCGCGGTCTGGCACTTCGGCGTGGAGGTCGACGGGGACGCGCCCGGCGCGTCGGCCGTGGCGGGCGGAGCCAACGTCGGCGACTGCTATCTGAACACGTCCACGGGCAAGTGCTACCTCTGCACCTCGGAGACGGGCGGAGTGCCGTCGTGGACGCTCCAGGGCACGCTCCGCGGCCCCGGAGGCGAGGACGGCACGAACGGGAACGCGTGGCACTACGGCACGAGCGTGACCGGCACCGCGACCGTGGAGGCGAGCATCACGGACTCGCTCCCGCTGCACGCCGGCGACCTGTACTTCAACACCCAGCTCTTCACCGTGTACGTCTGCACGGCGGTCGCCACCGCGACGACCGGCACGTGGAGCTACCTCTGCACCATAACGGCGTCCGGCGTGACCGCGCCCCTGGCGCACGCGGCGGGGAACATCCCGAGGTGGGGCTCCGGCAACACGCTCGAGAACGGCTACTCGGTGACGAACGACGCGATCCGCCCGCGCACGTCCGCGTCCGAGACCGCGATCCCAACGGAGTACGCCGTCGCGCTCGCCCTCGCGGGCGTGGCGATCGCCCCGCTGTCGCACGCGGGCGGCGCCCTCGCGGCGTGGGGCGACGCGTCCAGCAACGAGCTGTCCGGCTCCTACGCGGTGCGCAAGACGACGAACGGCGGCCTCCGCTCCGACGCGTACGCGACGGACGACGCGGTCCCCACCGAGAAGTCCGTGCGCGCCGCCGTCGACGCCGTGCAGGACAGCCTCGACGGCAAGCGGCTCGACCAGATGGCCGCGCCGCAGGCGGGCTCCACGCGCCTCGACGCCACGCAGTCCGTCCACGGCCTCCTCTCGGTGAACGACAAGGTCAAGCTCGACGGCATGGCGAGCCACGCCACCGCGGAGGACATCGGCGAGGCTCTTGTCGACGCGGACACGTTCATCGCGTTCAACCACTCCGAGTCCGACACCCCGCGCCTCGCCAGCATGGCCCGGCTGTGGGCGTACATCACGGTGAAGCTCCCGACGTTCCGGCTCGACCAGCTCGGCGCCCCCGCCGACACCACCGACCTGGACGCCACGGCCGACCGCCACGGCCTCCTTCCGAAGCTCCCGTCCACGCAGGCGGACCGCAAGGTGCTCTGCGGTACCGGCGAGTGGGTCGACAACGAGGCGGCCAACACGTTCGTCGGCGACAGCGGCTCCGGCGGAACGCGCGGGCAGGTCCCGGCCCCGGCGGCCGGCGACGCCGCCGCGGCGAAGTTCCTCTGCGCCGACGGGCGCTGGGCCGTGGTCCCCGGCGGCCAGCAGTTCACGGCGTGGACGTACTCCGACTCCGGTTCGTGGGCCCTCGCGTGGGACGAGGACGTCGGCTGGACGGTGACGGACGGAACGAACGTCGGCACGATGTCCGGCAGCTACGGGCGCAACGCGACGACCGTGTACTTCTCGTGGAACGACGGCGGGACGGTGAAGACCGTGACGGCGACGCGGTCCGCGTCGTCCGGCGTGAGCGTGCACTCGCTCCCGGCGGTGGCGACGCCGGCGGGGGCCGACGAGTTCCTCCTGCACGACGAGTCCGCGGGCGAGCAGGGCAAGATCACGCTCGAGGCGCTCGCCGCGTTCGTGAACTCCTTCAACAAGCTCGAGACCCTGTTCGTCCCGGCGGGGGCCATGACGCCATCCGACTCCAACGGGGCGTCCGTGGTCGAGATATACGTCGCCGGCAACGGCACCACGCACGACGCGATGCGCTTCCCGTACACGTCGGGCACGCCGACGAGCGTGGACTTCAACGTCATGCTGCCCGACGACTGGGACGCGGGGACGGTGAAGGCCAAGGTCGTGTGGAGGCTCAACGCCACGAACGCCGCGTCGCCGGGGCAGGACGTCAAGTTCCTCGTCGCCGCCGCCGCGTTCGGCGACACGCAGGACTATTCGTCGGCCCTCGGGGCGGACGCGTCCGTCGAAGACACGGTGCACGGGACGAGCGAGATCCACGTCACTCCGGCGACCGGGGCCATCGCGATCGCCGGCACGCCGCAGGCCGGGAAGATGCTGCACTTCAAGGTGACGCGGTCGTTCGACTCGCTCGAGGACTCGTGCGCGGCGGACGTGAACGTGCTGGGCGTGCTGTTGCAGTACCGCAGGTCCGGAACCCAGGCAACATGGTGAGGTGGGGCGAATGTCAACTCTTCTGCACAGAAGGCTCGCGTACAGGACGGGCGGGGGAGGGCAGACCGACGTGTCGTCCGACTCGTTCTGGGACGCCTCCGACCTGTCGACCGCCCGCATCTACAGCCATCTCGAGATCTACAAGCAGTACAAGTACAGGGTGGGGTCGAACACGGTAGCCGACCCCTACAGGCTCGCGGACAACTTCGAGAACAACCCCCTGAACGGCATCGGCGGCTCCCTGTTCGTCTCCGGCGGAACCGATCCGCTCGTGGTCTTCGGGTTCATGAACACGGCGAGCTACCACGGACGCGTGACGGTCGGCAACCTGTTCCGCCGGTTCAACTACGTGGGAACCGGCGACTCGTGGGCGCGGTCCAAGATCCACGACACCGTCAGCCCCCTGTCGGCCGGACCGGTCTACACGTCCGCCGACGACCCGTCCACGCTCGCGTCGCTTCTCGTCCCGTGCGTGACGAGGGACACGTCCGGCCGGCACTGGTACTTCATGCAGGTCAGCAACGAGACCTCCGCGCAGTTCCGCTACGAGAACACGGGGTTCGTGCCCGTCGGCAGCCCCACCGAAACCTCTCCGACGCGCACGACGGCGGCCGTGACGACCAACGTCGGGACGAGGATCCTCCACGTGGAGAACACCTCCGGGAACGTGTTTCCGCGGGAGGCGGCCATCAACTCCATGCTGACGTCCTACAAGGCGCCGGGGGACTACACGTTCGGGTCCGGCGGGACCGCCAGGAACACGA
>Ga0310690_10006856_pt1 | contig 14842 bp, 10 predicted proteins | sample AusTroGonzalo_MG_2_FD_207661 | JGI IMG/M metagenome (GOLD analysis project Ga0310690, IMG submission 207661) | Bovine rumen microbial communities from tropical cattle in Woodstock, Queensland, Australia - Gonzalo_04 (v2) (version 2) | ecosystem: Host-associated > Mammals > Digestive system >...
GTGCTGCGGAATCTCGGCGTTTTCAGATTTGCTCCGGTCTAAGGTGTCGGTTTCGCCTCACCTCGTCGGGAGGTCATTTCTTTCTTCATCATACTGCCTCCGTTATTTGATGTACCGGGAAGTGTCGTGCATTTTGGAGGCGTTTTCGACTGCCGGAGTTCCTCTGAAAACAGTATACCATATAGAACGTACGTTTGCAATAACTTTTTTCAAAAACGATGAATCGAATAGCTTTGCGATGTGCATTTTTGATATATGTCGAAATAATTCGATATTTTCGACGCATATAATTATTGCGTTTACTAACAAAATGTGCTATAATACTTTCAAAGACAAAACCGCCGCCAGCTGGCACTGACGGCGGCAAGGGGTAAAACCGGTGGCTTACCCAGCGCTTAACACGCACCCTTATGATATCATATGAAAATCGCGTTGTCAATTTCCGCCGGAGAAAGGACGGGCAACTAATTGGCATTTTCACCAAACGTTATTGAAGCAGCCTGGCGGCGAGCAGGCGGCAGATGCGAATGCTCCCGCACCACCTGCGGACATGGAAATAATCGCTGCAACAGACTCTTGATCTGGAATGCACGCGGCAACGACTATGTGCCAGGCGGATGGGAAGCGCACCACAAAACTGCAGTGGCAGCCGGCGGATGCGATACACTCTCCAACTGTGAGATTTTGTGCATCGCCTGCCACAAGAACACACGTACGTACGGACGCTAATCACGGTTGGCGGGCAGGTAATGCCCTGCCCGCCAATTGCCCAGGAGGTAGTAATTTGTTTGATCCGAAACAACCATATAACGAATTGCCTATCATTTCAACGCTCGGCGTTGATCCTTCTGCCGGCCTTGACAAACTGGCAGAGGATACTCGTGTCGCAATCGAAATACTGAATTACGCAGTAAAAACCCTGCCGGCCCCCAATATCCTTCTGGATACGCTTGCTTTTCAGGAAGCGCGGGCCAGCAGTAATATTGAGAATATTGTAACAACGAACGATGATTTGTATCGTGGAGTTGTTTTTGAAGACTTCACCGCAGAGGCGAAAGAAGTCAGTAGATATAAGGACGCCTTGTTTGCCGGATTCGCCAGGATGCAGGATAAAGACTTGATTTCCTTGACCGATATGGAGGAGATCAACCGTTTGGTAAACACAAGGACGCCGGGCATTCGCAGCAATCTGCCTAACTTTGATGATATAACCAGAATCGGAAACAAAAAGCCTAACGGTGAAATAGAGATTATCTACACGCCGCCCCACGGGCAGGAACTTCTGCAAACGCTCCTGATCGATATGTTGGAATACGTATATAACGATGATACGTATACGCTCCATCCGCTGATCAAGATCGCTCTGGCGCACTATCAATTCGAGAGCATCCATCCCTTTCGCGACGGAAACGGAAGGACGGGCCGCATCCTGAACGTCCTGTTTTTGTGCAATAAGAAATATCTGGATACACCGATTCTTTATGCCAGTTCCTATATCATCAAAAACAAGAATCAGTATTATGAGCTGCTGAAAACGACGAGAGAGACCGGGAAATACGAGCCGATCATTGAGTTTATGCTCCACTCTTTCAAGGAAACGGCGGAACGGACCTTGAAGATCGTCGAGAGCATTCGATCGCTACTCGCGCAGTACACCGACGAAAAGTATCTCGCAAAACTGAAAGGCCAGCTGGAACCGCTGCAGAATACCGTAAACGTCATCTTCAAAAAAGTCTATGTCCGCGTAAAGGATCTGACCGATATGGGCATCCATCGGCAGACGGCCGCAGTCTATCTGGATCAGTTTGTCGATCAAGGACTTCTGAGCAAAGACCGCGTCGGGCGGGATAACATCTACAAAAACATCAAACTGCTTGAATTGTTTGACTACGACAGCGAGGTAACGAAATGAACAATATCGCATTGACCGCAGACGTCACCAGCAAGGTGAACCTGGTAAAAAGCATTGCAAACAAGACCCGTGGCCCCTATACGCCGGAGAAATACGGAAACGTGATTATTCCGATGGCCATCATTCGCCGCTTTGACTGCATTCTGGCAGAGAAAAACGCCGAAATCGAGAAGTTGCTGAAAGCAGCATCCAAGATCAACAAGATGACGCCGGATACTTTGGAAGAAATGGTCAAGCGTCAGTGCGGCATCCCGTTCTACAACGCGAAGTGCGTCTCTTTGGAGCAGCTGGTCGGTGACAGCGACAATCTCAATGCAAACTTTCAGGAGTTTATCGCATCCTATTCCCCCAGCATCCTGCGGATTCTGCAGAGCTTGAAATTCCGCGAAGAAGTGGAGTTTATGATCAAAAAAGGGATTTTGTTCGAGGTCGTCAAAGCGTTCTCGGAAGTGGATTTCCATCCCTCCACCACCAGTCCGATGGCAATGGGCTACATTTTTGAAGAAATCATCCGAACCTACAAGGCCAATGCCGAGGCAGGTGATCACTACACGCCGCGCGAGGTCATCGAGCTTTGCATTGATTTGATGCTGAGTGAAAACGTAGATACCCTGAAAAAGGAAGGCAAAATCATTCGAATCTATGACGGCTGCTGCGGTACCGGCGGTATGCTGACCACGGCAAAGCGCTTGCTGACCGACCCGGAGGAAGGCTTCAACATTCGCGCCAGGGATATCTACCTATACGGGCAGGATAACAACCCGGAAGCCTATGCTGTCTGTCAGGCAGAAATGCTGATGCTCGGAGACGATCCTACGTATATCCGCGAAGGCAATACGCTGACGGAAGATCAGTTCCCCGGTGAGAAATTCGATCTACTGATCACCAATCCTCCGTTCGGTGTCGAGTGGAAGACGGAAAAAAGCAGCGTGGAAAGAGAGCTGACGCAGCCGAACAATCGTTTTGTTGCCGGCACGCCCCGCGTGAGCGACGGCCAGCTTCTGTTTCTTCAGAATCTGCTGGCCAAGGCAGAAGACGACGCCCGCATCGCGATCATTCTGAACGGCTCGCCCCTTTTCTCCGGCGACGCCGGCAGCGGGGAAAGCGAGATTCGGCGCTATGTTCTGGAAAACCACCTGCTGGAGGCGATCGTTGCCCTGCCGGATCAGATGTTCTACAATACCGGTATTTATACCTATGTATGGATTCTGTCCAAAAAGCCGAATCCCAGGCGCAAGCACAAGATCCAGCTCATCGACGCAACGGCGCTCTATGTGCCGCAAACGCCAAAATCGCTCGGCAATAAGCGCAAATTCATCGACGACGCCAACCGCCGCAAAATCGTAGCGGAGTATACGGCGTTTGCGCCGTCCGAGATCAGCAAGATCTTTGACGCTGACGATTTCGGCTATACCAAGGTCACGATGGAATGCCCGCTCTATGATGAAAACGGGAATAAGGTCATCAAACGCGGCGTTGTGCAGGTCGACTCGAAGCGGCGGGACACCGAGACCATCCCGCTCAAGCAGGATATCGACGCTTATATCAAGGCGGAGGTGTTGCCTTACGTACCGGATGCGTTCCCAGACCGCAGCAAAGACAAGATCGGCTACGAGATCCCGTTTACCCGCTATTTCTACAAATACACCCCGCCCCGCAAGAGCAGCGAGATCCTGCAGGAAATCATCGAAAACGAAGCTGCGATACATGATGCAATGAAGGAGGTATTATACAATGGAAAAGACTAAGATTGCGACGCTAAAACAGTCTTTTGATGAGATCGTGAATACTGCGATGGTAGATGATGCAACAATAGAGTTTTGGCGTGCAAGAGATTTAATGCCACTTCTTGGATATGAACGCTGGGAGAACTTCAATAATGCTGTTCTACGTGCCAGAGAATCTTGCGAGACAAGCGGTATTGAAGTTTCAGACCATTTTCGTGACGTCACGAAAATGGTTACGTTGGGAAGCGGTTCGCAACGCCCGGTTCCAGATTATATGTTGACCAGATATGCTTGCTATCTGATTGCACAGAACGGCGATCCGCGTAAAGATGAAATCGCATTTGCGCAAAGCTACTTTGCAATTCAGACGCGAAAGCAGGAACTGATTGAGGATCGAATCCAGCTTCTTAGGCGAATGGATGCTCGGGACAAGCTAAGAGAAGCGGAGAAACGGCTGTCACAAAACATCTACGAACGCGGTGTTGATGACAAAGGTTTCGCTCGGATTCGATCCAAGGGCGATCAAGCGTTGTTTGGAGGAAAAACAACGCAAGAGATGAAGGATCGTTACGGAATAAAGAGCGGTCCGCTCGCAGACAGGCTCCCGACACTGACCATTGCGGCAAAAAACCTTGCGACTGAGATGACTAATCATAACGTTGAGCAAAATGATCTTCAGGGAGAAACCAGAATTACCAACGAGCATATCCAGAATAATCGCAGCGTTCGAAGCATGCTTGGAGAACGCGGCATTCGACCGGAAAACCTCCCACCTGCAGAGGATATCAAGAAATTGGAGCGGCGTGTGAAATCGGAAGAAAAGAAGCTTGCAGCAAGTTCGGGAACGCTACCTTCTACAGACGAGGAATGCTGACAATGAGAGCAATGAAAGACAGCGGGATTGAATGGATCGGAGAGATTCCGCAGGATTGGAATGTTAAGAAATTAAAATACTGCGTCGAACTACGCCTTGAAAAAACAAACGATTTGGCATCTGCAGTTCCATATATTGGTCTCGAGCATGTATCGTCCTTTACGGGGACGCTATCTGATGCTTATGAGCCGATCACAGCATTCAATGGAGATACGCTCGACTTTTACTCGGGAGATGTGTTGTTTGGAAAACTTCGGCCATATCTTGCAAAGGCATATCAAGCCGATTGTAATGGGCGTTGTTCATCTGAATTTTGGGTAATGAATCCGCAAAACATTGAAGGCAGATACCTTCTGTACTATGTTTTGTCTCATGGCTTTATTTCTAATGTCGATCATTCAACATTTGGCGTAAAAATGCCTCGCGCTGAGTGGGACTTTGCAGGGAACGAAAGAATCCCTGTACCTTCTCGTCAAGAACAAATCCGTATTGCAGATTATCTTGACAGCAAATGTGCGGAGATTGATGCGCTGATTGCTGCAAAGGAAAAAACCAATGCATTATTGAAAGAGCAGCGGCAGAGCTTGATCTACGAAGCCGTCACGAAAGGCCTTGATCCCAACGCGCCAATGAAAGACAGCGGTGTGGAGTGGATCGGAGATATCCCAGCTGGATGGAGCACTATCCGTGCTAAATATGCTACGGAAATCACAAACGGGTGTGATCCTAAAACCGAAGGAGAGATTCCGGTCTATGGAAGCGGCTCCGATAGCTTTCGAACTTGCGGAGAGTATAAAGAAGGTCCAGCTGTCTTGATTGGCCGAAAAGGTGCAACCTTGCATATCCCTCATTATGTAGAGGGCCGGTATTGGAATGTTGATACTGCCTTTGATGTAAAAACAGATGAAGCCAAGATGCTTCTAAAATATTATTACTTTGCCGCAATCTGCTTTGACTACAAATTGTATATTTCAACTACAACGCTTCCGGGTATGACACAAACAAATTATGGAAATATGTTTTTGCCCTATCCATCGATTGAGGAACAAACTGCAATAATTCAACATATCGAAGTACAGATTGAGCGCCTTGAGAACGCTATATCTACAAACGAAAAGATGATAAAAAAACTTAAGCAGTTTAGGCAAAGCGTTATCTACGAGGCCGTAACAGGAAAGATAGAGGTGTAAAATGAACGAAGGTAAAGTTGAATACTTACAGATGATACAAGAGCCAATTAGCAGGATGTCTACTGCATCTGCAATTTTCAAGGGCTTCGCGGCGACGATTGTTTCCGGGATAGCGGCATTGACTTATTGTGATGTTAATTCTACTGTCCTCGCGCTTTCGTTCGTGCCAGTGTTGTTATTCGCAGTTTTGGATATCTACTATTTGAAGATTGAGAAGAAGTTCCGTTTCCTTTTTAATCAAGTTCGAACGGACTTGCATCCGGTAGACTTTTCTATGGATTTAACCAAAGACAATAAGGCAGCTAAATCGCGTATTTGGGATTGTATAAAATCCCCAAGTATTTGGCTCTTTTACCCTGCGATGATTGGTATTCTGATTACAGTCTATGTCTTGAAAGCGAGAGGAGCATTATAATGGGTCGCAAAATATTCGTTTCATACAAATATACAGATAATGATGTGCAGCCACTAATTACCGCAACGCCACCGACGTGGCCGTGCGATTATGTTGATTATATCAAAAATCACATACTCGCTGAGGATGATATCTATAAAGGGGAAAACACGGATGAAGATCTCTCTTATTGGAGTGATAATCAAATATGGGAGCACCTCAAAGACAAGATTTATGACAGCACGCTAACTATCGTATTGATTTCACCTAATATGAAGGAACGCGGGAAATGGCAAAGATCCCAATGGATTCCTTGGGAAATCGCTTACTCGCTGCGCGAGACGCCACGTAACGATCGCACAAGCCACAACAATGCTATACTGGCAGTAATTCTCCCTGATAGACGCGGCTCCTATGATTACTATGACAAAGAAGAGTTGTTTCCAATACTGAAAAGCAATATTGATAATGGATATATCTATGTTGTTCCTTGGAGCAATTTTATAAAATACTCAGCTATAGATATTCGTGTGGCCTTTATCCACAGAGATAATACCCCGTCATACAAGATTGTAAAATCTCTGTAATACTTGATCCCGCTGCCGAGGGTGCCAGACCTCGACGGACAAAGGAGGAATCATTATGGCAGAAAACGATCTTCACGAAAACCCGTTCCGGGACGAGATCTACGACTACTTCCTCGCAAACGGCTATGTGGCCGGGAAGAAATCGGACTACGACTATAAGCACGCATTGGATACCGGCAAACTGTTTGCGTTTCTGGAGAACACCCAGGCAAATGAGCTTGCCAGATTCAGGCAGACGTATGGCGCCAACTATCAGAAACGGTACGTGGAGCTGCTGTGCGCGAAAATTGAAAACCGCGGCTTGCTGACTGCGCTGAACGAGTGGGTCGAAGATTACGCCAGCGGCACGAAGTTTAACCTCGCCTACTTCGGGTCGGGGTTGGAAGCCATGTCTGAAAACCGGGTACTCTACGCGAAAAACGTGCTGTCTATCCGCAGAGAATTCACCTTTGAGGACAAGCCGGACCCGTATCGCGTAGACCTTGCAATCTTCCTGAACGGCATTCCGATTATCATGATCGAGCTGAAAAAGCAGACTGCAGGCCAAACGGCAGTATTTGATGGTACGGAACAGTTCAAGAATACGCGTAATCCGGATGAACTTGTTTTTTCTTTCAATCGGCGTACTTTGGTTTATTTCACGCTGGACGAGTTTGCCGCGTTTCTTACCACCCGTCTGGATCGCAAAGAAACGAGTTTTCTGCCGTTCAACCGCGGCACCGAGGAGGAAGGCGCCGGCAATCCCGTCGTTCCGGGCAAACACAGCACCTGCTATGTCTGGGAAAATGTCCTTCAAAGGGATATGCTGCTACGGATCATCCGGGAGTTTATGTTCATCGACGACGAGGGCAAAATGATCTTCCCGCGATTCCATCAGCTGCGGGCAGTTTTGAACTGCGAGCGAGACGTGCAGGAAAGGGGCGTCGGGGGCCGGTATCTGATCTGGCACAGTGCAGGCAGCGGCAAAACAAAGACCATTGCGTGGCTTGCAAAGCGGATGATTAACCACTCCGATATCAATACTGTGATCGTTATCAGCGACCGAACGGTCATTGACGGTCAGCTCGGCGCGGAGCTGCTGAATGTTGATGGAAAGAAGGGCGTCGCGCAGCATATTGATACCACTTCCAAAGAGTTATTGAAGAAACTCAACGACGGAGGGTACATTATTGTCACAACGCTGCAGAAGTTCCGCCCGATTCTGAACGAGATCAAGCGAAACGAAAATCGCAACTACGCGATCATCATCGATGAGGCGCATTCCTCCACCGCTGGCAAATCTATGTCCAAGGCGTCGGAAACGCTGACGGGCAAATCCCTGCGGGAGTCTGTTGAGCTGGACGATGTTTATGAGGAACTGGAAGACGGACAAAATCAGCTGCTTCGGGAGGGGGCAGAGATCCGCAGCACCAAAAACGTCAGTTATTTTGCCTTCACAGCTACGCCGAAGAAAGAAACGATGGAACTTTTCGGCTCGCGTACAGCACATGGCAAGACGTATTTTGACAAGTATTCGATGAAGCAGGCAATCGAGGAGCATTTTATCCTCAATCCGCTGCTTTGCTATACTTCTTATCAGGACTTCTACCGCATCGAAAAGAAGAAAGACGACAGCACCGAGTATGACAGTGCGAAAGCGCAGGCGGCGATCCTGAACTATGTTACGACGTCCGATGAAGTGATCCAAACAAAGACGGAAATTATGATCAATGACTTCATTGAGCGGCGGCAGACCTGGCTTGAAGGAAAAGCGAAAGCAATGATCATCACGCCGTCCAGAAAACACGCCGTCTGCTATAAGCTGGCTGTGGACGAATATCTGAGAAGGCGCGGATGCGGTTTCCGATCCTGTGTTGCTTTTACAGGCACGATCGAGCTTGACGGCATTAAGTTTACGGAAGAACAGATGAACCGGGAGTACGTTGAGCACGGGGTTCCGTATGATATCAAATCGATCATCCGGAAGAATAACGACTGCAGGATCATTATCGTAGCCGACAAGCTGCAGACCGGCTTTGATGAAAAATCGCTTTGCGTGATGTATATCGACAAAAAGCTAAACAGCAGCGTAAAGGCCGTTCAGACGATTTCCCGTCTGAATCGGACGGAAAAGAACAAACGCACCTTCGTGATGGACTTTGTCAATGCGCCGGATGCGATTAAGGCATACTTTTCACAGTATTACGGCGGGGAACTCTATTTGCCGACAGAGAATGAAACAGATCCCAATATTCTCTTTGCAAAGCGAGACCATATTTTGGATTACTGCGTCGTGACGCTTTTAGACGTGCAGAAGCTCTATGCGCTTATCTCGTCCGAAGAGAGAAACAGCGGCGAGATCACGTCGATATTGGCAGCTATCTCCCGGAACTACCGTTCTCTCGACGAGGACAGACGGAAAACGTTCGCGTTGGAGCTCAAAAAGTTCGGCAAACTGTTTTACTATATTTCTGCTGTCTACAATGTCTGGAATCCGGATATGGAGCAGCTGGCTGTTGTTTTCAATGTCCTATATAATGTCCTCTATGAGAGAGATGTCACGCCGAATATCGATGCATCCGAGCTGGTCGAATTGGTCGAATATTCTACGAAACTGGCCCAGGAAGAGTTCACAATTGACCTTGCCGCAGAAGATCAGGCGTTCGATGGAATCTCAACAGATGTTGCGGCGGCAGACAGAACGCTGTCGATGATTGATGAGATTATCGAAAGATTCAACCTGCGCTACGCCCATGCTGACGAGGAAATCGGCAGTATTATTACCGATCTGAGCAGCGACAGGAATCTGCAATTGAACGTCCAGAACAGCACGGCCAGCGCATACGAGGCGGCCGTTGCCGAACGGCTTTCGACGCGCATTATGGATGGCCTGTTTGATGGAGCCGTGAACGGCGATAATGAAAAGGCGGAGTTCTATACTGAACTAAGCGAAAACACATCTGCGTTGATTCAAATTCGCAACTCCATCATCCGGAAGATCAAGGATCTCTTGCTTGCGAGCTAATATGACCGGGTAAAAGCAGGCGATGCTCTTGATTCACAATCCACGGTCGGACGCAGAATAACTGCGACATTTTGATTATACCCAATTATACCCTTGACAAATTGAATGTTTTGGGTATAATTGGGTATAGTAGCAAAGGAGGTGCAGTACGATGAATGATTCAGAAAACCGTATCTACGCGCTGGAACGGGAAATCGCGTCGCTTCCCGCAGGAAGCATCACGACCAAAAAAGTCGGAAGCGGTGTCTACTATTATCACCGCGTTACCGTGAACGGCAAACGGAAGGAAACCTATATCGACTCCGAAAAAGCAATGGAAATGAAGACGCAGATCGAGAAGCGAAAGGCGCTTGAAAAGGAACTGAAAGACCTGAAAGCATCTTTGCCGAAGCCGGCGCGAAAAAATGCGGTCCAAAAGAAAAATGCCGAGCCGTTCCATACCTACGTTCGCATCGGAGATTCGCTGAAACGATACGCGGAACAGGTGAAGCGCTACAAGAAAAGAGACTGCTTTGCAAAACTCAAGAATTACCTTTATGACGGCACGACGGAGAAGGTAATGATCCTCTACGGCCTGCGCCGGACGGGCAAAACGACCCTGATCCGTCAAGTGATCGCGGATATGCGCGAGGCAGATCTGCAGAAGACCGTTTTCATTCAGATCAAGTCTTCCGATACGCTGGCAGACGTGAACGCAGACCTGAAACGGCTGGAATCCGCCGGTTATCAGTACGTCTTTATGGACGAAGTGACTCTGATGCAGGACTTCATCGAAGGCGCAGCGCTGTTTTCCGACATTTTTGCCGCTTCCGGTATGAAAATCGTGCTTTCCGGCACGGATTCTCTGGGCTTCCTTTTCTCGGAGGACGAGCAGCTCTTTGATCGCTGCGTCCTGCTCCACACGACGTTCATCCCGTACCGCGAATTCGAGCGTGTCCTTGGCATTACGGGCATCGACGAGTATATTCGCTACGGCGGAACGATGAGCCTCAGCGGTGTTGATTACAACGAGAATTCTTCTTTTGCAAGCGCGAAAAAGACGGGCGAATACATTGACAGCGCGATTGCGAAAAACATTCAGCACTCTTTGAAGTGCTATCAGAACGGCGAGCATTTCAGAAGCCTTCGGGAACTGTATGACAGGCACGAGCTGACCAGCGCGATCAATCGCGTCATCGAAGATATGAACCACCGGTTTGCGGTCGAAACGCTGACGCGAACGTTTGAATCGAACGATTTAGCCATCTCGGCAAGAAATCTTCGCCGCGACCGCAGCCGACCCAATGATATTCTTGACCGAATCGACGTTCCTGTCGTGACGGCGCACTTGAAAGAAGCGCTGGAGATCCTCAACAAGGAAGAACAGCGCGTTGCGATTCACGACGCCCACGTGTCCGAGATCCGCGAATACCTGAAACTTCTTGATCTTGTGATGGATATCGACGTAAATCACATTCCGTACACCGGGCAAAAGGATTCCGTTTCTGTGATCACGCAGCCGGGTATGCGGTATGTGCAGGCAGAGGAACTGGTGCAGAGCCTCCTTTCGGACGCCGTTTTTTCGGAGCTGGATATCGTCGAACGAAACGCCGTTCTTGAACGCATCCGCAGCGAGATCAAAGGCCGAATGATGGAAGAGATCGTCCTGCTGGAAACCAAGCTGGCGAAGCCGGATATGCAGGTGTTCAAGCTGCAGTTTGCGATCGGAGAATTCGATATGGTGGTATGCGATCCGGTGACGCTTACCTGCAAGGTTTATGAAATCAAGCACTCCAAGGAAGCTGTCGCAGAACAGTACCGGCATTTGACGGATGCGCAGAAATGCGCCGAAACGGAACGGCAATACGGCACGATCACGGGGAAATATGTGATCTACCGCGGCGAACCGCGTTCTGAAAGCGGTGTCGAATATATCAATGTCGAAGAATACTTGCGCAATCTTTGATCAGGCATAAGCCGCCGAACAACGCAATTGTTTTTGCGTTCATTCAAGGGGCATATGTCTTGGGCAAGCGGGGCATCTGTGGGTAGAAAATCACCCCGATGCGGCTTGCCGTTCACAAACTGGCAAGCAATGCCTCTGTGGGTACATTCTCCCACCGATGCGGCTTGTTAGGGATTTGCCCTAAGACCCACTTCACAGAAAAGTCATACTTCTTTTCTGTGACTGCGCGCCGTTCCGGCGCTGAAAGGATTTGACGATTGCAGGCAGAACTCTCGATACTTAATGTCGAGAGTTCTGTTGTTTCTCCGATCGTCTCACGCCCGGACGAAGGAAGCTGCGCTTCCGAGGGAGGCTGCCGAAAGACCGCGGTGCGGTTTTTCGGCAGCGGGCAGCAAGATAATTTGCTGCCCGTGTCGGGAAAGCAAGGCAGAAATGGTGCCGCTTTTACGACATCGGCTGCCGCAGCAGCCGCAAACCGCCTCGCAGAGCCCACGACATCTTTGCAGCTTCGCTGAAAGTGTCATAGTGGGTTAATACACTTTCGCAAAAGTGATTCTCCCGCGTTTTCTTCGTCGCACACATCAAAACGTATGATGTTATGTAAATTGAGTGTTGACATTCTTTCGATTCAGAATTATAATGAGAACAGAAAGGACAGGAGGTGTTGCGATTGGGTATCGTTCAACAGAGGATGCGGAGCGTGCGCGAGCAGACGGGCATTTCCCAGAACCGACTTTCCAAAGCAATCGGCATCCCGCAGTCGTGCCTCTATCGGTACGAAGCCGGACAAACGGAGATTCCCGTCAACGTTGCGATCAAGTACGCGGATTTCTTCGACGTGTCGCTCGACTATCTTTGCGGCAGATCGGACAACCCGCGAGGCGGCGTATTTGAGCAAAAGGCAGATCTTAGCAAGGCATATCCTGAAATGGGTAAGTTCATCGAAATGTGCTTTGATCCCAATTCGGAAATGAATGCCAGATTGAAGCAGACCTTGCTGAAGCTGCTTCTGGAAGGGACGGGCGCAAGATGAACGCAGTCATCTACGCAAGATACTCCTCCGACAATCAGCGCGAGGAAAGCATCGAGGGTCAGCTCCGCGAATGTAAGGCATTCGCAAAAGCGAAAGGACTGCAAATCGTCGGAACGTATGTTGACCGTGCCTTGTCGGCAAAGACGGATAACCGCCCCGAGTTTCAGAAGATGATTCGCGACAGCGCTCAAAAGAAATTTGAGGTAGTCATTGTCTGGAAGCTTGACCGCTTCTCCCGAAACCGCTACGACAGCGCAAAGTATAAAGCCGCCCTGAAGAAGAACGGCGCGAGGGTGGTATCTGCAACGGAGGCAATCTCGGACGGCGCGGAAGGCATCCTGCTGGAATCGCTTCTGGAGGGTATGGCGGAATACTACTCCGCCGAGCTTGCAGAGAAGGTCACAAGAGGCATGATAGAGAATGCGCTGAAATGCAAATACAACGGCGGCAGCGTTCTCGTTGGGTACACGATTGACACAGAGCAGAATTATCAAATCGATCCCATCACCGCGCCGATCGTGCTGGACATATTCCGGAAATATGCGGACGGCTGCACCATTATGGACATTGTCCGCGACCTCGAAATCAAAGGGCTGAAAACGTCAAAAGGAAAACCATTTGAGTTCAACGCGGTGGCACGGATGCTGCATAACCGGCGATACCTTGGCGAGTACCGCTTCAAAGAGGTCGTCGTCCCGGACGGAATGCCGCAGATCGTGCCGCAGGAGCTGTTCGACAAAGTGCAGGCGCGGTTGAAAATCAACGCGGAGGCGCCTGCGAGAAGCAAGGCAAAAGAGGAGTTCATTCTGACCACGAAACTGTATTGCGGCAAATGCGGCAGCTTTATGGTCGGCGAGTCCGGCACCGCCAAGAACGGAACGACGCATCGGTATTACAAGTGTGGCAAGGCAAAGCGGAAGCACGTCTGCAGCAAGAAACCGGTCAAGAAGGAATGGATCGAAAATCTGGTCATCGAGGAAACGAGAAAGATCATATGGGACGACGAGATGATCGACCGGATCGCAGACAGCATTATGGCTTTGCTGGAAGAAGAAAACGCGGTGGTTGCGGCGCTTCGCAGCCGGTACGCCGACACGGCAAAGGCAATCAACAATCTCCTGAACGCGATGCAGCAGGGCATCATCACGCCGTCGACCAAAGAGCGGCTGCAGCAGCTGGAAGCGGAGAAGGAAGAAATCAGCGTAGAGATCACCAAGCAGGAAATCAAGCGGCCGCAATTCACCAAAGAGCAGATCGTCGCCTTTGTTCGGAAGATGAGAGAACTGGATCTCGACAAGATTTCTCACCGGCGCAAGCTGATCGACTGTTTCGTCAACGCGATCTATCTGTACGATGACAAACTGATCATCACGTTCAATTTCAAGCGCGGCAGCGCGACGGTCCCGCTGACTGATCTGACAGGGAAAGAAAACGGTTCGGATTTCAATGCTATCGCTCCACCATGCAAAAGAGGATACGCCAACGGCGTATCCTCTTTTGCATGGTAATCTTTAGGATTCGGAGAGAATGCCCGGTTCGAACAGGAGCATTTTGTCGGCGGCGCCGACCTTGCGGCGAGCAGCCGCAAGCCTGCGGAACGCAGGAAAATGCGAACTGTCACGGAGGCGGCTTCGCCGCCGGAGTATCCCCCTAAGGTCCACCATGACTGAGCTTCTTCATGGAGGAATGGCAACATTGCAGTTTTTCGGGCAAGAGTTTTCGCCGCTACGGCGGTACGTTCACAGAGAAAATGCGAGGACATTCTTTGCGAAAATGCGCCGTTGTGGTATCAGTTTTTTAAAAAATCAAAAAAACTGATACCACAACTTGATTTCCCTGCCTTGTATTTGTCCGAAAAGCGCATCAAAAATGGGGGCCAACATGGCCCCCCCATTTCCGTCGGCAGTCAATTCCCACCAATCCTGCTGCCGCCAAACTTGTTGTTGACGCACGTCAATAATAAGTTGCAAAAAAGTATTGATATTCCTTCCATATTGTGCTACACTTTCATCAGGAAGGGATGTGATATTTTGGATTATCAAATCACCGACGATATTGAACTGATAAAGGAATTGCTCAATATTTCTTCTGCCGAATTTGCAAAAGCGATCGCTGTAACGCCGGAAACACTGTCCCGCTGGAACGCAGGCGTTCAGGAGATTTCTCGCGAAAATGC
>Ga0310690_10006857_pt1 | contig 14842 bp, 15 predicted proteins | sample AusTroGonzalo_MG_2_FD_207661 | JGI IMG/M metagenome (GOLD analysis project Ga0310690, IMG submission 207661) | Bovine rumen microbial communities from tropical cattle in Woodstock, Queensland, Australia - Gonzalo_04 (v2) (version 2) | ecosystem: Host-associated > Mammals > Digestive system >...
CCATACGCTCGATTTCAGGGAGGAGGGGCGGAAGGAAACAGCGGCATCCCTCGACGGCCGGGCGGAAGCCGTGTACTGTGCGCATCCGGTTATCACGGAACTCCGGGGGCACAGAATCGGATTCGGGGCATGTTCGAAGGAAGATTACCTGGCCGATCCGGAAGCCATCGGAAGGGATGTTGCGCAGCTGCGGGAGGCCGGGTGCGAATACATCGTATACCAGTGCCATTGGGGAAATGAAAACGACACGCGCCACGATAAGCTTCAGGAAGCCATGGCCCGTGCGTGCCGACGCGCGGGGGCGGATCTGGTGATCGGCCACGGTCCCGCCGGCGTGCAGGGTATCGATGCCATAGACGGGATGCCCGTTTTGTACAGCCTGGGAAGGCTGGTATGCGGCGGAAGCGGGAAGCTGAAGTCCTACGATTCGCTCGCCGTACAGGTGCGCCTTGATTTTTCCGGTAATGAAACGGTGGCCGCCATCCGGCTTCTTCCCGTCCTGTCCTCATCCTCCGCGGCTGACATGAAGAACGATTACAGACCCACAGCCGCCGAAGGCGAAGAAAAAGCCCGGATCCTTTCACAGATCCAGGCCGATTCGGTTTATGACCTTTCCTTTCTCACGGGAGAATAGAAAATATAGAATGTGCACTCCAGGCGCCCGTTGTACAGGCGCCTTTTCTTATCCGCCCGCCGGCCGAAGCTCTTTTCAAAGGCGGGATCGGAAGAGATGACGCACATGGACCATGTGGGGTGGCGGTGCCAGAGTAATGCCAGGTCCCGGTACAGCAGGCGGCAGGATTTCTGATCACTCAAACGTTCGCCGTAGGGCGGGTTGCAGAGAAAGACACCGCCGGATTCCTGCAGATTGACTTCCTGAAGGGGAAGCACCTCCACGCCGACCAGATCTCCCGTAGCGGACTGCCGGATATGCCGAAGAGCCAGATCAACAGCTTCCGGAGATATATCGGACCCCCGGATAAAGCCCGGGTTCGCGGGAATCTGCCGCGCTTCGGCCTCCCGGCGGATTTCTTCCTTCGGCAGGTCCCGGAACAGATACATGGACTCCATGGCAAAGGGACGTCGCAGGCCCGGTGCGCGGCAGGAAGCTGCCAGCGCCGCTTCGATCAGAATCGTGCCGGTACCGCAGCAGGGATCATACAGAGGCCTGCCCGGTTTCCACGGACTCAGGCGGACCAGCGCCGCCGCCAGCGTCTCCCGAAGGGGAGCTTCCCCGTTCCAGGTGCGGTACCCGCGCCGCGAAAGCGCGTCTCCGGATGTATTGACCAGAATCTTGACCGCGTCGGAATGAACAGTTACCTGAACCGGAAGTTCCGGCCCGTTTTCCGGAAAGACGGATTGTTTCCGTTCCTTCTTCAGCTTTTCAATAATGGCCTTTTTGGTGATGGCCTGGCAGTCCCGGGGGCTCATGAGCCTGCTGCGGGCGCATCGCGCGCTGACATTGAATGCTTCGCTTCCTTCAGCGTAAAGATGCCAGGGAACGGAGAGAACAAGCTGGAAAAGATCCTCAAAGGAAAGGCAGGTGCCCTCCGCGGCGATCACGAAAACCCGGTCACAGAAATGCAGGTTCAGGTTGCACGCCAGCAAGCCCTCCGCAGAGGCGGAGAAACGGACACCGCCGTTTTCCGCGGATACGCTGTTCATTCCCAGGGTGCGCAGCTCATCCGCCACAAGCCCTTCCAGACCGAAGGCTGCTGAAGCGTAACAGGAAAAAACCTTCTGCATAATCATCCCTCCACAGGCCAGTTTACACACAAGCAGGTTTCCTGTAAAGGGCAGCGTGAAGACAGGAATATGGTTTTTCCTTGATTTTAACGGCAATGTAAGGTATACTGAATTGATTTTTTCCGGGAGGATGATGATCATTATGAAGCTGATTATTGCTATCGTTCAGGATGAAGATTCATCCAAACTCCTGTCGAAACTGATGCAGTCCGGTTTCAGCGTGACAAAGCTTGCCACCACCGGCGGATTTTTGAAGGCCGGAAACACCACCCTGCTTCTGGGCGTAGACGAAGAAAGGATTCAGGACGCGATTCACGTGATCGAATCCGTATGCAAGAGCAGGAAACAGATGACTACAGCCCCGGCGGCGCTGACGGGCATGGCCCACGGCGAATACACCACATATCCCGTGGAGGTTACAGTAGGAGGAGCTACGCTGTTTATCCTGTCCATTGAGCAATTCCTGAAGGTTTAACCATGGACAAAACAGTACTGGACAGTTTTCTTTCACAGGGTGAGGAGTACCAGATTCTTTTTCATCAGCTGGAAAACAGATCGGCCGTACACGCTTATCTCATTACAGGTGAAAAAGGAGTCGGCAAAAGGACGCTGGCGGGCCTGATGGCCGCGGCGCTTCTTTGTTCATCCGAAAGCGGCCGCCCCTGCGGTATATGCAAAAACTGCCTGCTGGCTGAAAAGCAGGAACATCCGGACCTGATCCTGATTGAAAAGGGAAATCCGATTGCCCAGGGCGTCAAGAAGGACCGGGCAACCATCCCCGTGGAAGATATCCGGGAAATGATTCGCCTCTGCGGCGTCCGCTCGACGGAAGGCAACATGCACGTGGTGTTGCTGTTCGACGCCGATAAAATGACGCCGCAGGCGCAGAACTGCCTGCTGAAAACCCTGGAAGAGCCTCCGGCGGATACCTGCCTGATTCTGGTGACAGACCACCCGGAATCGCTGCTGACCACAGTGATCAGCAGGTGCAGGCAAATCCGGATGAAAGCCTGGAGCGACGGATATATTCTGCAGGTCCTGCGCGGCAAAGGCGTGCCGGCCAAACGCGCGGAAGACGCGGTGGCGGCATGCGGCGGTTCGGTAGGCCGGGCGCTGGAGCTTGTTTCCGACGACCGGTACTGGGAACTGCGTGAAGAAGTGATGAACTGCTTTTTCCGTATGACCGCGCGAAGCGAAATCCTGAAGATCTCCAACGCCTGGAAAGACCGGAAGCAGGAAGCTGAGCAGATGACAGGCATCCTGGAATCCTTTGTGGGGATGCTGGCTGAAGCCCGATACGGAAAGGATACGGATCTGAGCGCTTTCCCGCCGCAGTGGCAGCGGTTTGCCCGGGAAGCCGGGCCGGATCGCTTCCTGGCGCTTTCCGAATGCATCGTGAATGCGCGCAAGCAACTGCAGTTCTCCGTGAATTTCCAGGCGGTGCTTGAAAGAATGATCTTTACTTTTATGGGAGAAGGAAACACATGGCTACAATAGTTGGGATCCAGTTTCAGAAGAACGGAAAGATATATAATTACGACGCCAACGGCCTGGAACTCCGGCTGAATGATTATGTGGTGGCTGACACTCCCCACGGGATTGACCTGGGTCAGGTTGCGGTCGGTTGCCGGCAGTCGGAGGACAGTGACGAGGCAGAAAACGCCAATCTGAAAAAGGTAATCCGTGCAGCCACGGAAAAAGACCTGCAAACCAGTGCGGACAACCGGGCAAAGGAACGGGAAGCATATCAGGTCTGCCAGAAGAAAATTGCCGAGCACAAACTGGACATGAAGCTGGTTTCCGTGGAGTACTCCTTTGACAGCAGCAAAGCGCTGTTTTACTTTACCGCCAACGGCCGGGTGGATTTCCGGTCCCTGGTCAAGGACCTGGCCTCCATTTTCAAGATGCGCATCGAGCTGCGCCAGATCGGCGTACGGGACGAAGCAAGAATGCTGGGAGGCCTTGGTCCCTGCGGCCGGCCGATCTGCTGCGGATCTTTCCTGGCGGATTTCCAGCCTGTTTCCATCAAGATGGCAAAGGAACAGAACCTTTCGCTGAACCCCACCAAAATCAGCGGCGTATGCGGCCGGCTGATGTGCTGTCTGAAATATGAGCAGGACCATTACGAACAGACGCGGAAAATTATGCCGCGGGTGGGCAGGGAAGTGTCCACACCGGATGGAACCGGTACCGTAACGGACCTGAACATCGTAAAGGAAACTGTGTTTGTACGGATCACAAACGGAGATTCCAGCGAAATCAAGGAATACGCTCTGGATAAGATCGAAAAAACTGCCGTGCCGGCTCCCAGAACAGACGCGCCCGCGGAAGAAGGCGCCGAGACTCCGGAAGGCACACAGCCGGAAAAGGCTGAAGCCGCAAAGCAGCCGGAGTCCGCCAGAAAAGACCAGAACAGGCCGCCGCGGCACGCAAAGGGTGGCAAAGGCAGAGAAGCCGTAAGACCCGGAAACCGCCGTGAAAACGGCGAGAAAGGCGAGCCTTCCAGGCAGCAGAATCAGGCGCTGGGGAAACCCGTAATGCGGGAAAACCCGAACCGGAATCAGGCTGCGAAAAACGGAAACGTTCCGGAGAAGCAGGAAAAGGCTGAAAAACCGGAGAGCGCCGAAAAGCCTGAAAAGGCTGAAGCCAGAGAGGAAAAGACCCCGGAAAAGAAGGCTGAGCCCAGCTCCAACTGGGCTGACGCCGTCCGCAGGGCCATCGATTCCATCAACGAATAAGACGCCAGCGGATAAAGAGCGGTTCCGGCGCCAAATCCCACTTGCAAGAATCCTTTTTCAATGCTAATATAAAATGCATCATACGTTCGGAATGAACGTGACATAATTGGAGGGTATAACAATGGCTTACAAGATTTCCGATGAATGCATCAGCTGCGGCGCCTGTGCCGCCCAGTGCCCCGTGAACGCGATCAGCGAGGGAGACGGCAAGTACGTGATCGACGCGGATACCTGCATCGAGTGCGGTGCCTGCGCGGACACCTGCCCCGTTGGCGCTCCCGCCCAGGAATAATCCGGGACACCGAAGCCGGCGAAAGCCGGCTTTTTCTTTTACCATAAAACAGCATCGGAGACATAACCGACCGGTCCCGCGCAAAAAGTTTTCACGAAGCGAAAATTTCCTGTTGACAAGAGAAGCAGATCTGTTATAATAGCATCTGTTCGGTTGAGCACCATTAGCTCAGTTGGTAGAGCACCTGACTCTTAATCAGGGTGTCTAGGGTTCGAGTCCCTAATGGTGTACAGGCCCGCGGCAGATGCCGCGGGTTTTTGTTTTTATCCCGCCGGTCCGCTGCGGGTGATTTGCCGGATTCTCCCTGTTCAGAGCCCGGAATCTATGGTATAATAAACGGGTTCTCAAAAAGGGAGGTTCCACGGTTGAGTTTACTGAGTCACGAACCATTTTCCGCAAAGGACGTATCCCTGATGAATGTGCTGCAGACAGCATATATCGGAGACGCCGTATGGGAGCTTATTGTGCGGGACCATCTGATCCGCAAAGGCCTGAACGTGCACCATATGCATGCTGAATGTATCAGGCATGTAAGCGCCCGCGCCCAGGCGGCTTTCCTGCAGGAAATCACCGGAGAACTGGATCCTTTTGAAGCCGACCTGGTAAAGCGCGGGAGGAACGCCCACGCGCGCCATCCGGTGCCGAAGAACCAGCATCCGGAAGATTACGCCATGGCGACCGCTTTCGAAACGCTGATCGGGTACCTGTACCTGACAGGGAACACGGACCGCCTGGAATATCTTACAAATCTCATTATCGGAGGAAACGGCCATGGCTGAAAAAACTGAAATGAAAGTTGTGCTGATCCGGCACACCCTGTCCCCGGAAGAATTGGTTGCCCTGGGAGCGAAGCTTTGCTACTCCCGTTCCACCATCGCGAATCTTTCCGAACGCATTTCCAGCCAGGATCAGGGCGCTTTTATCGAAAAGCTGCGGAACATGGGGCATGAATCCATTTTTGAACACGCCTCCTTCACCTTCGGTATCGAGGGCGTAAGCCGGGTGCTGCTGGCCCAGCTGACCAGGCATCGGATTGCCAGCTTCTCCGTGCAGAGCCAGCGCTATGTATCCTATGAGAACGGCTTCGGATATATCCTGCCGCCGAAGATTGAGGCGCTGGGGGAGGAAGCCGTAAAGAAATATCATGAACAGATGAACCAGATCGAGGGCTGGTACAAGGAGTGGCAGCAATTGCTTGGCAAAGGTGAAAAATCCAACGAGGACGCCCGCTTTGTGCTTCCGAATGCCTGCGAAACCAGAATCCTTATGACGATGAACGTACGGGAGCTGTATCACTTCTTCTCCCTGCGCATGTGCAACCGGGCCCAGTGGGAAATCAACGAAATGGCCACACGGATGTACCGCCTGTGCCTGGAAACAGCGCCGGCTCTGTTCGCGGACGCCGGTCCCGCGTGCCTGCGGGGCAGATGCCCGGAAGGTGAGAAATCCTGCGGACAGGGAGAACAGAAACGGCAGGAGCGGAAAGCGCTGCTTGAATCCATGACGAAGGAGCATTGACATGGCATATAGATATAATACTGAAGAACGCACGGAAAACCGGAACCGCAGAACTTCTGACGGGGCCGGGCAGGACCGCCGGCGCTCCGCCGGAAACCGCGGCGGCAACCGCGACGACATCCGCGGCGGCAAGGCTTATTCGAAGCAGGCCGGACCCGGAAAAACTGCCGGAAAACCCGCTGCCAGGCAGAGCAGGCACCAGGAAGCCGGCACTTCTGCTCCGCGGCCTGCCGCTTCCTATCGGGACTACGAGCATACAGAGCCCCGTCCCGCCAGCTCTTACAGGGACTACGAGTATACCGCGCCGGAAAAGGAAGAGTCCTTTGAAAACATGGACCAGTACATCCTGACCGGGCGCAACCCGATCCGCGAAGCACTGAAAAACAACCGGGACCTGGAAAAGCTGCTTGTTCAGAAAGGCGAGCTATCCGGTTCTGCCATGGAAATCGTCAAGACCGCAAAGGACCGGAAGATTCTGGTTCAGGTGGTGGAGAAGAGCCGGCTGGACGAAATCACCCCCCGCCATCAGGGGTTGATCGCCTTCGCCTCCGCTTTCAAATACTCCACCGTGGAGGAGATACTGAAAAGCGCGGAAGAGAAAAACGAAGATCCCTTCCTGATTCTGCTTGACGGGATCACCGACCCCCACAACCTCGGCGCTATTATCCGAAGCGCTGAATGCACCGGCGCCCACGGTATTATCGTGCCGCTGCACCGGAGTGTCGGGCTGACCCCCGCTGCCGTAAAATCATCCGCGGGCGCGGTGGAATACATTCCCATTGCCCGGGTCACCAATCTGAACAGGACCATTGAGGAACTGCAGAAGAAACATATCTGGGTGTACGCGCTGTCCATGGACGGCACAGACTATGAAAAAGTCTCCTTCACCGGAGGAACGGCTGTGGTGATCGGCGCGGAAGGTGCCGGAATCAGCCGCCTGACGGAAGAAAAGTGCGACATGACTGTATCGCTGCCCATGAAAGGGCATCTTGACAGCCTGAACGCTTCCGTGGCCGCGGGTGTCATCATGTACCGTATCATGTCGTCCCGGCGCGGTTCCCACTGAAATACGCGGAAAGCAGGTTTCAACACCGTGGACCAGAACAAGTACTATCCTGACGCCCTTCCCGAACCGCAGGAAGCGGGGGATGATACCGCCCTGCAGGAGGAAGCGGATCGTTTTGCTCCCTTTTCCGACGAAGAGATCGTTGAGATGAGCCACAGCGGAGATTCCGCGGCGGAAGAATATCTTTTGGACAAGTATAAAAACTTCGTCCGTTCCAAAGCCAGAAGCTATTTCCTGGTTGGAGCAGACCACGAGGATATCGTACAGGAGGGTATGATCGGGCTGTATAAAGCGATTCGCGATTACCGCCCGGACAAGCTGAGCTCCTTCCGGGCGTTTGCCGAGCTGTGCATCACCCGCCAGATCATTACGGCCATCAAGGCCGCCACACGCCAGAAGCATATTCCCCTGAACAACTATGTCTCCCTGAACAAACCCCTTTACGACGAAGAAAGCGACAGGACCCTGCTGGATGTCATTGTGGAGGGCCGGATGTCCGACCCGGAAGAACTGATCATCAACATGGAGAACGTTGGAAATATCCGGGCAAAAATCAACGAGGTCCTTTCGGGCCTCGAGCAGGAAGTACTGAACGCGTATCTGGATGGGAAAAGCTACCAGGAAATTGCCGAAGCGCTTGGGCGCCATGTGAAGTCCATCGACAACGCGCTGCAGCGGGTAAAACGAAAGCTGGAGAAGTATCTGGAAGAGAACCATCTGTAAATCACAAAAAACCGGCGCGGTTCAATCCGCGCCGTTTTCTTCTGCCGGTAAACCGGAGGCCTGATCAGCAACCTCCTGCATATTCTCGGTGGAGACCACTTTCGTTCCGCCGGCGGGTATATTCTGGATTTCCGGGGAAGACCCCGTCCAGGAAGGAATTTTCGAAACCAGCACGCAAAGCAGAACAAGAAGCAGGGAAAGGCTGCACAGGGCAATCACCGTTTTCGCGCTGAAGCGCTTTTTCACAGGTGTTTCCGCAGCGGAAACAAGGATCCTGTGCTTCAGGGATTCATCCGCCTTCAGGCCGGAAAGCAGCTCGTCGGTCACTTCCGGCAGCCGGTTGAGTTGATCCATGTTCATTCCCCTTTCATTTCTTTCGCAATCCTGCCGCGCGCCCTGCTGAGCCTGGACGAGACGGTGCCTTCCGCCACGTCCATCATCTCTGCAATTTCAGAAACGCCGTAGCCCTGATAGTAATGCAGGAGGACAACCTCCTTAAAGTCCGCCGGGAGGCGGTTGACAGCCTCCGCCAGGGCGATGGAATCCGCTGAACGGCCGATTTCATCATCCGCGGGAAAGAGTTCAAAAGCCGGATGCCCAAGGATAACCTTCTTCATCCAGCTGCTGCGCCACAAATCCCTGCAGCGGTTGAGGGCAACCTTCAGCAGCCAGGCTTTTTCCCGCCCGGGAATCAATTCCGGCCGGGTGAGCAGATATTTCACAAATACATCCTGGGTAACGTCCTCCGCGCGCTGCCGATCTCCCAGATAGTAGTAGGCAACGCGAAGCACGTCCGTCGCGTATTTCTCATACAATTCTTCGAACGTCCATCCGTCGGACGGCAGGGGAGAACCGGCCGGACGCGTGTCCGCATTCCCCGCCACAGATAAAAACGATGGAAGCAAGCTGATTCTTCCCTCCTTCCGGAAAAAATTTCCCGTGTTCCGGCCCCCGGTGCGGGAACCCTGTATATTATAATCGCAAGCAGCCCAAAGGGCAATGTTTTTCCGCATCCGAAACACCCGAAAAAGCAATTAATACTTGACGAACAAAGGCTTTTCCGGTTAAAATACGATAAAAGAAAACTACATTATTGTTTTCATTCGGGTCTCACTATATTCAATAAGGAGTGTGTCATTCTGTGTTAAGGAAGAAGACTTGTGTTGCAATGCTCCTGGCCGGCGGACAGGGAAGCCGCCTCGGGATTCTGACAAAGAAAGTTGCCAAACCTGCCGTACCTTATGGCGGAAAATACAGGATTATTGACTTTCCGCTTAGCAACTGCACCAACAGCGGGATCGATACCGTCGGCGTACTGACGCAGTACCAGCCCCTGGAACTTAACGCCTATATCGGCAGCGGCGCCCCGTGGGATCTGGACATCACAAACGGCGGCGTATTCGTGCTGCCGCCTTACCAGAAAGGGAAGAGCGGCGAATGGTACCGCGGAACCGCGAACGCCATCTACCAGAACATCGCCTTTATCGAACAGTACAACCCGGATTATGTGCTGATCCTTTCCGGCGACCATATTTACAAGATGGACTACAACGCCATGCTCAACTACCACATCCGCCATGACGCCGACGCCACCATCGCTGTGCGCGAAGTTCCGTGGGAAGAGGCTCCCCGGTTCGGCATCATGAACACCGACTCCGACGACAGGATTGTGGAGTTCGAGGAAAAGCCGAAGAACCCGAAGAGCAACAAGGCGTCCATGGGCGTCTACATTTTCACATGGGAAAAACTCCGCCACTATCTGGAGGAAGATGAAGCTGACAAGAAGAGTTCCAACGACTTCGGCAAAAACATCATTCCGAACATGCTCAACGATAAGCAGACCCTGGTGGCGTACAGCTTCAACGGCTACTGGAAAGACGTGGGAACCATCGAGAGCCTGTGGGAAGCCAACATGGACCTGCTTGAAACGCCCATGCCCATCGATCTGCATGACAAGCGGTGGCGTATTTTCGCCAAGAATCCCGGCATGGCCCCCCATTACATCGCCAAAGGCGCAACCGTCAGGGATTCCCTGATTACAGAAGGCTGCGAAGTGTATGGGAACGTCAACCATTCCATTCTGTTCGCCGGCGTTATCATTGAAGAAGGCGCCAAGATCGAATCCAGCGTCATCATGCCCGGCAGCGTCATCAAACGCGGTGCGGTCGTCCGCAGAGCAATCGTGGCCGAGAACGCGACCGTCGGCCCCGGCGCTTTCGTAGGAGAAGACACCGGTAACATCGCCGTGATCGGCCAGGGAATCGTGCTTCCCGCAGGAGTGAGCATTCCCGCCGGGCAGCAGGTTGATGAAACCTATACTTTCTGAAAGATCGGAAGAAAGGACGAAAAACAATGAAAGATGTAATGGGTCTGATTTATACAGGCGAGAATGATGCGAGGCTCCGTGAACTGACCGTCACGCGCGCAATTGCCGCAATGCCCGTCGCCGGCAGATACCGCGTCATTGACTTCCTGGTTTCCAGCATGGTAAACGGCGGGATGAAGAACATCGGCGTTATCACCCAGAAAAACTACCACAGCCTGATGGACCATCTCGGATCCGGCAAGGAATGGGACCTGCACGGCAAAAACAACGGCCTGCATATCCTGCCCCCCTTCCTGACGAGGGAAAACGTGGGCCTGTATCCCGGACTGCTGGACGCGCTGCGCTCCAACAGCAATTTCCTGGTGCGCAGCAAGCAGGAGACGCTGGTGCTGAGCAACAGCACCATCATCTACAATGCCCACCTGGACGAGCTCGTTCAGTTCTACCGGGAAACCGGAGCGGATATTACGATGCTCTATACGAATGACCAGAGCATGAAGCGGGACGAGTACGGCACCTACCTGTCGCTGGACAAAAAAGGAAACGTCATCGATATGGAAGTGCAGCCGACGCATCCGGCTTACGACAGCGTGTACATGGCAGTGCTTGTCATCAAGCGGGAGCTGCTGCGCGACCTGGTGGACAAAGCTGTTTCCCACGGCCTGCATTCCCTGGACCGGGACGTCATCCTGCGGCTGGTACAGGACAAGTCCGCCAAGATCAATGCGTACGAATACAAGGGCAAGTGCTGGCAGATCGACTCGGTACAGAGCTACTTCCGGTTCAATATGGAGGTGCTGGATCCGGAAATGCGCAAGGGATTGTTCCGGGACGAGCTGCCCGTGTTCACCAAAGTCCGGGACGAAATGCCTGCATGCTACGGAGATAACGCCACCGTTGTCAACTCCCTGGTTGCGGACGGATGCATTATCGAGGGCACGGTTGAGAACAGCGTGCTGTTCCGCGGCGTAAAGATTGCGCCGAACGCCCATGTAAAAAACTGTATCATCATGCAGGACGGCCAGGCCCATGAAGGCGCCTACATAGAAAACTGTATTCTGGACAAGCAGGCGGTCATCAAACGCAACGCCAAGCTGATCGGTCCGGAAGCCTATCCGATCGTGATCGGAAAGGATGTTGTAATCTGATTCAGGAGGGAACCACGTGAAAATTCTGTTTGTTGCCAGCGAAGCTGTCCCGTTTGTCAAGACAGGCGGGTTGGCGGACGTTGTCGGCGCTCTCGCGCCTGTCCTTGCAGAGCAGGGCCACGACGTTCGTGTGATTATTCCAGATTTCAGCGCCATTCCGCATGAATTCGCTTCCCAGATGACCCATGTCTGCGACTTTGAGGTTCAGCTGGGATGGAGGCGGCAGTACTGCGGCATTGAGCAGCTGAACCGGAACGGCGTAACCTGGTACTTCATGGACAACAAGTACTATTTCGGCCGGCAGTATATCTACGGCATGGGCGGAGACGAGTATGAACGCTTCGGTTTCTTCTGCCGCAGCGTTCTGAATATGCTCCCGCTGCTGGATTTCCAGCCGGACGTGATCCACTGCCATGACTGGCAGAGCGGCATGGTGCCGGCTCTGCTGAAGATCCAGTATGCCCACCTGCCTTTCTACGCCAATATCAAAACCGTATTTACGGTCCACAACCTGCAGTATCAGGGAATCTTCGGGATCCGGGAAGTGCAGGACGTACTCGGGCTGGGAGACAGCCTCTGGACAGATGACAAGCTGGAGTGCTTCGGCTGCGCGAACTTTATGAAAGCAGCGCTGGTTTACACAGACATGATTACCACCGTAAGCCCCTCCTACGCCGAGGAAATCCAGACAGCGTATTACGGAGAACGGCTGGATGGGCTGCTGCGGGCCAGGAAGCAGGATCTCCACGGCGTACTGAACGGTATCGATATCGAAGAGTACAACCCGGAAACGGACAGCAACATTCCGGCCCATTTCAGTGCCGGCAACCTGGCGGGCAAAGCTGCCTGCAAGGAAGCGCTGCAAAAGGAACTGGGCCTGAACATTAATCCCAATGTTCCGGTCATCGGCATGGTCGGAAGGCTGAGCAACCAGAAGGGGCTTGACCTGGTAGACTATGTGATTGCGGACATTATGCGCCAGGATGTGCAGCTGGTGGTACTGGGCATGGGTGAAGGCCGGTACTTTAACCTGTTCAGCTGGGCCGAAGGTGAATACAAAGGAAAGGTTGCCGCCCGGTTTACCATGGACCATGCGCTGGCCCGCAGAATTTATGCGGGAACTGATATCTTCCTGATGCCGAGCCAGTTTGAACCCTGCGGTCTGAGCCAGATGATCGCCATGCGGTACGGCAGCATCCCCATTGTCCGGGAAACCGGCGGCCTGCGGGATACCGTGCTGAGCTACAACGAGTTCAGCGGGGAAGGCAACGGATTCAGCTTTTTCAACTACAATGCCCACGACATGCTGCATGTGATCGAGCGCGCTGTGGGATATTACCTGAACCGGAAGGATGTATGGCAGCTGCTTCAGCAGCGCGGAATGACCGGAGACTACAGCTGGTCACATTCCGCCAGCGAGTACATGAAGCTGTATAACTCGCTGTTTGAGGAGAAGAAGCCGGCCCCGGCGCCTGCCGTTGATGAGGAAAACCCTGTCGTTGTTGACGTAAACGGATAAACCGGCCTATCCGGATCCATGAGCTGTGAAACGGGCACACGGCCCGCTTTCGCAGCTCTTTCTTTTGAGCCTTTGCAGGGAAGGGAGCGCGCCTATGGACGAACAGCTGGTTCGTGAAGACGAGACGCTGGAGGAACTCCAGCCCGGAGGCTTTCAGCTGCTGCAAAAAAAGACAGGTTTCCGGTTCGGTATGGATTCTGTTTTACTGGCGCATTTCGCCGGAATCCGGCAGCAGGATACGGTTGTGGATTTCGGTACAGGGAGCGGCGTGCTGCCCCTGCTGCTGCTTTCCAGAAACAAAGGAAGCGTATTTCACTGCATTGAGATTCAGGAAGAAATCGCCGCGATGGCGGAGAGAACCATGAAAATCAATGCGCTTGAAGGCCAGGTCAGCATTATTCACGGAGGGGCGGAAGACGCGGCGTCGTATTTTGAACCTTGCAGCGTGGACGCTGTTATCTGCAATCCTCCCTACGGTGCTCCGGGATCCGCCGTTTCCAGCCCCTATTCCACCCGGGCCATATCCAGAAACCAGCAGGAAAACACTCTCAGCGGATTTTTTACAGCCGCGTTCCGGATCCTGAAGGGAAAAGGCACCTTCAGCATGGTATATCCGGCGCCGCAGATGCTGCATGCCATGCGCATGCTCCAGCAGGCGCACCTTGAGCCAAAACGCTTCCAGCTGGTATATCCGTATGAAGACAAGCCTGCCAATCTGGTGTTGATTGAAGCGGTAAAAGACGCGAAACCGATGCTGCACCCCATGCCGCCGCTGATTATCTACACTTCGGACCGCCACTTGACAAACAAACTGAAGTCTGTTTATCATATAGATCAGACTTCGGTCTGAACAATCCGTATCAGGAGCTTTTATGGAAAGGATCTGGGATTTTGCGGTCATCGGCGGCGGTGCTTCCGGCATGGCAGCAGCCGTTGCTGCTTCTGCGCTTGGGGACGATGTCATCCTTCTGGAAAAGGGTCCCGCGCTTGGCAGAAAACTGAACGCCTCCGGAAACGGACGCTGCAACCTGATGAACACCGGTGCCCCTGCCTATTTCGGGGACGTTTCCTTTGCCGCTGACGTACTGGGGCATTATCCGCGGCAGGCCCTCATACAATTCATGCGGAATCTCGGAATATTTCTGGCCGAAGATGCGGAAGGCCGGGTTTATCCCGGTACTTTCCATGCCCCGACTGTTACGGATGCGCTGAAGGCCGCGCTGAAGATGAACGGTGTCAGCATCCGCCTGCAGACAGCGGTGACCCATGTTCTGCGGAACAATGATGTCTTTGTTATCCTCACCGGGACAGATGAAATCGCCGCCCGCAGAATCCTCATTGCCTGCGGAGGCGCAGCCAGCCCGAAACTGGGCGGTACATCCGCCGGATACGAACTGCTTTCTTCGCTGGGACATCCGACTTTGCCCGTTTCACCGGCGCTTTGTCCGCTGACCGCGGATGCCAGAGATATATCTGGCCTTGCGGGTCTGCGCGTCCGGTGTGCCGTTTCCCTGTATAGCTCCGGACAGACGCTGATCTGCAGGCACAAAGGGGAAGTGCTGTTCACTGATTACGGTATCAGCGGGATCTGTGCCATGCAGTGTGCGCGGCGGATTGACGGAAAAGGCTGCACGCTGGAGCTGGACCTGTTGGATCCCTATCCGGCAGAAAGCAGCGAATTCCCGCAGATCCTTCGGGAACGCGCAAAACGTTTCGCGCCTCTGCCTGCGGAGCAGCTGCTCAGCGGAATTCTGATGCCGCGCCTT
>Ga0310690_10006858_pt1 | contig 14841 bp, 16 predicted proteins | sample AusTroGonzalo_MG_2_FD_207661 | JGI IMG/M metagenome (GOLD analysis project Ga0310690, IMG submission 207661) | Bovine rumen microbial communities from tropical cattle in Woodstock, Queensland, Australia - Gonzalo_04 (v2) (version 2) | ecosystem: Host-associated > Mammals > Digestive system >...
CGACGGTTATGCCGCCGTGCAGCTTGCCTATGACGAAAAGAAAGAGAAGCGCACCAGCAAGGCTCTGAAGGGCCATTTCGAAAAGGCTGGAACTACTCCCAAGAAGAAACTCGTGGAATTCGAGGCAGACTTCGCCGGAGAGCTCAAGCTCGGAGACACCATCACCGTGGCCGATGTCTTCACTGAGGACGTCAAATTCGTTGATGTGGTCGGTACTTCTAAAGGTAAGGGTTTCCAGGGCGTCGTGAAGCGCCACGGATTCGCCGGTGTAGGTGGTGAGACCCACGGTCAGCACAACCGTCTGCGTCACCCCGGTTCCATGGGCGCCAGCTCCTGGCCGTCCCGCGTTTTCCCGGGTATGCGCATGGCCGGTCACATGGGCAACGAGCGTGTGAAGGTCTTCAACCTGGAAGTTCTGAAGGTTATCCCTGAGAACAATCTTCTGGTAATCAAGGGTTCCGTTCCCGGAGCCAAGGGTTCTTACATTATTCTGGAGGCTTAAGATATGGAACTGAATGTATTAAAGATTGACGGAAGCAACTCCGGAAAGAAAGTGGTTCTTGACGAGAAAGTGTTCGGCGTACAGCCCAACGACCACGTCATCTACCTGGACGTCCTCCAGTATCTCGCCGCCCAGCGTCAGGGCACTGCCAAGACCAAGGATCGCAGCGAGGTCGCATATTCCACCAAGAAGCTGGGTCGCCAGAAGGGCGGCGGCGGTGCACGCCACGGTTCCCTCAAGGCCGGTATCTTCGTAGGTGGCGGCAACGTGTTCGGCCCCAAGCCGCGCGACTATCGTTTCAAGCTCAATAAGAAAGTGAAGCAGCTCGCCCGCGTGAGCGCCCTCTCTTACAAGGCTGCCGAAAACAAGATCGTCATTGTGGAGCCGTTCGCCATGGACGCCCCCAAGACCAAAGAGTTCAAGAGCATTCTCGCCAACATCAAGGCCGGAGACCGCAAGGTCCTCTTCGTCCTTCCCGAGAATTCCAACAATATTTTCCTGTCATCCCGCAACCTGCCTTCCGTGCAGGTGATCACCGTTGACGAGATCAATACCTACGCTATCATGAATGCCCATTCCCTGGTGCTTGTGGACGGCGTGCAGGACATCCTCGCAGCAAGAGTAAAGTAAAGGAGAAAAGACAATGGGTATTTTAATTAAGCCAATCGTAACCGAGAAAATGACGGCTGAGGGCGAAAAGCTCAACCGTTACGGTTTCATCGTGGACCGCAAGGCCAATAAGCTTCAGATCAAGGCTGCCGTGGAGCAGATGTACGGTGTTTCCGTCGCCGACGTCAACACCCTCAACTACCATGGCAAGCGCAAACAGCGCTACACCAAGGCCGGCCTGCTTCGCGGTCGTATGAATCACTTCAAGAAGGCCTATGTGACCCTCGCCGGTGAAGACAAGATTGATTTCTACGCTAACATCTAAGAAGGAGAATAAACTATGGCAATCAAAAAGTACAAGCCGGTAACTCCCGGCCAGCGCAATAAGGCTATCAGCTCCTTCGAGGAAATCACCGCGAAGAAGCCCTACAAGAAGCTTCTTACCCCCCTCCACTCCACGGGTGGCCGCAACAACACCGGTCAGATGACCGTCCGTTACCGCGGCGGCGGACACAAGAGAATGTACCGCCTGGTGGACTTTGTCCGCAACCGTGACGAATTCAAGGCCACCGTGCTCACCATCGAGTACGACCCTAACCGCAGCGCACGCATTGCCCTCATCCAGTATGAGGATGGTCTGAAGAGCTACATCATCGCCCCCAACGGCCTGCAGGTCGGTCAGGTGGTGGAGAGCGGCCCTCAGGCTGCCCCGGATATGGGCAACTGCCTCCCGCTGGCCAACATCCCCGTCGGTACCCTCGTGCACGCTATCGAGCTCCGTCCCGGCCAGGGCGCCGCTATGGCCCGTTCTGCCGGAACTTACGCCCAGCTGGCCGCCCGCGAAGGCAACTACGCCATCCTGCGCCTGCCTTCCGGTGAAACCCGCATGGTTCCCGTGAGCTGCCGCGCCACTGTAGGTACCGTGTCCAACCCGGACCATAATCTGGAATCCGACGGTAAGGCCGGACGTACCCGTCACCAGGGTCGTCGTCCTCACAACCGTGGTGTTGTGATGAACCCTCACGATCACCCGATGGGTGGTGGTGAAGGCCGCGCCTCCGGTGGACATCCGCGTTCCCGTAAGGGTCTGCCTGCAAAGGGCTACAAGACCCGCAACCCGAAGGCCGTGTCCAACAAGTTCATCATTGAAAGACGTAAGAAATAACGGAATAAACTAACAGATTATGAGTCGTTCACTTAAAAAAGGACCGTACATTCAGGAAGCTCTCGAGAATCGTATTCTCGCTATGAATGACGGCAGCAAAAAGAAAGAGGTTGTCAAGACTTGGTCCCGCGCCAGCATGATTTCCCCTGACTTCGTGGGCCACACCATCGCCGTTCACAACGGTAACAAGTTCATTCCGGTATATGTTACGGAGAACATGGTCGGTCACAAGCTGGGCGAATTTGCTCCCACCCGCACTTTCCGCGGCCACGCAGGCAACAATAAGAAATAATGTTTAAAGGATTGACATTATGGGAAAGAGAAAAAGACTGATGGCCGAGCGCCTGAAAGAGACCAAGAAGCAAACCGCTATAGCAAAACTTAACGACGTGCCCACTTCCCCCCGGAAGATGCGTCTCGTCTGTGACACCATCCGTGGCGTGGAAGTCAACCATGCCCTGGATCTTCTCCACTACTCGAAGCGTGACGCTTCCGTACGTCTGGAGAAACTCCTCAAGAGCGCCATCGCCAACTGGGAAGCCAAGAACCCGGAGCAGACGAAGGAGCTGGAATCCGGCAACGTGATCGTCAAGACCATCATGGTAGACGAAGGCCGCACGCTCAAGCGTATCCGCCCGTGCCCTCAGGGCCGTGCCGGTCGCATCCGCAAGCGTTCCAACCACGTTACCATCGTACTGGACGTCAAAAAAACAGTGGAGGAATAAACTATGGGACAGAAAACTAATCCTATCAGCAACCGTATCGGTATCACCCGTGGTTGGGACTCCAACTGGGTTGGCGGAAACTACGCCGAAAAGATCGCCGAGGACTACGAGATCCGTAAATATCTGGGCAGCCGCCTTGCAAAGGCCAGCCTCTCCCGCATCATCATCGAGCGCACCCTCAAGCTCATCACCGTCACCATCCATGCCGCCCGTCCGGGTGTGATCATCGGCAAAGGTGGCCAGGAAGTTGACAAGCTGAAGGAAGAGCTCAAGAAGGTGACCAAGAAGGAAGTCCAGATCAACATCTTCGAGGTGAAGCGCCCTGAGGTCGATGCCACCATCGTGGCCGATTCCATCGCCCACCAGATCGAGGGCCGCGTGAGCTATCGCCGCGCCATCAAGATGGCCATCGCCACCGCCATGCGCGTGGGTGCCGAAGGCATCAAGGTCCAGATCAGTGGCCGTGTAGGCGGCGCAGAAATCGCCCGTTCCGAGATGTTCAAGGAAGGCCGCACCCCGCTGCACACCTTCCGTGCCGATATCGACTACGCCCTTGCAGTGGCTCACACCCAGATGGGTACCATGGGTATCAAGGTGTGGATCTGCAACGGTGAGAAGTACGGCAAGCAGGATCTGAGCCCCAACGCCGGCTTCGCTTCCAGCGCTGCCGCTCCCGGCACCGGCCGTCGTGAAGGTGGCCGCCGTGAGGGTGGTCGCGGTGAGCGTCGCGAAGGCGCCCGTGGTGCCCGTCGTGAAGGCGGCCGCGGAGAACGTCGCTAAGCCTCTCAGGAATTTTTGCCTGACTATTTAAAGAGACTGACCTTTGGGCCAGTCTCTTTTTTCTTATTCTTGGGTGTCGCTAAAGCACGCTGACCGTGGTTCAGGGGCCGAAATTGTGCTTTAACCCTGGAACAGGTTTACCCTGTAAACGGCGCAGGCTTCATTTTAGGGGCAGGACTAGCGCCACTGTAGGCCACAGAATGCAGAATCCCGTGGCAGGCTCCGGCCCTGTTTTGGAACTTGCTCCGTTCAGAGAGGGAACCAATACCACTTAAGGTGGGAACTTGCATCGTTCAGAGAGGGTCCCTGCGCCAAACAGACATTGGGTAGAGGGTGCGCCTTGAACAAGTTCCGCAATCCCGCTGGCGCGGGACCGCTCCCTGCACAGTCCCTCGCACGTCCCCTTTTTTGACAATTCCCTCCGGCGCATCCCTCTACCCAATGTCCTGGCCCGTCAAAGAACCCAGCCCTGGCACTTAAAGCACAGCGACCGGGGTTCAGAGTGCGAAAGTGTGCTTTAGAAGAAGCGGTCGCCTTTTTTTGTTTCAAGCATATCCAAAAAGTCGTTCTTGTTTTGGACGTCGGATTCATTAATTCTTTTTTTGAGCCTGTTTTTGGTCATTTTAAGGCTATCGATAGAGTGATTCTTAAACAGCAGTTGCATTGTGTTATATGGCATGCCGGTAAATATGGCCATAACCAGACGCAGTTTTTCTCCTTTAATATCGGGGAATTGCTCTTTGAACCGAATCATTATATTATCACAATAACGATTTAAAGAGTTTTCTATCTCGGAGAATAGAGATGGATTATCCTGAATGTCACGCAGAGCTTCTTTATAGCTCTTATATACTGTATTCCGGATTTTTATTGAATCTGTCTGGCAATAGTCTTTGGACAATTGTTCAAGATATAGTAATTTATTGCTTAGGGAAGCCCCTAGCAGATTGGCACTGTCTTTTATTAATGTCTGGAACTTATCTTCACTTGCATTCAATGTTGCGAGTGTTTCTCTTAATTGCTGCTCTTTACTTCTTGAATACAAGATAAAACCAGCTGTAACAATTATTAAAGCAAGAAGAATAATAGATAAAACCAGACGATATTGAGTTGTCTTTGTTTTTGTTTTCTGCTCCTGAAGCAGTAATTCTTGATGATAGTAATCTCTTTGAGCCGCGCTGGCTGATTCTTGAAGTCTTGCACGTGTAAGAGAGTCCTGGATCATCATGGCATGGTCCACGTGAATGTATGCTAACTTATAATTGCCTCTAAGGTTCTCCAATTTTGAATTAAAATAATCTAATGTGCCCTTATCATCTACTCCGTTAGCAATGAGATAGCCCTTATTCAAGCAGTAATCGGCTGAATCCTTTTGCCCTATTTCCTCATACGCAATTGCTTTAAGCCCATAGTCAATGAATGTATAATATCTTTCAGGGACGCTATTATAAAGCTCTATCGAATACTTGGGATTCTCATTTTTCTGAGCAACGATTGCTGCCGTCAATAGATTTGAACGCGTGATTAGATTTCTGTCAGATGTAATAGAGCATAGACTATCGATTAAAAGGAGTGCTCGGTCTTTTTCATTGTTATTAATGTAGTCGATAGCTAACGAAAGAATAGCATAGTGCTGGTAGCTTTTATTTTGAACATTCTCAAAAGAAGCGATGGCTTTTTTACGGTATTGTTGTGCGGCTATATTATTGCCTTGTCTGTTAAATACCTCTGCCTTGTTTTTTTCGGCAAGGCCAGAATATTGGAAGTCATTGAATTGCAAGGCCTCGTTCCCCGCCTTTTCAAATGCTATTATTGCCGCTTGGTATTCATGCATATTCTTAAGCGCGATGCCATGGTAATAATTAGAAAGATAACGATACTTCCCAGTCGTGTTGGCATAGTAATTCACAGCAATCATTATGGTTGAATCGCTTGTCAGATCTATGTAGTTTTTGTCGCAGGCTGCACAATAAAGGAGACAATATCTGGCATATTCGCCTTTTGACAAGGATGCGGTTTTGTCTGAAAGGGTGTTAATTATATGAAGAGTGCTATCCGGATGCTCCTGCAATAACGACTCTGCACGGTCAAGAACAGTTTCGGAAGTGGTGCATCCGAGTAACAATAATCCAACAAAAAAGGCGGATAAACAATTTTTCATAGGACTGCTATTTTGCACTAAATATAGTAAAAATAGCTCAATTTAATGTCCTATTTCTTAATGTTACCTTGTAGAAAGTTAAATCATTCATAATCAATTCGTTACAACTAAAAATGTTACCTAAAAAATTAGGATAAATATGACAAAAAGCCGAACTTTGAAAGTGTATTGATTCTAAAACTAATAATCGTATGACAAACAAATCAAACCATGGCTTGGCCGTTGTAATATTAGAATCTCCCGCAACGAACGCTACGGGAAATGCATCTTATTGATACTAAAGCTAATCGGACGAAGGTGGGAAAATTTCTTCTCTTCGTAATTCAGAATCAACAGTATACAAGAAGACAACTTCTATTCTTAACTATTGAATTTGTGGAAGGATATATTCAAACTTTAAATGGAGTGGAAAATGAATAAAGGTACAAAAATACTTTTCATTGGGCTTTTCTTCATGGCTATGCTGTGGTCGTGTAAAAAAGATAAAGAGGTTAAGCCCTATTTCGGCTATGAGTACACAAGGAATGACGGGGAGAAAGTTGATTTTTATTTAGAAAATGTAAGCGAGAAATATGGTACCGGCCTTTTCACCGGGTATGTTGAAGCGAATGTTTATGGTCCGGTGGTTATAATCAACGAATTAACGGAGAAGCCATGTTTCCGTTTTGATGCTATTTCAACGGATATTAGAATGTATAGTGATACTCCTATTATTTATGAGGGCGTTAGATATCATAACTCGGATCAGTTGTTTGATCCTTCCAGTCCCAATGTTTATTGGGAATCAATCGCCAGATTTAAATTAGATAAGGATACAGAGAATGCTCAGAGCGGGTGGATAGAGTTTCACTATGGCTCCGGCGATGTTGCGTTTTATTTGTTATATGGGTTCAAATACCCCGACAACTTAGAAATTACCGGCAAACTGTTGTTTTATAATCGGTTGATAGAGGAATACCACATTGAGTGGCGTGACTGGTTACGTCCAGCCGAAGAAAACAAGGGAGCAAAGGAGCGGTGGATTGACTTTTCATTCAATTAAGTCAAGTCATAAGCTTCTCCTTACCAGCATCAGATCATAACCTATCGCGGAGACAATTTTTTCCAGGGTGCCTATGGACGGGTTACCCTGGCCTCTTTCTATAGCCACAAGCGTGTTGATTCCCACATCGGTAAGGTCGGCCAGTTCCTGCTGGGTGATTCCCAGCTCTTTCCGCCGCTGCTGAATGATTTTGCCTATTTCTTTCATGGCTGCATGGTAGATAGTCTGTATTTATAAGCGCCCCAGTACGATTCTTTTGCATCGGCCGACAAAAGGCTGCCATCTATGAGCTCCCTGACCACAGGATAGGTGGCTGCGAAAAAATCCAGTTCGCGGCCTATGGTTTTTTCGTTCAGGCCTATGCGACGGCCAAACTCCAGGAACATCGGCCTTCCAATGGGTGTCGTATCCAGAATGGGCGTTCCTTCTTTGAACAGGCCCTTTTCCAGCGCGAATATTCCTGTGGAAAGGTGCATATCTGTGTTGAGCAAATCGTAACCGGGTGCCAGGCGTACGTCGCCTTCTCTGTACTCTATCAGTGAGAAGTTTTTCGCATGTGCATCACCGTTACAGGTTAAATAATTGAATATCAGAATCCTGTAAAACTTCAAAAGTTCTACCTGGGCGGCTATGCAATGGTCTCTAATAATCTGTGCGCAATCCTCGTAGCTTAGGGCCGTATATTTATAGTCTTCACCATTCTGCTCCTTGCTAAGTTTGGCAACGGAGGCGAAATCTTCCATCTTAAATTTGTTTCCGGCCGCATCGTAATCGAACCGTCGTGTAATATAGGCGCTTTCTCCATTTCCCAGAAAACATAATCCGTGTGCGGCGACGGGGATGTCGTAAACATGCTCGGCAATATCCATGGTAAGATCTTCGTTTGCGGGCATGTCTTCCCGGTACATAAAACGCCTGTCTCCGGACTGTGGTTTAAGGATGAATCGTCCTTTTTCGTCGTTGTTATTCAGGCGAAGCTGGCCATTCTCTTCTATCAGTCCATATTTTTCCTGCGCGCCCGAAACTGACAGGCGCCCTTTTTTCTCCTGAGTTATGGCCCTGTTCCCTTCCAGGCTATGATAAGGTAAAACGGCCGATACTTCTTTGCCGTCAAACAGACGTCTTCTTTTTTCTGCTGAAAATTCCTTCATAACGATCACATGGGTTGAACGGTAATTGCCCCGATGGTGTCCCACTGGGCGATGTTAAGAAGCAGGCCGAAATCGTCATCCCGGTCCAGATGGTAATCCTTGCATAGGAACGCTCTGTTATACCCCTCCGGAAGCATATTGCTGAAAAAGGGGAACAGGAATGTGGATTCGTACCTTTGGCTGGTTAACGGCATGGCAAGGCATATGCGGTTGGCATTGGGAGAGCGGAGATACTCGGGGTCATACGTAAATGAGTATCTTGAGGAGCTTTCTTCGGCCAGGATGCCGGCAAATTCGCCGTTGTTATATACTTTGCACTTTCTCATGATTCACAATATATTGTGATTTTGATGCAAAGATAGTGAGGTTTTGCAAAAAAACAAGCGAAATTCACAATATTTTGTGATTTTGGTTTATAGGTACAATTTTTCGTATCTTTGTAATTCAGAATCAATAGTAAAGAAAATGAAAGCACGTATTCTTATCTTAATGGCCGCTGCCGTGGCTGCGTTGAACATCAGCTGCGCTCCCAAGAAATCCGTGGAGGAAAAACTGGCCGAATTCACCGAATGGAATGAGAGTTTCATGGACAGCTACCGGGAAGGTATCATGGCCCTGAATGACAACCCCGATGCCGCCGAGGCCTTTGCCGATTCCTGCTATGAGGTTTTCGTGAACTATAACAAGACCGCCCTGGAGGAGAACCTGGACAATGCCGTGGGCCTGGAAGCCCTCAAGAATGTCTATTCCGAGCTGGAGGACGACGAACTGGCTTCCTACCTGGACAAGTTCTCGGCCCCTCTGGAGGATGCCGACTCCGTATTTGTGGCCAGCCTCAAGGAAGGTGTCGCTTCCCGCCGGGGTACCGCCGAGGGCATGATGTTCACCGACTTTGAGATCGACGGTGTCAAGTTCTCCGACTTCATCGGCAAGGGCAAGTATGTGCTGGTAGACTTCTGGGCCTCCTGGTGCGGTCCCTGCCGCCGGGAGATGCCCAACCTCCGCGCCGTCTATGACGAGTTCCACGGAGACAAGTTCGACATGCTTTCCGTAGCCGTCTGGGACAAGCCTGAGGATACTGTGGAGGCCGCCAAGGAAGAGAAGATTGTCTGGAACCAGATCATCAACGCCCAGAAGGTGCCCACCGACATCTATGGCATCGAAGGCATTCCGCACATCATCCTCTTCGGCCCCGACGGCACCATCGTCAAGAGGGGTCTCCGCGGAGAAGCCATCCGCGCCAAGATTGCCGAGGTGCTGGGAAAATAAGGTTTGGAACGATAAAAAAAAAGGTCAGCTCTTTCGGGCTGACCTTTTTTATGGTTGATTGGATGGATTAGGCACCAATCTTTTCTGCAACTTTGGTGATGGCGTCACCCACGGTGGCGATACCGCTGGTTTCCTCATCGGGAATCTTGATACCGAAAACGCGTTCGAATTCCATCAGGAGTTCTACGGTGTCCAGGGAGTCGGCACCCAGGTCGTTGGTGAAGCTAGCGGACTCGGTAACGGCGCTTTCCTCCACACCCAGCTTGTCAACGATAATATCCTTGACCTGCTTTACGATTTCTTCCTTTGTCATAACGTTAGGTTTTAAGTTTATTGTTTTACGTACTTTTCTTCAAATCGTATTAACGTGCAAAGTTAATAAATATTTTCTTAAAAATGAAAGGATTGCGTACCTTTGTACTCACAGAGTATGACGGTTAAGGAGAAAATAGCCCTTTTCCCGCACTCCCCGGGCGTTTACAGATACTACGACGCCGAGGGGAAAGTGATCTATGTGGGGAAGGCCAAAGACCTTCATAAACGGGTGGCGCAGTACTTCGTTCCGCCGGAGCGCCTGAACGCCAAGACGCGCATCCTGGTGAGCAAAATCGCCGATGCACAGTTCTCGGTGGTGGATTCCGAGGCCGATGCCCTGCTGCTGGAGAACAACCTCATCAAGCAGTACAAGCCCAAGTACAACATCCTGCTCAAGGATTCCAAGACGTATCCCTGGATCTGTGTCACCGGCGACGATTTCCCGCGCGTGTTCATCACCCGCCGCATAGAAAAGGGGAAGGGCAACCGTTACTTCGGCCCGTACAGCAATGTGATGCACGCCCGCAACCTGGTAGATTTCTTCGGGGAAATGTATCCCCTGCGCACCTGCAACCTCAAAATCACCTCCGAGGCCATCCTTCGGCACAAGTTCCGCCCCTGCCTCAACTTCCATATCGGCAAGTGCAAGGCTCCCTGCGTGGGCAATATCTCCAAGCAGGAATATGGGACCGACATCGAGGAAATCGTGCGCATCCTCTCCGGCCGGGGCGGCGAAGTCATCAAGCATTACAAGGCCCTGATGGCCGAAGCCGCCGAAAACCTGAACTTCGAGGAAGCGCAAATCTATAAGGAAAAGCTGCGCAGCCTGGAGCGGCATTATGCCAAGAGCATCATCACCCAGGCGGCCGATACGGATGCCGATGTCTTCTCCCTGGTCTTCGACGGGGCCGAAGCTTTCGGCAATTTCCTGCGCATCCGCGGCGGGGCCATCGTCCAGAGCCTGAACCTGGGTTTCCGTAGCCAGATAGAGGAGGAGCAGGCGGCCATGTTGAGCGCCTTCATCGGAGAGATAGAGGACAAATTCGGGGAACTGTCCCGGGAAGTGATCGTGCCCTTCCTGCCCGATGTGGAGATTCCCGGTGTTACGTTCCGCATTCCCCAGCGCGGAGACAAGCTGGCCCTGCTGGAGCTGAGCGCCAAAAACGCCAAGGAATTTCATTTCAACAGCATCAAGCAGCGGGAACACACAGACCCCGACGCCTTCCGCATGAGCGTGATGCAGGAACTGCAGAAAGCCCTGGACATGCCCGTGCTGCCCCGGCACATGGAATGCTTTGACAACTCCAACATACAGGGCACCAACCCGGTGGCCTCCTGCGTGGTTTTCCGGGATGCCGAACCCTCCAAGAAAGATTATCGGCGTTTCAAGATTAAGACGGTAGTGGGCGCCAACGACTATGCCTCCATGAAGGAGGTGGTGAACCGGCGGTATTCCCGCATGCTGGCCGAAGATCCCGACGACCTTCCGCAGCTCATCGTGATAGATGGCGGAAAAGGCCAGCTGGAGTTTGCCTGGCAGGCCCTGGCTGAGCTGGGCATCCTGGAAAAGGTGACGGTGGTGGGCCTGGCCAAGCGCCTGGAGGAAGTCATCCGGGTGGGAGACCCCTATCCGCTGTTCATCGACCGCAACTCGCAGGCCCTGAAAGTGCTGCAGCGCATCCGTGACGAGGCCCACCGCTTCGGCATCACCTTCCACCGCAACCTGCGGTCCAAGGCGGCCATCCAAAGTGCCCTGCGGGAAATCAAGGGCGTGGGAGAAAAGACGGAACAGCGCCTGCTGATGCACTACGGCTCCGTGGCCCGCATCGCCGACGCCCCGCTGGAGGAGCTCTCCGCCCTGGTAGGGGCCGATTTAGCCATGAAAATACATGATTATCTGAATAATTAAGATGGAAAATGAAGAGAAAGAGCGTAGGTTTTCGCGTTGGTTTAGCGCGTTTATCCTTATTGGGATGACAGTGGTGACGGTTTTGGTCACGGGCATTAAACTTCAGGATGCGCCGGAAGGGCATGTTTTCTGGCTGCTGATGTCGGCCTTCGGCTCGCTGATGGGCGTACTGGCCACGGTTTGCTCGGCCAACGGATGGATTATCACCTTCCTGTTCGGCTTCATCGATGTAAGCATCTATGGCATCGCCTGCTGGATCAACTGGCTGGACGGAGGCTCCGGCCTGGGGAACGCCCTGCTGCATCTGGTGTATTTTGTCCCGATGCAGCTGGTGGGCTTCATCCAGTGGAAGAAGCGCGGGGCCAAGGGAGAATCTCAGGTGAAGGCCAGACGTTTATCCCCGGCCATGCGCTGGAGCTGGCTGGGGATCACTGTTGTCTCAACGGCGGTGCTCTATGTGATTCTGCTTCATTTTGACCGCAGCGCCGCCCAGGGATTCCTGCGCGTGGCCGTGTTGCTGGACGTGGTGCCGCTGGTGTGCAATATCATCGGCCAGCTGCTCATGTCCACGGCCTATATGGAACAATGGATTTTCTGGATTGTGGTGAATATCACCTCCATCGGCCTGTGGCTCACGTCGGACAAGTCCTTTGCTCCCGTCTATATCGTGAAATACAGCTTCTACCTGCTCAACTCGTTCAACGGGCTGCGCATCTGGTACAATCTGAGCCGGGAACAATAGGCCGTTAGTTTCTGGGAACGGCGTAGGTGACGCGGAACATGGGTTTGCGCTTGCTGGTGGGACCGCACAGCTGGGCGCAGTAATAACGGTCCTTGTCCAGTTCCGTGGTGTAGCTGTAGCTCTGCTCGGCAGAACTGGCCATCATCTGGGCCAGCATCATATAATTATAGTAGTTGCTGTAGCCGTAGCCGCCATATCCGTAACCGCTATAGCCACCGTACCCGCCGCCGTACAGGCTGTTGTAGTAGCTGGCATACATCAGCTGCTGGTAATAGCTGTTGTCGTAGAGGGAACCGCTGGCGTTGGCCACTTTCTCCGTGTGGATGGTCAGGAGCCAGATATCGGAATCGGAGGAGGTGTTCAGGTCCCTTCGGTCCATCAGGGTCTGCAGGTGATAGGTGATGTCCGGGGCGTAGCACAGGTTGGAGCGGTCGATGTCTCCCTGGTTCTCCGAGCTGACGCTGGCGTCCGTGAGCCCGGCGAAAGAGATGACCCTCTCCCCGTATTCATCCGTGTCTTCCTTCTGGATGGTGGGGCTCAGGACGGTGGGGAAGTATTTCATGTCGCCATAGTACTCCGGCATCTCGAAGGGGAGGACGATGGTGGCCTTCACGATGATGACTTTGTCGGGGTCTCCCACCTTATTGAGGTCTCCGCCGCCCGTTGCGATGGCCGCACGGGTTTTTTCCTGCAGCTCGCTGGCCAGGATCACAGGCTTGAGTCCGCCGCCGCCTTCCACCAGGATGACGTCTCCGGAAGCTTTGCCTTCCACGGTTTCGTGGGTGGTGCGGTTAAAACAGTATTGGTCGAACTTGACGTTCTGGTCCACATAGTATACTTCGTCGTGGAATTCTGTCTCTCCGGGGTAGAAGATGAAGGTGGAATCCTTCTGTACTCCCTTCCAGGTGCTGTTGACGGTGAGCAGCGCAATGTTGTCGTTGCGCGTGTAATAGTTGCTCTCCACGCTCAGGGAGGAGAAATTGAACAGGTTGATGCGGCCGCCGTTACCTTCCGGTGCGTCTACGGCCAGGTAGATACCGGGCACTTCCTCCAACCACGCATCATACTGGTCGATGAATTCCCCTTCTTCCTCGTCATCCAGCCTTTCCCGCAGGACGGGTCCCAGTTTTTGAAGGGCATTGACGTATTCCTGGGCATAGGACAGGGAGAACGTGATGCTCAGGTCTCCGGAACCGCTGTAGACGGGGATGCCGTCGGTAATCATGTCGTCCGAGTGTTTGATCTTCTGCGAACAGCCGGTGTTGGTTCCCACGGGAAGGCGCTCCAGCAGTTTGGTCACGCGGATGTTCTGCATGATGCGGGCCTGCGAATCGTCCGAGCAGGAGATGGAATCCTGGGCAAAACGCAGCGTGAATCTCTTGGGGACGGGATTGGTTCCCAGGTCCAGCGTGTCTAGGGCGGGGATCAGCGGGAAGGCGGCCTCGCGGGTGGTAAGGCCGAAGACATCGTCCCGGATGGCGCCGATGGTGAGCTTGGAATCGGAGTAGCCGGACAGGGCGTCCGACTTCTTCATCTGGATCTCGGTGAGCTCGAACTCTACCGTATGGGTATCGTAGAGGAGGCTTTTGTCAATGAGAGCTTCGCCCAGACTGTTGTCAACCTCCACACAGCCCGGTATCACCAGGGCTGCGGCCATGCACAAGGCAAGGAATTTTCTCATTTCAGCAAATCGTCGTAAAATGCGTTGTAGCGGTCCATGTAACTGCCGTCCTGGAAACTGGCTTCCTCGTAGGGGAGCACCGGAAGACCCAGGTCTTGGCAGTGTTTCTGCAGGGAAGCGTCCACATCCGGGCAACCCAGGATGATTCCATCGGCATACTGAGCGGCAAGTTTAGCAAGTTCCATGCCGTCTGCGTGCTCCGAGAGGGTGACGTCCTTGGGTTTGATGGCGCCGTACAGGATGGTATTGGCAAAGCCGGGGGAAAGGGGCTCTGCGGCTATGTCGTCGAACAGGGACAGCACCACCTTGGAATTGGAGAAGATAGGGTCATCCTTGTAGGCTTTTTTCAGGTAGAGGGGGAGTACGTGGGAAATCCAGCCGGAGCAATGGATGATGTCCGGGGCCCAGCGTAGCTTCTTCACGGTCTCCAGCACGCCGCGGGCGAAGAAGATGGCGCGTTCTCCGTTATCGGCAAAGAACTTTCCATGTTCGTCCCGGCTCAGCTGCTTGCGGCGGAAGTAATCCTCGTTGTCGATGAAGTACACCTGGATGCGGGCGGCCGATATGGAGGCCACCTTGATGACGAGCGGACGGTCCACGTCTCCGATGATGATGTTCATCCCGGACAGGCGGATGACCTCGTGCAGCTGGTTCTTTCGCTCGTTGATGCAGCCGTAGCGGGGCATGAAGGCGCGGATTTCCTTGTGGCGCTCCTGGATACCCTGGGGCAGTTCGCGGCAGATTTTGGCAATCCGGGTTTCCGGAAGGTAAGGCTCCATTTCCGAGCTCA
>Ga0310690_10006859_pt1 | contig 14839 bp, 8 predicted proteins | sample AusTroGonzalo_MG_2_FD_207661 | JGI IMG/M metagenome (GOLD analysis project Ga0310690, IMG submission 207661) | Bovine rumen microbial communities from tropical cattle in Woodstock, Queensland, Australia - Gonzalo_04 (v2) (version 2) | ecosystem: Host-associated > Mammals > Digestive system >...
TTGACGCGCTTGAAGAGGTGCTCCGTCTCTTCGTAGAGCAGGTCCAGGCGTTCCCACGCACGATGCAGGCGCAGGTCGCTGCGCACGATGCCGACGTAGGTTGACATGATTTGGTTCACCTCCTTCACGTCCTGGGCGATGAGCACCTTCTCTTCGTTCGACATTGTTCCCTCGTCGTTCCATTCCGGCACCTTGTCGTTGAAGTCATACTTGTCGATGACCTCCAAGGAATGCTTGGCAGCTGCGTCGGCATAGACGACAGCTTCGATGAGCGAGTTGCTGGCCAGACGGTTGCCGCCATGCAGCCCTGTGCACGAGCACTCGCCCACGGCATAGAGGCGGCGGATGCTGCTCTGGCCGTCCAAATCCACCTTGATGCCGCCGCACATATAGTGTGCGCTCGGGGCAACGGGGATGTACTGCTTGGTGATGTCGATGCCGATGCTGAGACACTTGGCGTAGATGTTGGGGAAGTGGTGCTTGGTCTCCTCTGGGTCCTTGTGGGTGACGTCCAGGCAGACGTGGTCCAGACCGTGAATCTTCATCTCGCGGTCGATGGCGCGGGCCACAATGTCGCGCGGAGCCAGCGAGAGGCGCTCGTCGTACTTCTGCATGAACTCCTCGCCGTTGGGCAATCGGAGGATGCCTCCGTAGCCGCGCATCGCCTCGGTGATGAGGTAGGCGGGGTGCGTCTCCTGCGGATTGTAGAGCACCGTGGGGTGGAACTGCACAAACTCCATGTCCTTCACCTTGCCTTTGGCACGATAGACCATTGCTATGCCGTCGCCCGTCGCGATGTCGGGATTCGAGGTTGTCGCATAGACAGCTCCCGTGCCGCCAGTTGCCATCAGGGTCACTTTGCTCAGGTATGTATCTACCTTGCCTGTGTCGGGATTGAGCACATAGGCTCCGTAGCACTCGATGTCGGGTGTGCGGCGTGTGACGCGGATGCCAAGATGGTGCTGCGTAATGATTTCCACGGCGAAGTGGTTCTCGAGTATCTCTATGTTGGGATTTGAGCGGACAGCCTCCATCAGGCCGCGCTGAATCTCGGCTCCGGTGTCGTCGGCATGATGCAGGATGCGGAACTCCGAGTGTCCGCCTTCGCGATGCAGGTCGAACTCGCCGTCCTCCTTCTTGTCGAAGTTCACTCCCCATCGAACCAAGTCGCGAATGCCTGCGGGTGCATTCCTTACCACTTGCTCCACAGCAGCAGGGTCGCTGATATAGTCGCCCGCTATCATTGTGTCCTCGATGTGCTTCTCGAAGTTGTCCACCAGCAGGTTCGTCACCGATGCAATACCCCCTTGAGCCTTCGCGGTATTAGCTTCCTCCAGAGTTGTCTTGCAGATAAGCACAACCCTTCCCTTGCCCGAGTTTGCCACCTTCAGGGCATAGCTCATGCCAGCCACACCACTGCCTATAATCAGAAACTCACACTTCTTTATCATCTTTTAGAAGTATTTTATGCATAAATATGGTGCAAAGTTACGATTAAGCGAGCACAATACAAAATGAATGCAGAAGTTTTTCTCCTTTATACATGCAAAACGACTGATTTATTTATATTGCTTGCACAGGGGCAGCTCGCTTGGCCGTTTGCTTATGCGCGATGCAGCAAACAGAGGAACTGGTTTAGTTGCAAACAGAGACGTGTGTGTTCACTCGTTTCGTCCTGCAACAAAAATAAAACTATTTATTTTGTATTGTCTTCGCTTCTTCGTACCTTTGCAGGCGAAATGGAGCAGACGTTTAGGGAAATAAGGGATTGTATCAGCGAACGCATCCTGATAATGGATGGCGCGATGGGCACAAGGATTCAGGCCTTGGGACTGCCTGCTGAGGCTTTTCACAGGGGAAGGTTCCAGGATTGGCGCGTGTCGCTCGTGGGCAACAACGATGTTCTCTGCCTGACCGCTCCCGACATCATTGCCGACATCCACCGCCTCTACATCGAGGCTGGAGCCAATATCATCGCCACCAACACCTTCTCCTCCAACCGCATCAGCCAGCAGGAATACCATTGTTCCGACTTTGCGAGCGAGATGGCCCGCGAAGGTGCCCGCATCGCTCGCCGCGTAGCAGACACTTTCAACTCTCTTCCGCCAGAGCGAAACGAAGAACTTTCAACTCTCAATTCCCGCAAGATTTGGGTGGCCGGCTCAATGGGACCGACCTCGAAATCGCTGACGCTTTCGTCCGACTTGAGCAAACCAGCAGGCCGTCCCCTCACATTCGATGATATGGCTTCTGCCTACGAAGAACAAGCCGAAGCGTTGCTTGAAGGCGGAGCCGACATCCTCCTGCTGGAGACGTGCTACGATGCACTCAACACGAAGGCTGCACTCTATGCCATAAGTCGTATAAATGAACGATTCCATCGGGAAATTCCAGTCATGGTGTCGGTTACTATCAACGACCGCAGCGGCCGCACCCTGACAGGCCAGACGCTCGAGGCATTCTACGTCAGCATCAGCCATTATCCCCATCTCCTCAGCTTCGGACTCAACTGTTCGTTCGGAGTGACTGACCTTCGCGGCTTCGTAGAGCAGCTCTCTGCCCGCATCCCACTGCCGCTATCGCTATACCCGAATGCCGGACTGCCTAATCAAATGGGTGAATACGAGGAACTTCCCGACTATACAGCCCATCATCTGCGCGAAATGGCGGAAGCGGGTCTCATCAATATTGCCGGAGGTTGCTGCGGAACGGACGAGCATCACATCCGCGCAATCAAAGATTCTCTTCAAGACGTCAGACCGAGGAGTGTGCCTGCGCAGGACAACAAGTTGTGGGTCTCTGGCTTGGAACCGCTTTTGATTGACAAGGAGACGCAGAACTTCACCAACGTCGGTGAGCGCACCAATGTGGCTGGTTCGCGTAAATTCGCCCGTTTAATCGCAGAAAAACAGTACGCCGAGGCTCTCAGCGTAGCCCGCGGTCAGATAGAAGGCGGTGCTACGGTCATCGATATCAATATGGACGATGCGATGCTCGATAGCCGACTGGAAATGCAGACCTTCTGCCAGCACATCAACGGAGACCCAGCCGTAACGCGCGCCACATTAATGATAGACAGCAGCGACTGGCCGACGATTTTGGCAGGACTCAAGAATTCTGGAGGCAAGTGCATCGTCAATTCTATCAGCCTCAAAGCGGGCGAACAAGACTTCCTCGACAAAGCGAGAGAGCTGCGCCGTCTGGGAGCTGCCGTCGTTGTAATGGCTTTCGACGAAGAGGGACAAGCAACGACCTACGACAGGAAAGTGGCAATTGCCCAGCGAGCATATAACTTGCTGACCAGCATCGGATTCCCGCCGCAGGACATCATCTTTGATGTCAACATCCTTTCCGTCGGAACGGGCATCAAGGAGCATCAGGCTTACGCCATCGACTTCATCCGGGCTGTGGAATGGATTAAGAAGAGCCTGCCCTACTCGAAGACGAGTGGAGGCGTGAGCAACCTGTCGTTCGCCTTCCGTGGCAATAATAAGGTGAGGGAGGCGATGCACTCCGTTTTCCTCTATCATGCCATCCGTGCCGGCCTCGACATGGCCATTGTCAATCCATCGATGCTGCAAATTTACGATGAAATCGACCATAATCTGCGTCAAGCCGTAGAGGATGTTGTGCAGAACACCGACGATGAAGCAACGGATAGGTTGCTTTCTGTCAGTGAAGAACTAAGAGTGAAGGGTGAAGAATCTAAATTAACTGATTCTTCCAATAGTAACCCTGATTCTTCACTCTTCACTCTTCACTCTTCACTATCTGTCGAGGACCGCCTCTCCTACGCCCTTACCAAAGGCGACAGCAGCCATCTCCCCGAGGACATCCCCGAGGCTCTCGCCAAGTATGGGCAGCCTATCAAGGTCATCGAAGGGCCGCTCATGCAGGCAATGGAGCACATCGGGCAGTTGTTCGGTGAGGGTAAGATGTTCCTGCCGCAAGTGGTCCGCTCGGCCCAGGTGATGAAGGATGCCGTAGCTATTCTGCAGCCGTATATCGATGCCCAAGACGAAGCAAAAAGTGAGCAGACGAAGCCTTGCGTTGTGCTCGCCACAGCCAATGGCGACGTGCATGACATCGGCAAAAACATCGTTGGCATCGTGCTTGCGTGCAACGGTTTCGAAGTGGTTGACCTCGGCGTTATGGTGCCGTGCGAAACGATACTGGAAGCAACCCTTCATCACCATCCCATCCTAGTCGGTATCAGCGGTCTGATAACTCCTTCGCTGAAGGAAATGGAGAAACTCTGCGAGACCTTCCAAAGAGAAAGGCTTGACGTACCTATCCTGGTTGGTGGAGCTACCACTTCTGCCGTTCACACCGCAGTGAAGCTGGCACCGCTCTACGATGGCTTGGTCATTTATGGTGGCGATGCATCCCAAACCTCCGTGCTGGCAAAGCGACTGACCACAGTTTTTCCCCATTTCATCGAACAAATCAAGGACGAACAGCGGCAGATACGTGATGCCTACAACGAGCATCATGCACCTCTTACACCTTATCAGGAAGCTAATCGTCTTGCACCAAAATACAGCATTAAGTCTGCTGCTCCTGTCAATGCTCAATGTTCAATGCTCAATGTTCAATGTGCGGAACTGCTTCCGCTCATTGATTGGCGCATGTTTCTGTTGTTCTGGGGATTCAAGGGCGAGACACTGCCGCAGCTGCTTGTGAATCCTGAGGCAGAAAAGACACTTCGCGAAGGCAAACAATACCTCGAGAAAGCCATCAACGAAGGCAAGTTGCAAGTTCAGGCTTTATATAAAGCAGAGGCGGCAATCCGTAGGGGCAACGACATCGTTCTTACGGAAGACTGCCAACTCCTGCCGATGCTTCGCAGCCAGTCAGCAGCCTATCACTATCGTTGTCTGGCAGACTTTTTCGACGAGCAACAGACCTCCCCCGTCGGACTCTTCGTTGTGACAGCCAGACCTCTGCAAGAACCCGCCAATGAGGAGGAGCGCTTGATGGTGCATGCCCTCTGTGCCCGTCTGGCCGAAGCTGGAGCAGAATGGCTCCAATCATCAATGGTCAATGGTCAATACTCAATTAGAGTCGCCCTCGGCTATGCTACCTGCCCAGATCATTCGCTCAAGCGCATAGTCTTCGACCTCCTGGATGCTGAAAGACAGTTGGGCATCACCCTTACCGACCATTATAGCATACAGCCCTCCACCTCCGTCTGCGGTCTTTTCATTTGGCATCCCGAAGCAAAATACTTCCCCGTTGGCCGCATCGACCGCGAACAACTTACCGACTATTGCCAGCGGCGCGGCATCACCATCGAGGAGGGCGAACAACTCTTGTCGAAGTTCATCATCAGCCAATAGCTCGGCATAACGTAATAACGCAAAGACCATCATGAAAGTCATTGATATTCTCAACAGCAAACGCCGTCCTTTCGCCAGTTTCGAGCTGGTTCCTCCCTTGAAGGGCAGCGATGCGAGCCGTCTCTATCAGAGTCTCGACCCACTGATGGAGTTCACCCCCCCCTTCATTAATATCACTTGTCATCGCAATGAGATAGAATATGTACCTAATGGTGACGGTACTTATCAGCGGATGATTCTCGCAAAGCGCCCCGGCACTGTAGCCATCGTGGCCGCCATCATGCGGCGATACCCTGAGCTGGAGATAGTGCCGCACGTCATCTGCGGCGGTTCTTCGTGCAGCCGGGTGGAGAGCGAATTGCTGGACCTTCATTTCCTGGGCATACAGAACATCATGGCCCTGCGAGGCGATGCCCTGCCCGGGCAGAAGCACTTCATCCCCGAGGCGGACGGCTTCCGCCATAGCACCGAACTCGTCGGGATGATTAGCGACCTAAATAACGGGAAATACCTCGACCCGACAGTCAAGGGCGGACTTGCCACCGACTTCTGCATCGGCGTGGCAGCCTATCCGGAGAAGCACTTCGAGGCAGCCAACATCGAGACCGACATCCAGCATCTGCGCCAGAAGGTTGAGGCCGGGGCGGACTACATTGTCACCCAGATGTTCTTCGACAATGAGCGGTTCTTCCGTTTCGCTGACCTCTGCCGCAAGGCAGGCATCACCGTCCCCATCATCCCGGGCCTGAAGCCCATCTCGTCGCAGAAGCAGATTGATATGCTGCCTCGCTCCTTCCACATCGACATCCCGCAGCCGCTTGTCAGCCTTATGGAGAAGACAAAGACAGCAGAAGAAGCCTACCAGCTTGGCATCGAATGGGCCATCCAGCAGAGCCGCGACCTGCTGGAGCACGGTGTCCCCGCTATACATTATTATACTATGGCCAAGCCCGACAATGTCTGCCAGATAGTCCGTGCCGTATTTTGAGTTTCAGACTTGGTGGTTATCTGGAACGTGTCGCCTGTGTGTACGTTGTCTGTCCGTCTCCTTTTAGGATGGATTTATTGGGCAAGGGTACGACTTTATCGTTTTCCTCCAAATTTTCAGGAAGATTGACAGCAAAAATGTTCAGAAAGAAGGGTTCTCTTATGTGTGGAATAATCCATTTTAAGAAGCGTGATGATACAAAATAGCACATTTTTGCGTTTTGCTGTTTATTTTTTGAAAAACAATGTACTTTAATATGTATTTCGTATATTTCCTCATATAAAAAAAGTTTTTATATCTGCCAGACGTAATAATCTCCAATTTTTATATACCTTTGCAGCATAAAATGAAAAAACTCGGATATATCCTGTTGCTGCTGATTGTGGCATCGTGTGCTTCCCGGCAGACGGTGCGACATCGCAGCAGCCACCAAGTCGATTCCCAGCCCGCAGTTCCAGTGGCTGTGCAGGTGCCAACGCCTGCCATTGTTGAGGAAAAGGCGAAAGAATCACAACCTGCGGTCAGTGCCAAGCCTCTCGTCTCGCAGGTGCAGCGTGCCCCGCAGGGAACCTGGCAGGCCGCCAAGCAGCAGGCGCTCGATTCGCTGTGCTGCCTGCCCCTTTTCGAGACCACTCAGCTGGGGCTATACGTCTATGACCTGACGGACGGGCAGCCCCTCTATGCAGTCAATGCCGCCCACAGGATGCGACCTGCCTCCTGCCAGAAGGTGGTAACGGCCGTCACAGCCCTGCACTATCTGAAAGGCACGTACCAGTTGCGCACCGAGTTCCTCGTCAGGGGAAAGGTGACGGGCGGAGTGCTGAACGGCGACCTCATCGTTGTGGGCGGCATGGATCCGCTGGTCACAGCCAGCGAACTGCTGCAGGCTGCAACAGTCCTGAGACAGCAACATGGCATAGAGGGCATTGCCGGAGACATTGTCTATGACCTCTCGATGCGCGAGGACGCACCCTATGGTTGGGGATGGTGCTGGGACGACGACTATGGTCCGCTCTCTGCCTTGCTTGTCGATGGCAAGGACGTATTCAGGGAGCAATGGTTGAAGACGCTTAATCAGGCAGGCATTCAGACCTCCCAATCCTCTTTAGGAGGAGCAATAAAAGAAAAGAATCAAGGACAGATAGTCTATACAATCCGCCACAGCATCGACGATGTATTGATGCCGATGATGAAGGAGAGCAACAACATTTTCGCCGAATGCATGTTCTACCAAATAGCTGCCTCAACAGGCAAGAAGGGTGCAGGACACAAGCAAGCCGCCTCCAGGACGGAAGAGCTGATGAAGCGCATCGGACTGGAGCCCGAGCCATACCGCGTAGCAGACGGAAGCGGGCTGTCACTCTACAACTACGCCTCGGCCGAGATGCTCGTCGCTATGCTCGGCTATGCCTGGCGCACACCGTCCATCAGAGAACACCTGCTTCCGTCGCTGCCCATAGCAGGTATTGATGGCACACTGGAGAAGCGTATGCGCGACACGGAGGCCCAAGGCAATGTCCGCGCAAAGACCGGCACGCTGACGGGCATCTCTTCGCTTGCTGGCTATCTGACTACGGCCCACGGTCACATCCTTGCCTTCGCCATCATCAACCAAGGCGTAAACACGGCTACTATGGGACGCACGTTCCAAGACAAGGTTTGTCAGGAACTGTGCAAGTGAGCCAGTATGCTGCGGTAATGAAAGAAAAACAAGCTTTTCCTTTGTTTTTCACTTGCTAAATCGTATCTTTGTGCTGAAAAAAGAAGAATCATCATGTCAAAACGTCCTCTGATACTTATCTCTAACGACGACGGTGTGCAGGCGCAGGGCATACAGGAACTGACGCGTATGATGTGCCGCCTGGGCGATGTCATTGTGGTGGCTCCCGACGGGCCTCGTAGTGCCGCGTCGTGCTGCATATCGCCTCTCACCACCATTACCATAAAACTCATACAGGAGCAGGAAGGGCTCAAAATATACCAGTGCAGCGGCACACCCACCGACTGCGTGAAGTTGGCTATGGACGGACTCTTGGAGCAGAAGCCCGACCTTATGGTGAGCGGCATCAACCACGGCGACAACGCCTCCGTCAGCATACACTACAGCGGCACCGTCGGAGCGGCACTGGAGGCCTGCATGAAGCAGGTGCCTGCCATCGCCTACAGCCTAAAGACAAAGAGCCAGCAGTGCGACTTCCGTCCATACGAGGACGTTGTCATACGTACGGCACGCTATGCTCTGGAGCATGGGCTGCCCGACGATGTTCTGCTCAACGTGAACTTCCCCGAAGTGGAAGCCTTGAAAGGCACAAAGGTCTGCCGCATCGGTCGCGGCCGATGGATGAAGGAAATGAAGCAGGTGGGCGAAGGGGCTTACCAGTTGACGGGCTATTTCCAGAACTTGGAGCCCGATGCCGAGGACACTGACCACTGGGCGCTCGACCATGGCTATGCAGCCATCACCCCCGTCCAGCTCGACATGACGGCATACGGTCTGCTTAATTCACAGTTCATAATTCATAATTCTAAGGCATTCCCAAAAAGGGGGAGCGAGGAGGGGACTGAATGCGATATTACTTCATAGCAGGCGAGGCCAGCGGCGACATTCATGCTGGTCACCTCATGGCGGCCATCAAGGAGAAGGATGCCGGGGCGCAGTTCCGATGCTTTGGCGGCGACATGATGGCAGCAGAGGGCGCGGAACAGGTGCAACACTATCGCGACCTTGCCTACATGGGTTTCCTGCCGGTTCTGCTGCATCTGCGTACAATCCTGCGGGGCATGAAGCGGTGCAAGGAAGACATTCTCGAGTGGCAGCCGGATGTGCTCATCCTTGTGGACTACCCCGGCTTCAACCTGAAGATTGCCCGCTTCATCAAGCAGCACAGCGATATTCCCGTCTGTTACTACATATCGCCGAAGATATGGGCATGGAAGGAATATCGCATCAAAGACATAAAGCGCGACATCGACTGCTTGCTGAGCATCCTGCCCTTCGAGGTGAAGTTCTTCGAGGGAAAGCACCACTATCCGATACATTACGTGGGCAACCCCACAGTCGATGAGGTAGATGCATTCCTCAAGGAGCAAGGGGCAAGGAGCAAGAGGCAAGATGATTTCCGCAGGGATAACGGCCTGGATGGGCGTCCCATCATCGCTCTGCTGCCAGGAAGCCGCAAACAGGAGGTGCGCGATAACCTCCGGCGCATGGTGGAGGCCGCAAAGCCTTACGCCAAGGACTATCAGCTCGTGCTTGCCGCTGCACCAGGCCTGGACGATAACTTCTACAATGAAGTTCAATGTCCAATCATTCGCGACCAGACATACCGCCTCCTGCAGCATAGCACGGCAGCACTCGTCACCAGCGGAACGGCGACGCTCGAGACGGCTCTATTCCGCGTCCCGCAAGTCGTTTGCTATTACATGAAGGCAGGCAGGTTGGCATCTTTCGCGAGAAGACTCTTCTTGAAGGTTCCTTATATATCCCTCGTCAACCTTGTGGCAGGCGAGGAAGTTGTTCCCGAACTTGTAGCAGAGCAGATGACACCTGAGAATGTGCGCCACCATCTTGCCTCCATCCTGCCTGACGGTTATGCTAGGGAGGCACAATTGCAGGGCTACGAACGCATGGCGACGATCTTAGGGGAGCCTGGTGCCCCAAAGAGAGCGGCGGAAGTGATAACGAACCTCATACCCCCCTTTAGGGGAAAGAAAATAAATGGTAAATAGTAAATTGTTAAATTGTAAATTGACATTATGTTAAGACTGAATTGTTTTTTCCAAGCCAAGAAGGGCAAGTACAATGAAGCCCTCGAAGCAGCCATCCTGCTTACTGCCAAGACACAGAAGCACGAAGGCATGATTAGCTACGACGTGTTCGAAAGCGCCACACGCAAGGACATCTTTATGTTCTGCGAAACGTGGGAGAGCGAGGAAGCCCTCGCAAAGCATGCAGCAACCTCCGAGTTCATCGAGTGCGTAGGCATCATTGAGAGCTGCGGCGAGATGAAGATCGAAAAGATGCAGCTGTAGAGCATCACCTCATTACGAACCCCGCAAAGACAACCCGCACATGAAACACATCTTGACTGCGGCAGCCATGCTGTTGGCTGCCCATACCGCCGTATGTGCCATGCCGCCGATACCCGCCGCATCAAAAGCGCATCAAGCCACAAAAGTGAGCATGAAGGCACCCAAGGGTGGCAAACCAATCAGCGACGAACTGCTCGGCATCTTCTTCGAGGACATCAGCTATGCTGCCGACGGTGGCATCTACGCTGAACTGGTGCAGAACGGCTCGTTCGAGTACAGTCCGATGGAGCGCGACAACTGGAGTGCAACAACCGCCTGGCGCTTTGTCCGTCTGGGGCATTCGCTGGGACGCATGGAGCCCCGCATGGACAATCCGCTCCGTCCCAACAATCCCACTTACATGCGTCTCCACGCAGAACGCATCGGACACTACCATGACTTCGACGGATGGACAGGCATAGGCATGGAGAATCAGGGATTCGAGGGCATTTTCGTGAAAGCCGGTCAGAAGTATGATTTCTCTGCCTTCCTCCGCAACGCGGGGGATGAAGCAAAAGAAGTGCGCATCGCTCTGGTGCGGACGAAAGACAATGCATGCCTTGCTGAGACAACACAGACCATCTCCTCGAAGGAATGGAAGAAAATCAATGCAACGCTCACGCCGGCAGAGGACTGCCGGGAAGCCATGCTGCGTATCTTGTTGCTGACGAAAGGCTCTCTGGACATCGACCATGTCTCGCTCATGCCAGAGGACACCTACAATGGGCACGGGCTGCGAAAAGATCTCGTTCAGGCACTGGCCGACCTGAAGCCTAAGTTCATGCGCTTTCCCGGTGGCTGCGTGGTCCACGGAGGCGGCGACGGCTTCTGGGGCACCTACCGATGGAAAACAACCATCGGCCCGTGTCACGAGCGTAAGCCGCTGAAGAACTGCTGGGGCTACCACCAGTCGATGGGAATGGGCTACTACGAGTACTTCCAGCTCTGCGAAGACCTGGGGATGGCACCCGTGCCTATCCTGCCCTGCGGTGTGACCTGTCAAGGCGCAGGCGGCGGATGGGACTGGACACAGGATGTGGCTCCTATGTCGGAGATGGACGAGTGGACGCAAGATGCCCTCGACCTCATCGAGTGGGCAAACGGCGACGTCACAACCACCTGGGGCAAGAAACGTGCCGAACAGGGTCATCCCGAACCCTTCGGCCTGAAGTATCTGGGACTGGGTAACGAGGAACGCATCTCCGAGGGATTCGCCGAGCGCTTCCGGTACATGTATGAACGCATCACGAAGGCGCACCCGGAAATCGTCATCATCGGCACCTTGGGACCTACCTCACACCCAGGCAAGCGCGACTACGAAGACGGATGGAGGCTGGCCGACGAACTTGGCATACCCATCGTTGATGAACACTACTATGAGCCCCGAGAGTACTTCCTCAGCAGTCGCCAGTACGACAGCTATCCCCGCGACCGCAAGTCGAAGATATATTTGGGTGAGTATGCTGCCAAGGACTCGAGGCTTATCGATGCCCTGGCCGAAGGACTCTATCTGCTGCATGTGGAACGCAATGCCGACGTGGTCAGCATGACAAGCTATGCACCCCTCTTCGCCCGCAAGAATGCCACTTGCTGGAACCCCGACCTCATCTATTTCGACAACGAAAGGTCGTTCCTCACCTGCAGTTACTACGTGCAACAGATGTTCGGCGAGTCTGCAGGTCAATACTTCTATGGAGACTGCGTCCGTTTCGAGGGAGACAAGGCCGGTGTGGTGCAGCCCGAGAAGGACAGCCACTACGGACAGTCGGTGGTGCTCAACGTCAAGACACGCCGCCTCTACGTCAAACTCTGCAATGCTACGGCTGAGATGAAGACGGCCCACGTGGACCTGAGCCGCTTCGGCAGCCTCAAGTCAGCGACAAAAACGGAACTCCATGGTCAGCCCTACGTCGGCAATACCTACGAGCAGCAGCCCATCGCGCCCGTCCGCTCACCGTTCAGGGCGCAGAGCCGAATGGACCTGTACCTGCCACCATATTCGTTCACAATGCTGGAAATAACATTATAATGCCCATCCAGCCTCATGGGCACACGATACAGGCAGACCTTTTCAGCTGACACTAAGGCTTCAGCAGTACTTTGCGTCCATCGGGTCGGATATAAATTCCACCTGGTAATTTACCATTTACCATGCAGCGGCCGCTGATGTCATATATAAAGGCAGGTTCCTCCATGTCACGACGGGCAAGCTGCATAATACTGTCGTCGGTGTCGAGAATCAAAGGCGTAGGCATATCTTCCTGCGGCTCCTCCTCGATGTCATAAACTGTAAGCGAGGCGTAAACATAGTTGGCGCGTCTGCGGAACCAAGATGCTGCCCGGCTGGCAATGGTGGCATAGTTGCTGCCGTCTCTTTCGTTGGTATCGCTGCTGGAGTTGTGACTGAGGGACGGGGCGGCATATTCGTAGTAGTCCTGAACGTAGTCAATGAGTTCCTGCATGCGTCCATCGTTCATGAATTGATGCCAAAGGGTGTAGTAGGCTTTGTCCACCGTCTGGCTCTTATAGCGCAAGTTATGCCAAAAGCCATTCACCATAGTTGCGTCCAGCCAATCGTCATAGTATTCTGCCTCAGCACAGTTCAGAAAATAGGAACTGTTGCCGAACTGATAGCCAAAGGCCCAGTCGCAGTCCCACATAGGGCCGAACACCCAGGGCGTCTCATCGATGCCTGTCAGTTTGAAACCATCGTCAAGGACGTTTTCGCTATAGAGAAAGACGCTTTTGGGATGCTGCAATTCCGAATTGTAGCATAGCTCGTTGGCAAAGAGATAGCTGACCAGATAATTCACATCGAAACGGCCCGTATAGTCATCGTCGGCACCATAGCGAAGCGTCTCGGTGGCAGAATTCCAATCGGCAATGGCATCATCCTGTGTGATAAGTCGCAGTGAATCCTCGTTATCGAAATCCGGATCGTGAATTTTTGTCGCAATGTTATAGACATTATCTCGCCAAATGGGTTCATCCTTGTAGGTGTCCAGCTCAAGCATGGCGGCACAGGTCTCGTCGTCAAGCGAGACGGAGTTGTTGTAGAACCCCACCTTCTCCGTCAAATTGTAGCTGCCGCGATAGCTGCCGTTGATATAAAGCTCGACGGGAACAATGTGGCAGACGCTGGCACACCCGGCCAATGCAGAAGCCTTCTGTGCCATTGCGTTGCATAGCATGGACTCCTTTTGCTTGTTGCCTAGCAGAATCCAATGCTTGCCAGCCTTCATGCCTAAAGGCTTTTGCTTCTCTGCAAACTTGAAGTGATATGGATTCTTGCTTTTGCTCGAACCAGACCAGCTTGTGTTGCCGCGTCCCTTGATGAGTATGTCCGTCGTTGGCATATCTGGAAAGACACCGCTGCCATCAATGGCTATGGTGGCACTGATATAGTCAGACTTGCTCAGAGGGACTGACCCCGTAGCGGTGGTGATGTCAATACGTGGCACATTATATATATTATTGGGGTAATCGGTCAGGAAGTCTGCACAGACGGTCACCCTCCGACCGAAGGGAATATATCTGTAGGTCGTCTCGTCTGCCTCTTTTTCCTGGATTTGCAGTTGTCTCCATGTATTATGACCGATTGTATAGGTCACAGGTTCAGCCATGCGTTGGCGTGTCACATTGCTTTTCTGTTGAACAGAGCCGACCCATGCCTTTGCCTCCTCATCTGTGAAGCCGAACGTGGCAGTGAGGCTTTTGCCTATCTGTGCGACATTAAGGCGAACCGTGTCTCGAATGAGTTCTGATGGGGAAGCAGCAACACTCTGGAAAAGCTGGTCGTTCTGCTTGCTGTTGAACCGGTAATATGCGAAGCGGGGAAGTTCTGCCGGACATTCTTGCATGATATGCTTTGCACCAGACACAACTAGTACCTTTCCTGTGATGAGCCTAATGTGAGCTTCGCCAGTCTCTAAATCGTAGTCTGAAACGTAGTCTGCAGGAATGGCAGTCAGTGTGTCGCCAAGACTCTGCACATAAAGAAAGCTTTGCGCCCGAACGACAGGCGCAAAGAGTATGAAAAGGATGTAAAGAATCGATCTACGCATGATTTCGGACAACCACGAATTGTTTTACAACCATGGTTTTAATGGATTAAACAGATTCAGCTGCCATGTGTGATTATATTCAGGTTTCACAGATTGTGGCAAGGAAGAATCCGTTTAATCCGTTGTTTTTGGAAAGGGATTACTCGTCGAGCTTGATGCGGACGTTGCGGTACCAAACGTCGTCGCCGTGGTCCTGGAAGGCGATGTAGCCGCCGTCCTTCTGACCCTCGACAATCATCATGTCGTAGGCTGCGGGGAACTCGCCGCCCTTCTTGAACTTGCTGCCGTCCAGCATTTCTTTCCACTTCGGAGTCCAGAGGTGATACTCAAGCACCTCTTCTCCGTTCTGATAGTGCCAAACGGAGCCCTTGAAGACG
>Ga0310690_10006860_pt1 | contig 14839 bp, 9 predicted proteins | sample AusTroGonzalo_MG_2_FD_207661 | JGI IMG/M metagenome (GOLD analysis project Ga0310690, IMG submission 207661) | Bovine rumen microbial communities from tropical cattle in Woodstock, Queensland, Australia - Gonzalo_04 (v2) (version 2) | ecosystem: Host-associated > Mammals > Digestive system >...
CTGGAGATACGGGTCTTCACCCCAGCTCTCCCACTGGCGCGGCCAGCGCGGGTCGCGGCCCAGGTCCATCACGGGCGAGAACACCCAGGGCACCTGTGCGGCACGGGTCTCGTAGGCCATGGCGCGACCCATTGCAAACGCATAGTCGCGGTTGAACGTGGCGCCGAGGTTAATTTCCTGCGGATACAGCGAACCTTCAACCAGATAAGAAGCACCATGGATCATGTCGAGGCCGTAAATGCACGGGATGCCCAACAGCTCCATCGACTTATCCTGAATCTGCTTCACCATGGCAGCGGTATGTTCGCGCGTATGCGCATAATCATGCATCACGTTCAGGATGGAACCAACCTTGTATTCGCCGATGATCTTCTCCAGCTTGGCCGGATCAATGGCTTCATGGGTGTCATCCTCGATGGTCACGATGGAGAGCTGGACCATCTGGCCGGCTTTCTCCTTGAGGGACATTCCCTTCAGCACCTTTTCCACCTTGGCTTCCACGTCGGCGTCACGCGCGATGGCGGGACGGACGGAAGACTTCGACGCGCAGGACGTCATCGCGACGCACGTCACTGCGATGAGAGTTATGTGTAAAAACGTTTTTAAACGGTTCATAATCGCTTATTTTGTCGTTGTTTCTTTTTGGGAGTTGCGCCAGAGCGCGGTCATATCTTCCAGGGTCTTGCCCTTGGTCTCGGGCACCAGCCGCCATACAAAGATGGCCGCAACCACGCAGATGATGCCGTACAGCGCATACGCGAAGAAATGGCCGAAGCTCTCGCCCATCGCTCCGAGCTTCATATTGTACATCGGCACGAAGGTGCTGGAAACGATAAAGTTGAAAATCCATTGGAACGCCACGGCCCATGCCGTCGCCTGGCTGCGGATCGTATTGGGGAACAGTTCGGCAATATATACCCAGCAGATCGGGCCCCAGCTGAACATGAAGCAGGCGCTGTAGACCATGATGCTGATGACCGGGACGATGGCTGGCAACGTCATGACGTTCGACAGGGCCACGCCCAGTGCACCGACAGCCATACCGATGGAACCCGTTATCAGCAGTGGCTTGCGGCCCAGCTTCTCCACGGTGAAGACCGCCACCAGCGTAAAACTGATGTTGATGATGCCCATGATTACCGTGAAGAGCATATTGTTGGAAACGCCCATCGACTCGAAGATTCGCGGCGCGAAATACAGCACCGCGTTGATGCCGATGATCTGTTGGAACACCGAGAGCATGCAACCGATGAAAATGACCATGAAGCCATAGGCGAAGAGCCGTTCCCGTTTTTCGACGACCGTCTCCTTGATGTCCTTCAGGATAACCTCTGCTTTCTCCTTTCCATTGATGCGCGTGAGGATCTTCAGCGCTTCCTTGTCGAGACCGAGGATCACCAGATGGCGCGGCGATTCGGGCACCAGCAGGATGAGCAGCGTGAACACACCCGCCGGGAATGCCTCGGACACGAACATGTTGCGCCACCCGATCGTATTGGTCCACTCCACGATGTTCGGATCGTTCTTATGCGACTGGATGATGAGGAAGTTCACAAAATAGACCACCAGCTGGCCGAAGATGATGGCGAACTGGTTCCACGAGACGAGCCTGCCGCGCTTCTCGGCCGGAGCCACCTCCGCGATGTACATCGGGCAGATGGCAGAGGCCAGGCCCACACCGATACCGCCCAGGATGCGGTAGATGATGAAAGCAATCAGCACGCCCTTGCTGGCAACCCCATGCGGGAACAGCAGGAATTCCGGGCTGTACGAGCCCAGTGCGCTCAGGAAGAAGAGCATGCCGGCAATCATCAGCGACCGGCGCCTGCCCAGCCGCGAAGACAGCAGACCGGACAGCAGGGCGCCGATCACGCAGCCGATCAAGGCGCTGGAAGTCGTGAACCCATGCAGGCCGTCGGTATAGGTAAAGTCACCTGCGGTTTGGAAAAAGGCCTGCAGGCCCTTTTCCGCACCCGAGATGACGGCCGTATCGTAACCGAAAAGCAGGCCGCCCAGCACCGCTACCAGCACAATGCTGATAAGGTACCAGTTACTGCCTTTTTTTTGATTCTGGCTCATAGACGGCTACTTGCAGTATAGGGCGACAATGGTTTCGTACAGCTCCTGCTTGCCGGAGATCTGCTTCGGTTCGCCGTTCTTTTTCGCGTAGGCCACAATGTCCTCGAGGGTGAGTTTCCCCTCTTCGTACTCCTTGCCCTTGCCGCTGTCGAACGAAGCGTAGCGCTCCTTCACCATAGCCGGAATCGCGGATTCTTCCAAAATGGCTGCGGCATTTGCCAATGCGCGGGCCATGGCGTCCATCGCGCTGATGTGGGCGATGAAGATGTCTTCCGGATCGGTGGAATTGCGGCGCAGCTTGGCGTCGAAATTGGAACCGCCGTTGCCCAGGCCGCCGTTGCGGATGATCTGGAGCATCGCCAGGGTCAGTTCGTAGTTGTCGATCGGAAACTGGTCGGTATCCCAGCCGTTCTGGGCGTCGCCGCGGTTCGCGTCAATGCTGCCGAGCATGCCGTGGTCGACGGCGCAGGCCAGTTCGTGTTCAAAGGTATGGCCCGCCAGCGTCGCATGGTTCACCTCGATGTTGACTTTGAAATCCTTGTCGAGGCCGTGGCGGCGCAGGAAGCCGATGACGGTCTCCGTATCCTGGTCGTACTGGTGCTTGGTCGGCTCCATCGGTTTGGGCTCGATGAGGAAAGTGCCCTTGAAACCGTGGGCACGGCCATAGTCGCGCGCAAGGAACAAGAAGCGGCCCAGGTGCTCTTTTTCGCGCTGCATCTGGGTATTGAGCAGGCTCGAATAACCTTCGCGACCGCCCCAGAACACATAATTCTCGCCGCCCAACTTGATGGTCGCGTCGATGGCGTTCTTAATCTGGACAGCGGCACGGGCCAGGACGTCAAAATCGGGATTGGTCGCCGCGCCGTTCATATAGCGCTTGTGTCCGAATACGTTGGCCGTTCCCCAGAGGTTCTTGATGCCGGTTTCCTTCATCTTTTTCAAAAGGTAATCCGTGATGTCATCCATGCGCTTTTCGTATTCCGGAATGCTGTCGCAGTCCTCGACCAGGTCGATGTCGTGGAAGCAGAAATACTCGATACCAAGCTTCTGCATGATTTCAAAACCGGCATCAGCTTTGGCACGGGCGCGGGCATACGGATCAATGCCTTTGTCCCATTCATAGCTGCGGGTCTGTCCGCCGAACTGGTCGCCGGACGCCTGGCCCAGCGTGTGCCACCAGCACATCGCAAAGCGCAGCCAGTCCTTCATCTTCTTGCCGAGGATGACGCGGTCGGGTTCATAATAATGGAATGCCAGCGGGTTCTTGCTTTCGGGGCCCTCAAAGGGGATCTTCCCGATGGTGGGGAAATACTCTTTCGTCATGATTTTTATGGTTTTAAATATGATTTCCAACGTTCATAAGCCGTGCGATATTCGATGCCGTGCGAGGGTTCGATCACGTCAAGCCGTTCCAGCGTGGTAAAGGCCTCGTCAGGCGTATGGTAGATACCTGCGCCGATACCGGCACCGCGGGCAGCACCGACGGAGCCGTCGGTGTTGCAGAGTTCAATGGTTGCACCCGACACGCCCGCGAGCGTCTCGCGGAAGATCGGGGAAAGAAACATATTGGCCTTTCCGGCGCGGATGCGGTCCACACGCAGGCCCATCTGTTCCATGATCTCAATGCCATACTGGAACGAGAAGACGATGCCTTCCTGCGCTGCGCGCAACAGATGCCTGCGGTCGTGACGGTTGAAGCTGACTCCCTGGATGCTGCAGCCCGTGTCACGGTTTTCGAGCATCCGTTCTGCCCCGTTACCAAAAGGAAGGACGGATACGCCGTCACTGCCGATGGGAACCTCCCCTGCCAGCACATTCATCTCCGCGTAGGAAACCCCTTCCTGCACGACAAGGCGGCGCATCCAGGCATTCAGGATACCCGTTCCATTGATGCAGAGCAGCACACCGAGACGCGGATCGGCTGCGGTATGGTTCACGTGTGCGAAGGGATTCACGCGGGAAAGCGGATCGTGGGCCACCTGTCCGATGACACCGTAGACCACACCCGATGTGCCGGCGGTCGAAGCAATCTCGCCCGGCCGAAGGACGCCCAGGCTGAGGGCGTTGTTCGGCTGGTCGCCGGCCCGGTAGGTCACCGGCGTTCCGGCCGCAAGGCCCAGTTCGCGGGCCGCTGACGCCGTCACCCGTCCCTGCTCCCCGAACGTCGGTACGAGCGGCGACAGCACCGAAGGCTCAAAGCCGAAATGATCGAGCAGGCGTTGCGAAGGACGGTTCTCTACGAAGTCCCAGAAGATGCCTTCCGACAGGCCGCTCACCGTGGTGGCCGCCGCACCGGTCAGACGCATGGCGATGTAGTCGCCCGGCAGCATGATCTTCCAAACTTTCTCATACACAGCCGGTTCATTCTCCTTCACCCAGGCAAGTTTGGCAGCAGTGAAGTTGCCCGGCGCATTCAGCAGGTGCTCCAGGCACCACGCTTCGCCCAGCGCCTCGTAAGCCCGCTGTCCATACGGAACAGCCCGCGAGTCGCACCAGATAATGGAGGGTCGAAGCACTTTCAAATCTTTGTCGACGCACACCAAGCCGTGCATCTGGTAGGAAATGCCGATGGCCTTGATGTCGGCCGCATCGCAGCGCGACTGCGACAACACGGCGGCGGTTGCCTGTTTCAGATAAGCCCACCAGTCGGCCGGGTCCTGTTCAGCCCAGCCGGGCTGCGGGGAACTGATCGGCGCCTCCTGCGGCGGGAAGAACGCCGAAGCGGCGCACTTTCCAGTCTCCGCCTCTACAAGGGAGGCTTTTACGGACGAACTGCCGATATCGTAACCGAGTAGGTACATGGTTCAGATTGTAAGTTAATTTGTATGTCTCCGGGCTCGCCTGTACCCTGAATGAGTACCTGCGCCAGCCCGTTAAATGTTTCTATGGTAAAAGAGCATGCTTCCGGGTCCTCAGGACGCTCCTTTGCCCGGAAGGCCGGGTCGCCGTTCCCGGCGCCCAGAATCCGGCCCGGGCCGGTAACGGTCACTTGGACAGGCACGCAGGCCGTCGGGACGAAGCGTCCCTGCCTGTCCAGCAGGGAGAGATTGACGACCGCCAGGTCCTGGCCGTCCGCCAGGATGATGGAACGGTCTGTTTCAGCCCGAAGCTGCTCCGGTGCACCGGCCGTATAGACGGTCTCCGTCAGCACCTTGCGGCCGTTCTTGTAGCCCACGGCCTGTACACGGCCGGGGTGGTAGATGGCCGTCCACTCCAGATGTCCGTTCCGCGGCATTTTCTTTCGGCCCAGCGAGCGTCCATTCACGGAAAGCGCCACCTCGTCGCAGTTGCTGTAGACCCAGAGGGAAACCATTTCCCCCTCATGGCCTTCGAGGTTCCAGTGCGGCAGGATGTGCAGCACCGCTTCTTCGGTCCACCAGGACTTGAGGAAAAAGGCCTCGTCCTTCGGGAAGCCGCAGTAATCCAGAATGCCATATTCAGATCCTGTAGCCGGGTATACCAGCGGGTTCGCTTCTCCGCGATAGTCGAAGCCCGTCCAGTAGAACAGGCCCGCAAGCCAGGGCCGTGCGTCGTAGAATTGCAGGCCCCGCTCAATACAGTTATACAGGCTGTCAGGGCCTTGCGGAGAGCGGTTGATCGCGGCCATGCGACCATTATCCCGGTCGTCGTAATAGACGCCGCGCGTGCCACACCCCGAGGTTTCCTCTGTACCGATGGCCACACGGGAAGGATAGTCCGCACGGTGCTGGTCCACAGGGTTTTGCAGGATGTAATTATAGCCTGCCACATCGGTTCCCTTGATGATTTCCGGCCCGCTGCTCGTAGCCACTACCACCGGTCGCGTGGGATCCACTTCATGACAGAACTCCGTCATGGTCCGGGCAATGCGCTCGCCCTTCTCGTTCCACTCGATACCCCACTCTTCGTTGCCGATGCCCCACAGGATGATGCAGGGATGATGCTTGTCGCGCTCGATCATCTTGCGGAGCGGCTCGAGCTGCGCTTCGTTGGTCCCCATCAGACGCGTTTCCTCCAGCACGTACATCCCGAGGCTGTCGCAGATGTCGAGCAGTGCGGGCGAAACCGGATTGTGCGAGGTGCGGATGGCGTTGAAGCCAAACCGTTGCAGCTGCTTGATACGCCAGACCCAGAGCGCGTCGGGAATGGCCGCCCCTACGCCTGCGTGGTCCTGGTGGACGTTCGCTCCGCGGATGCGGATGACCTTGCCGTCAACCAGAATGCCCCGGTCCGGGTCAATCTCAATCTTCGGAAGAGGGCGTTGCGGTTTGGCCGGGGCCTCCCCTACGGTCAGCCAGACGTGCCGATAGATGCCCGCACCCTCATAGAACCACCCTTCTTCGAACGTGGCGTCGGCGCGGACGGCGACGACGTTGTCGCCGCCATAATTCAGGTATTCGGCAATATTGTACGTGGCTGTCGTATAACCGCTCCGCTCGCCGCCCAGCCAGAAGCCGTTCACCCAGATGTCGGAATCGCGGAAGATGCCGTCAAAACGGAGCGAAACTGGCTGCCCCAGCGCCTCCTCCGGCACGGTGAAATGCTTGCGGTACCAGCCTACGCTTGTAGCGGGATACTTCCATCCTACCGTCTTGTAACCATGGCTGTGCGATGCTTCCGGCGCAAAGGGCAGATCCACCACCCAGTCGTGCGGCAGCTGAACGTCTTTCCATGCGGAATCGTCGAACGCCACCGCATACGGACCGGTATTGTGAATCGAAGCCGCCTTCGTTAAATAATTAAAGTATTCTGTGCCCCGTCCGAAATCCTTCGCCGGCGACGAAGCATCGCCCAGGGCGAATTTCCAGCCGTCGTCAAACAGCCTTTCCTGCGCCCCGGCCGTCAGGCAAAGGAGCAGGAACAAAAGACTTGCTATCCATTTCGAACGTCCCATACGCGCTACAGTTTCACCGTTACCGCTTCACCGCTGTAGAACACGCTCTCGCCCGTAAGGTCACGGCTGAATTCCTGCGGATGTGCAGGATCCACCACCTTCACGTTGAAGAAACGGCGCTCAAGCATGCCCGGGAAGCTTCCTTCCCGGCCGCCAATCGTGAGCGTACGCTCTTTGTCGTCCCAGTGCATCGGGATAACGGCACATTCGCCGCGCTCATAGCCGAAACTCACGCCGTCATCTTCATAGAGTACGAAATCGGCATCGGCGCCGGCATAGACATAAAGCTGGATATGGTTGGGGACCTTCTCATCGCACCACTCCATATCCGGTCCGATCGGGAGAATGGAGCCGGCCCGCACATAGAGCGGAATCCGGTCGAACGGCGCAGCGGCGGTCATCCACTGGCCACCCTCGACATATTCGCCCTTGTAGAAGTCGTACCATCCGCCCGCCGGGAAATAGACGGGACGGTTGCGGACACCCGGCTCATACACCGGGCATGGCATCAGTGCCGGGCCGAACATCCACTGGTCGGAAATGTCACGCACCGCCAGGTCGTCCGGGAAGTCCATCGGCAAGCCGCGCATCATCGTGTAGCCTTCGTTCGAAACCATTGCCGCCAGCGAATACAGGTAGGGCATCAGGTTGTAGCGGAGCTTCATGTAGTACAGGATTGAATTATAGGAGCGTGTGCCCGGCTTGGCGATGTTGTAGAGTTCGCGCGGCGGCCACTGGCCATGGGCACGGAACAGAGGAACAAAGGTGCCGAACTGGTGCCAGCGGACCTGGAGTTCACGCCACTCGCCCGCATTGGACGGATCGTAATACCGGCTCATTACCGAGAAGCCGCCGATGTCCATGCCCCAGTACGGGATACCGCTCATCGAGTAGTTCAGGCCGGCCGCCATCTGCATCCGCATATCGGTCCAGGAGGTGCCGATATCGCCGCTCCAAGTGGCCGTGCTATAGCGCTGAAGACCAGCGAAGCCGCTTCGGGTAAGCAGGAACACGCGCTTGTCGGGATCCACGCCACGCTGTCCCTCGTAGATGGCCTGCGCGTTAACCAGCGCATACGCATTCAGATATTCCGTGGAAGGACCCAGCGCCGTCGGCGTGGTCAGCCACTTCTGGTAGTCCATGGGCAGACAGTCACGCAGGTTCGGTTCCGAGGCATCCATCCACCACGCGTCGATCTTGCGGCCGAACTTCGTGTAGAGGTTCTCGTCCATCTGGCGCCAGAAGATATCCCGGCCGCCCTGCGCATAAGCATCATAGAAGCTCTCGGGATAGCCCAGCCAGTCCGTCAGGCCCGCCTCTTCGGCGTGCGTATAGGCATAGCCGGCCGCCTTGAGTTCCTTGTAGTTGTCCGTATTGGTGTAGAATTTCGGCCAGACACTGATCATGAAGCGTCCGTTCATGGCATGGACGTCATCCAGCATCTTTTCCGGATCGGGGTAACGGGTCTCGTCAAATTGGTGGCTTCCCCACTGGTCGTCTTTCCAATATTGCCAGTCCTGGACGATGTTGTCGACCGGGATGTGCAGCCGCCGCATTTCGGCGAGCGTTTCCACGAGTTCTTTTTGTGTGCTGTAGCGCTCACGGCTCTGCCAGAAGCCCAGCGCCCACTTCGGGATGACCGGTGCCGCGCCGGTGAGCTGGCGGTAGCCCGCGATCACGCGGTCGTAATTTTCGCCGGAGATGAAATAGAAATCGACTTGGGGTTCGAATTCCGACCAGAAGCTGATGCCGGCCTCCTCTTCGGGAGTCTGCAAGGGTGCCACCCGGAGTCCGAAATACGACACGCCACCATCCGGTTCCCAATCCACGCGAATCGGAACCCGCTGTCCGGCTTCCAGATGAACCGTGAACTTGTAACTGTTCGGGTTCCAGGCCGGACGCCAGCGTCGCGTCATACGATCTTCATTGCCGATCCGTGTCCGCTGGAAGCCCGCATAATACTGAATGAAATGATAGTCGGCCGTCTGCGGCGCCTCGATCCAGCCCTCGTAGGTCACTCTCGCGCCGGTCAGCGGAATGTCGGGCAGATTCTTGACCGTGAACTCGTTCTCGAAATACAGCGAATCTTCGCGACGGACCAGTCGCCGGCCGTCGGCCGTCACATAGGTGCCCGTCAGCGCGCCTTCCCGCTCCTCTATGTCGTAGAGCTTCAGTTCGGCGCCCAACTGCGAATACGGCGACGGGTTGCCCCAACGGCTCAGGGAGTAGGCATCGAACAGGAGGCCATAGTCACGCGTCGAGACGACGAACGGGACACTTACCTTCGTATTGTACTGGAACAGTTCCTCACTGCGGCCCTTGTGGTCAAACTCGCCAGACTGGTGCTGTCCCAGACCGTAGAACGACTCGTCCGGCGCCGCATTGAACTGCGTGCGCACGGACCAGGCCTTCTTGCCCTCCACCTCGATGGGCGTAAAACTGAAACGCCCTTCCTCAGCCAGCGGAAAACCTTCGATGTCCAGGAAACGGACCGTCCCCTGCTCCTTGTTGACTTCCACGGTGAGGTCGTCGGTCTTGATGCGGATCACGTCACCCCACTCGCTCACCTTGAAGTGCCGGAAGGGTTCCTGCGGAACCACCGCAAGGCTTTGTCGGTCAATGAATTTGCCGTCCGGCAGTGCGGACACCCGGACGATATACGAAGAAACGACCTGCAGCCGAAGGACGACGTCCTTGCAGGGAATCGTCACCTCGTTGCCCGTCACGTCATACGATTTGCCGCAGCCAGCCAGCAGCACGGCAAGAGAAAGGAAGAGAAGGATTCTTTTCATCGGAACTGTCGGTTATTATTCATCCCAGTCATCGCTGCGGAACGGGGGAACCGGAATTCCGTAGGATGTCTTCAAATTGGTTTCCATCAGGTTGCGATAGCTGTAGCGCACGGCAGCGGGGCGCGGAACGTCGTCACAGCGGACATAGACGGTCTGGCCGTCCCAGTCCACCTCCGCATCCGCCAGGTGGAAGACGCGGTCCTCACCTGCCAGTTCGAAACCCGTGATCTTCCGGTCCTCGATCGACTGGAGATTCGACCATACGTTGGTGAAGAGGATCTTCACGCGGCCGTCCTCCAGGTATTCGATGGAACTGGGCATCGGGTAGTCAATGGGCATCCACATATCTTTTCCATAAGCCGAATGAAGGGCGCGGAGCACCATCATGTCGGCGACTTCCTGTTTACGGGATGGATGGATGGTGTGCTGTGCGCCCAGCGTTTCCAGGCACACGGCATAGCAGTCCGGCACCAACTCCTGGACATGCATCTGGGTTTCCACGAAGCGGGGACGGACGCGACCGTCCGGATTGCCGTAATCGTGGGGTGCCAGCAGCGCATAAATGAACGGCATCGAACCGCGGCCCCAGGCCTCGCGCCAACTCTTTACCATGGCGGCCTGCAGTTTGTCGTAGCACCACTGACCCATGTTCGAACACCCCTGGTACCAGAGGAAACCCTTGGCGGCGTAGCCCGCAATCGGGGCCACGCGCCCGTTCCAGCACGACGCCACACTGCTGGGCCACAAGCCCTGGACCTCATGGAGTTCGCGGATGACGGCCAGGTCCTCCGGCGAAATGCCGGCGCCTTCAATGGCTTCCATCGTCATCCACGGCTCAATGCGGCTGCCGCCCCAGGCGTTGACGATAATGCCCACGGGCACACCCAGGTTGCGGGTCAGCCGTTTGGCAAAGAGATACGCCACGGCCGACGTCTCCGCATAGACATTGCTTTCCGTCAGTTGCCAGTTCGCGTCGATGTCGCGCTGCACGAAATGCGTCGTGTCGGATTTCACGTTGAGCACGCGGATGCGCGAAGCGTATTCCTCCGCTTCCAGCAGATTCTCGCGGAAACCGTCGACCTGCTGGAAACCGAAGCCCCGCATCGGCATTTCCATGTTCGACTGACCACTGCACACCCAAACCTCGCCCAGAGCGATGTCCGAGACGGACAGGCTCTCCCGGCCGCACTGCACCGTCAGCGTGTAGGGACCGCCCGCCTGGCCCGTTTCCAATTCTACGCGCCATGTGCCGTCGGAAGCCACTTTGGTCTTGACGTCGGCGCCATCCCATGAACCGCGGACGGTCACCGTCGTGCCGGGTTTGCCCCATCCCCACACGGGAACGGAGGTCTCGCGCTGAAGCACTGCATGGTCGGAAAAAACATGCGCCAGCTGCAGCGGCTGGGCGCTAAGCGACGTAGCGGCCAGTAGCAGCACAGCCACGCAAACGAGGGAGAAAAAGCGTCGTTTCATTATTTCAAATTTCTATCAATCAATTTATTAAGTGCCTCGACGGAAAGGCCTGTGCGCAGGCCGTCAGGTGCGGTATGGAGACAGTAGTCTACCAGCCGCTCCACCGTGGAGGTAGCCACATGCATCCGCGTATCGGACGAAGCGTAGTATATGAACACCCGTCCGTCGGGTTCACAGATCCAACCGTTGGCAAACAGGACGTTCATTACGTCGCCGATGTACTCGCCGCCTTCCGGCGCCATGAAGAAGCCGGCCGGCTCGGCGATGACGCGCGTCGGGTCGTCCAGCGCGGTCATATAGAGATAAAGGACATAGCGCAGGCCCGATGCGCAGCCGCGCACACCATGCGCGAGGTGCAGCCAGCCCTGCGGCGTCTTGATGGGGTGCGGCCCCTCCCCGTTCTTCACCTCCTTGATGGTATGGTAATGCCGCAGGTTGATGATCTTTTCGCTCTTGACAACGGCGTGCTCCATCGAGTCGACCAGGGCCCATCCGATGCCGCCGCCGCTGCCCGCATCGATGAAACCGTCCTGCGGACGCGTGTACAACGCGTACTTGCCGTTCACGAATTCGGGATGCAGTACCACGTTGCGCTGCTGGCTGCACGATACGAGGTCGGGCAGGCGTTCCCAGTTCACGAGGTCGCGGGTGCGGGCAATGCCGGCCGCCGCCTCGGCTGAAGAGAGGTCGCCAGCGGGCGCATCCGGATCCTTGCGCTCCACGCAGAAGACGCCGTAAATCCAGCCATCCTCATGTGCGGTCAGGCGCATGTCATAGATATTCGTGGCCGGTTCGCCAAATTCCGGCATCGTGACGGGACGCGGCCAAAACCGGAAGTTGTCCACGCCGTCCGGACTTTCCGCCACGGCGAAAAACGATTTGCGGTCAGCGCCTTCGACGCGCGCCACAAGCACATACTTTCCGTTCCATTTGATGGCCCCGGAGTTCATCACGGCATGGATGCCGAAGCGTTCCATCAGGAACGGATTCGTTTCTTTATGCAGGTCATAACGCCATTCCAGGGGCGCATGGTCCGCCGTCAGCACGGGGTTCAGGTAGCGTTCATACACACCGTTCCCTTCGATGGGAACGTTTTTCCTTTCCAGCAGTGCCTGGTGTTCCTTTTTCAACCAGGCCAGTCTTTCCTCGTAGGTCATAACAGTACAATATCATCGTGTCCGGCGAACTGCCGGAAGTCTTCTTCGTTTTCAAATCCTTTCCAGGGAGCATAGAAGTGCTCCGGCTTGTCGTGCGCGTTCCGCCAGCTCAGCACGTACGTGATCCCGCTTCCCTGGATAGCGGGGTACAGCACTTCGTCCCACCAGTGCGGGTCCTTCAGGCTTTCCAGTCCCGTCTCGGAGAGGCACCAGCGCTTGCCGTGCTCCTCGCCAAGCTCCTTGAGCGTAGCGAGCATTTCCCGCACCTGCGACGCGAAATGCCGTCCGGCCGCTTCCAGGCCGAGCGGTCCCACATATTCGTAAATGTCCGTACCGAGATAGTCCACATAGTCGTCACCGGGATAGCGCGACAGGTATTCTTCAGCGCTGACCGGCCCGTTGGGCGAATAGCACCACAGCAGGTTGGTCAGGCCTCGCTCCTTCACGAAATAGTCGTGCGTCAGCCGGAAAAGGGCCTTGTACTGGTCGGCCGTGCAGAGCTTGCCGCCCCACCAGAACCAGCTGCCCAGGTTTTCGTGCCAGGGGCGGAAGATGACGGGCACGTCGCCGAGGCTCGCCAGGAAGTCCGCTGCCCGCTGCAGCCAGACCATGAAGGTTTCGTGTTTCTCTCCCCCATCCAGGATGGATACCACCACCTGGTCGGATGTCACGTCCCAGGCATCGCCTCCCGTGAATGGATTGCGCGGATGCCACGAGAACGTCACCGTGCCGCCGCGTTCGATGTGCTTCAGTGCGGCGCGACGCATCAGGTCGAAGGGCACGCCGTCCAGGTTGCAGGGATCGCCCAGCTCAATGCCGCCCAGGTCGAATCCCACCACGGCGGGATAACGGCCGGCCACATCCTTCACGTCGGAACGGGACAAGTCGTCGTTTTCAACATCAGTCACCACCCAGGTATGGCCGTACACGAGGTCATCCTGATGTCCGTAAAGAATGGAAGAACCGTCAGCCTGCTGTGCGGTAGCAGCAGAAGGACGTTTTGAAGAACAAGCGGCCACTACGGGAATCAGCGATAAAAGCAGTAGAATGCGAAAGAAAAGCCTCATTATTGGATATATTACTATTAACTGTTAAGCGTACTGCAAAATTAACGAAAAAATCGCAGCAGACTCCAACATATAATTACCCAAAAATGATACTATTTTGACCGACCTATACAAGCACGCGGTTCTTCGTGAACAGGGCTCGGAAGTCGCGGGGCGTATAGCCGCGACGGGCCTTGAAGGTGCGGTTGAAGTTCGAAAGATTGTTGAATCCGCAGGCGTAGCATATCTCGCTGACTGAGGTGGTTGTATCCACAAGCATCCGGGCAGCCGCGCCAAGGCGGACGTCGATGATATAGTCCAGCGGACCGCGGCCGGTGCGCTGCTTGAAGAAGCGGCTGAACGCCGAAGGCGCCATCGCCACCTGGGCGGCCAGGTCATCCAGTTTGATATCCTCCCTGTAATGGCGTGCAATATAGTCCTTTACCTTGCTGATGCGACGGCTCTCCCGGTCGGGGACCGCCTTGGCAAAAGACTGGGAAGCCAGGGTCCGGGCGCCGGTATCGAGCGAGAGCTCGTACAGGATCTTCAGCATATCCAGGAACTGTTCGAAATGCTCCTCTTTCGATGCCAGCGTGTCAAGCAGACAATAGACGCGCATGATGGCCGGCATCGAAAAGACCAGCCCCATCCGGGCCCGCTCGAAAAGACTGCGCAGGGAAGCAAACTGATTCCGCCCAAGAAGCCCGGAATCAAGAAGTTGCGGAGAAAACTGAATCGTTATCTCACGGATATCGGGCTCCTTGCAACGCCCCTGTTCCCAAGCGTGCTCCAGACCGTCGCCCGTGATGAGGGTGAGCTCGTAGTCACCGATCTCCTCGATGCTGTCGCCCACCACGCGGCGCACGCCCCTTCCCCGCTCGATGAAATTGAGTTCATATTCTTCGTGGGAATGGATCGGCCACGTGAATTCGCTCTTGTGCCGCTCCACGATGTAAAAGCAGTCCTTGTCCGTGATGGACGTGATTTCCCGGAGTACATTTGCCATAGCCTTACAAAGTTAAACAAAAATTGTAAAATTCTCACAAAAGATGATACTTTTCATACTTTGCGCTTAAAATCGTACACCTTTTATTAAAAAATATTTATATCTTTATGCGTTAATATGCGATAAAAGAGACCAGAAAAACGGAAAATTATTACTCAAATACACAATACAACATTATCTAACAACTTTACCAACAATGAAAAGCAAATTTCTTGCATCATTGATGTTTTTGCTTCTGGCAGTGGGAGCCATGGCGCAGACCGTAAAGGTTTCCGGTACGGTCATTGACGCTTTCGGACCCGCTATCGGAGCAAGCATCATTGAAAGCGGTACCCAGAACGGTACCACGACCGACGTGGATGGTAAATTCGAGCTGAACGTCAAACCCGGCGCTTCCCTCGAAATATCGTCCA
>Ga0310690_10006862_pt1 | contig 14834 bp, 13 predicted proteins | sample AusTroGonzalo_MG_2_FD_207661 | JGI IMG/M metagenome (GOLD analysis project Ga0310690, IMG submission 207661) | Bovine rumen microbial communities from tropical cattle in Woodstock, Queensland, Australia - Gonzalo_04 (v2) (version 2) | ecosystem: Host-associated > Mammals > Digestive system >...
CATATAGTCCACGTCGCCCCACATCACGTCTGTCCAGAACTGCTTCACCGTTCCCGCGATCAGCGCCCCGCGCCAGATCACCGGATCCGTATCGTTCTCCAGCAGCAGGTTCACGCTCATCATCTTCACGCCCGTGCGGCTTTCCACCGGCAGGATTCCGTCCTCCGTACCCATCGCCTTGTCACGCACGCCGAACATTTTCGGAATGGACGGCCCCGTGATATCCGCGTCCAGGACCGCGGTGCTGTGCCCGTTCCTTTTGGTCAGCACCGCCATCAGGCTCGTTACCAGGCTCTTGCCCACACCGCCCTTGCCGCTCACCACGGCGATCACTTTTTTCACATTGCTGAACGCGTTCTGGGCTTCCAGCAGGCTTTCCTGTTTCCCGCGGGACGCGCAGTTCGCGCTGCAGCTGGAACAGTCATGGCTGCATTCCGACAAATCCTTTCACCTCCGCGTTCATTCTCCGGATAAAAATCCCAGCCTGTGTATTATGCCCCATATTCGATGAATTGTCCATAACCGTTATCACGCATCCCGCTTCCGCCGCGGGAGTCCGCGCCTCGCCGCGGAGGGAGATAATCTGCATCAGCGCCCGTCCGTCCTCGCCGATACTTTTGACGGACAGCCGGATCTTCCGGTCTTTCTCCCCGGGGTTCAGCAGGCCCCGGATCAGCCCGGTCTTTTCCCTGTCGGGCAGTTTCACCGCGTGCTCAAAGTCCCATTTCCCGTTCCGGCTGGGCACCAGCTGATACAGCACCCGCACCGGTTCCGCCGCGCGGAAATGAATCGGCAGGATCACCGTGTCCCCGTCCCGTTCCGTCGGCCCGAAAACCAGCCCCTGCAGCCGGCTGCCCGTTTTCCGGTCCGCCGGGAGGGAGAACAGTTCTTCCCGGCTTTCCTCCGGCCAGGAGTATACCGTGCTCGCCCCGTGGATTGCCCGCAGCCTCGCGGTCAGTTCCTCCAGGCTCACGCCGCCGCTGCCGTCCGGGTCAATCTGCTCCGGATCGCTGGCCCGCAGAGCGCTGTCCATGGCGGAAGTAAAATACCCCGTTCCCGTATATTCATCCGTCTCCACGTTCCAGAACCAGCTTTCCTCCCGGGCTCCGCTGGATACCAGCACCCGGTAGGCGCCGTCCCCGAACCAGTTGGCGCCTTCCCCGCCGCGGCCGATGACCGCGCCGGAGTGGCAGGCGTCCAGGATCAGCACTTTTTTTCCGGGCACACGGTCCAGCGTTTCCCTGAGCGTTTCCGGCTCCAGGCCCTCCTCCTTTTCCCCGTCCGACAGAAGCAGGGCCATCCGCGGTTCTCCCGCCTGCTCCTTCAGCTGTCCGTGGGTGCTCAGGTAGATCAGGGCGGTGTCCGTATCCTTCGCTTCCCCGAAGGTCTCATCCACCAGCCGCCTGAAGTCCTCTACCGTCCCGGGGCCGTTAATCCGCTGCCGGACGGACGTGCCCTCCGGCAGGAAATCCGCCAGCAGCGCCGCCATGGTTTCCACGTTGTTGGCGCCTGCCGGTTCCGTCCCCGGCATCGACACAAACCGGTCGCAGCCGATCAGCAGGCACCGGGTCACCCCTTCCTCCGCACGGTTCTTTCCCCCCAGCAGCAGAAACAGCGCCAGAAGCACGCAGAACACAAGGCCCGGCAATAGTTTCTTTTTCATCTCCCCAGAAGATCATCCCGTTCATGTTTTTTGCGTCCGGCCGCCGGTATCCCGGATTTCTCCGCGTCAGTAGCCGAACAGAACCTGCAGCGTCATAACGCCGCACTTTCCGTCAACCGCCAGCCCGTTGGCCGCCTGGAACGTTTTCACCGCTTCCACGGTCTCGTCGTCGTACACGCCGGTGATATCCTCCAGATATCCCATCTGCACCAGGCAGTCCTGCACCTGCACCACCAGATCGCCCGTATCCCCGGCCTGCACCGTTTCATAGTCCACATTCGCGGCCGTCGCGGCAACCGCGTCGGAGGAATACAGCCTGCCCAGCGTTTTGCTTCCCGCCACGCCGTCCACCGGCGTGATATTGTTCTGAATCTGGAAGGCCCGGACCGCGTCCGCCGTCGTCTGGCCGTATTTTCCGTCAATGGAGCCGTCGTAGTAGCCCAGCTCATACAGCGTATACTGCAGGTTCTTGACGGATTTGCCCTCGTCCCCCATCCGTATGGAAGGATAATTGATGTCGGATTTGCTGCCGTACAGGACCCGCTGTGTCGCCGGGCCAGCCTTTCCGTCCACCGTCAGGTTGTTCCTCATCTGGAACGCCATGATCGAGGCCATCGTGCTTTCCCCGTATGAACCGTCCACGCTGCCGTTATAATATCCAAGTTCCTTCAGCCGTTTCTGCAGCGTCCTGACCTGGGTGCCCGTGCTGCCCTTCTCCAGGGTGATATAGCCCGTGGAACCGATGTCGGAGGTATCCCGTCCGGAAGTGCCGCCGTCGTCCAGCTTGCTCTGCGTACCCGGGGATTTCTTGGCCGTTCCGCTGTACAGCTTGTTCAGCGTCGCCACGCCGGCCTTTCCGTCTGCGGTCAGGTTGTTGTTCTTCTGGAAGGCAATCACCGCGGCCTCCGTCGCTACGCCGAATTTGCCGTCCGCGCTGCCGGTCAGGTATCCCAGGTCCTTCAGCTTCTGCTGAAGCTTCCGGACTTCGGTGCCCTCGCTGCCGAATTCCAGCGTTTCCGTACTGTCCGGCACCGTGGCGGAACCCCGGGCCGCGTTCGATGAATACAGCGCCCGCAGGGTGTCCGGCCCGGCGATTCCATCCTCCCACAGGTCCTTGGTCTTTCTCTGGAACGCGCTGACCGCCGCGGCTGTCCGCTCGTCATAGGTTCCGGACACCGATCCGTTCATCCAGCCCAGCTCGATCAGCCGCCGCTGGAGCGTTTCCACCTTCTTGCCTTTGGAGCCGATGGTCAGATAGTAATCCTTTTCCAGGTTCGGCGTGGCCGTGGGTTTCGGTGTAGCGGTCACCTTCGGCGTCGGTTTGGGGGTCGCCGTGGCATGGGCCTCCTTATAGCTGACCGCGTCCTTCGAGTTCATCCTGGCCAGGGTTTTCTCACCGACCTTGCCGTCCGCGGTCAGCCCGTTCGCCCTCTGGAACTCCTTCACCGCTTCCTCCGTGGCCGGGCCGAAGTCGCCGTCCGCGGACCCTTTGTAATAGCCCAGTTCTTTCAGGCGCCTCTGCACCGTGCGCACCGCCTCGCTGCCGGTAAAGCCCCGCTGCAGGCTTTTCGGCGTGGGGGTAGGCGTTACCGGCGCTTTCGTGGGCGTCGGGGTCGGCGGCGCCGTCGTCACCACCTCAATCGTGACGTTTTCGGTTGTCTGTACCGGCTGGGAAGACACGGTTTCCCCGGGAACGGGGCTGTTCGTTTCCGCCGTTCCCCAGCTGTCCCAGCCGTTTCCGCCGCCGGAAGGCTGCGTCGGGGTGGCCGTCTGCTGCCCTCCCAGGCCGTCGAATATATTCTGCGTTTCGATCACGATCGTGTCCGGCGTCAGCGTCACCGTGGGCGTGGGCGCCAGCGTATTGAAAAACGAAGTCGTGACTGCACCGCCCTGCTGTCCGTTGTTCACTTCGTCCGGCGGCTGGTAACAGCCCGTCAGAAGCAGACAGGCCGCGAGAATTCCCGCGAGGCCAATAATCTTCAGACTCTTTTTCATTCCGCACCTCCTGCGTTCCCCGTTCATGCCGGACCGGGCTTCCCTGCGGCCTTTCCCGCGGCCCTTTCTTCAGCCCTTCCCCGGAGCCTTTGCCCGGGGCCCTTCCTCAGGGCCCTTCCTCTTCCTTTTCCGTCGGAAACAGCTCGATAAACGTCTCGTAATGGTCTTCCGTGTACCATACATGCCCGTCATTGGAGAAGATGATCCTGTATTCGTTCCGCGGACCCTCCTGATAAAAACAGTCCGCCTCGTAATACTTCCTGCCCTTCACGACCGGCAGCCTCCGCTCATAGTTGCCGAAATAATCCCCGCCGATACTCATTCCCGGCGCCGCGTCGCTCACATACCTGTATTTGCTCTGCCAGCCCAGGGTCTGGGCTTCCTTCTTCGTCAGGAAGCCCTCCGGCAGTTCCCCATATTCAAAGATATAATCGGCAAGGCGCTGGGCTTCGTCGATCGGCCCGGGCGTCACCGTGGGTTCCGGCGCGGCGGTTTCACGGTTTTTCCCGCCCGAAGCGCTGGCGGCGCAGCCGCCCAGCAGCATAACCGCGGCCAGCAATAAAACGATTAATGCGGCAATCCTGTTTCGTTTGCTCATATCCGTCCCCCCGCAGCTCCTTCTCTTCTTACACCCTGCAACCGGATCGTACGTTCAGGTTTCCCCGTTATTTATGGTACCTTTCCCCGGCGTTGATCTTCTCCTGGCGGTACAGCTGTTCCAGCAGCATGACCCGGGCCAGCTGATGCGGAAAAGTCATCGCGCCCATGCTCAGTTCCTCATTCGCGCGCTTCAGCACGTTCCTTCCCAGCCCCAGGCTTCCGCCGATCACGAAAACCAGGCGGCCGGCGCCCGAGGCCTTCATCGCGCCCAGGTGCTCCGCCAGTTCCTCCGACGAGCGCCGCTTTCCGCCGATCGTCATCGCGATAACCCGGTCTCCCGGCCGGATTTTCGCCAGGATCGCCTCCCCTTCCTTCATCTTCAGCTGCTCTTCCAGCGCCTCCGATAATCCGGAAGCCGGCTCCGGCAGATCCGGGATCTCCGCCTCCTCATATTTACCGTAACGGCCCAGCCGCTTCAGGTACTCGTCCGCCATCTGCCGGTAAGGCTTTTCCTTCATCTTCCCCACGCAGAGAATCAGCACGCTCACAGCTGTTCAACCCTCGGAAGGCTTTCCCGCTCGATCAGCGTCCAGGCCATGTTCACGCTCCGCTCCCGTTCCCCGCCGATCATCCGCAGCAGCTTCTCGGCCACCAGCGCCCCGAAGGCCTCCTTCGGATGGCCCAGCGTGGTCAGCTTCGGCTGGGACATCTCCGCGTAGGTCGCGTTGTCAAACCCGATAAAGCCCATTTCCTCGGGCAGCTTCATCCCTTCCTGCTGGAGAATGGCCATCAGGCTCACCGCGAACACGTCGTTATAGCAGGTTACGCAGTCCGCCTCGCGCTTTTTCAGCCGTTCCAGGAACAGCTTGCCTTCCCGGGTGTTCTGCCAGTTCATCCGCTCATCGGTTCCGAACAGGAGCAGCCGCTCGTCCGGGATGGATACCCCCTGGCTCCGCATCTCGTCCAGAAAGCCCTTCAGCCGTTCCTTGCCCTGCAGATCGTCCACCTTGAACATTCCGCCCGGCTTCCGGTATCCCCTGCTCAGCACTTCCCGAGCCGCGATACGCCCCCCGCCGTAGTCGTCCATCACCACATGGGGGATGTTTGTCAGCCCGGGATAATAGGCGTTCATAAACAGCACGGGAATGTTCCGCTCCGCCAGGCGGCGGTACAGATCGCCATTCTCCGGCTGCCGCGCGGTGCGCGAGCCTTCGACGATCAGGCCGTCCACCTGCCCGTCCAGCATCCGCTCCAGGATTTTCCGCTCCGTCCCGCTGTCGTTGTATGTGGCGCTCAGGTTCATCACCACGCCGTTCCCGCTCAGCACCGACTCGATGCCTGAAACGATGGAGGGAAAAATATAATCCGTGATATAGCTGGTCACAACGCCCACGTGAACCGTTCCCTGCCGCCGCCGGGGCCCGTGGCGGACATAGGTGCCGCTCCCGCGCCTCCGGTCCACCAGCCCGTCCTCCTCCAGCAGCGCGATGGCCTGCCGGACAGTCTGGCGGGAAACGTCGAAGCGGAAACGCAGTTCCTCCTCCGTCATCAGGGTCTGCCCGTCACGGAAGACGCCGTCCGCGATCTCCCTGCGCAATATGTCCGCCACCTGCAGATACTTTGGCTGTTCGGCCACCACAATCACGTCCTCTCATCACCGTATGTTGTTCCTATTCTATCAGACAAATTGCCTCATTTCAACAAAAGGGCGCAAAAAGTACGAACAATTGGCCGAAATTATTACAAAATGAGAAGGCGGTTCCCGCCGGAACCGCCCTGACAGTGTGGTACAGGCCGCTATCCCGCCTTCCGCGTCAGAAGTCGCAGTTCATCGGCGTGCGGAAATAGGGAATCACGTCGCGGATGTTGTCCACCCCCGTGAGGTAAATCAGCAGGCGCTCAAAGCCCATGCCGAAGCCCGCGTGCGTACATCCGCCGAATTTCCGGAGGTTCACGTACCAGTACATATCCTCCTTGCTGATCCCCAGCTCGTCCATACGCTGCACCAGGCGTTCATACCGGTCTTCCCTCTGGCTTCCGCCCATCAGTTCGCCGGCCCCGGGCACCAGCAGGTCCACCGCCGCCACGGTTTTGCCGTCATCGTTCTGGTACATATAGAAGGCCTTGATGTCCTTCGGCCAGTCGTAGACAAACACCGGGCTGTGGAAATACTCCTCGGTCAGGTATTTCTCGTGCTCCTTGGCGGTATCCTCGCCGTATTTCGGCTCAAACTTGAATTCGGTTCCGTTGTCCATGGCCCTGCGCAGTATGGAGATGGCTTCCTCATGCGTCACCCGCGCGCAGGTGCTGGTCATCAGCGCGTTCAGTTTCTGCAGCAGCCCGCCGCCCGTAAACTTGTCCAGGAATTCCAGCTCATCCGGGCACTTCTCCGTCACGGTTTTTACGATGGCTTTCAGGAAGTCCTCCTCCAGATCCATCAGCTGGTTCAGGTCGCAGAAGGCAATTTCCGGCTCAATCATCCAGAATTCAGCCGCGTGGGTCTTGGTGTTGCTGTTTTCCGCCCGGAAGGTAGGTCCGAAAGTATAGATCTTCGAGAAGGCCATCGCGAAGGTTTCCCCCTCCAGCTGCCCGGTCACGGCCAGGCTGGTGGGTTTGCCGAAAAAGTCTTCGGAAGGATCGGCGTCCGAACCGTGGGGCAGGGTGGTCACCGTGAAGGTGTTTCCGGCGCCCTCGGCGTCATTCCCGGTAATCAGGGGCGTATGCACATACACGTAGCCCCGGTCCTGGAAATAGCTGTGGATGGCCATGGCCGCCACGCTGCGCACCCGGAACACCGCCTGGAACAGCCGGGTCCTCGGCCGCAGGTAAGCGATCTCCCGCAGGTATTCCACCGTATGGCGCTTGGGCTGCAGCGGATAATCCTCCGGGCAGTCCCCCTCAAGGGTGATGGCGCCGGCCTGGATCTCCGGGGTTTCCGGATCCTTATAGCTGGGAACCACCCTGCCGGTCACCTTCACCGCGCTGCCGACCCGCAGGGCCTGCACCGCGTCGAAATCCGGCAGGGTATTGTCATACACCACCTGGGGATTCTTGAAGCAGGTTCCGTCGAAAAAGTCCACGAAGCCCATGTTCTTCTGCTTCCGGTGATTTCGGATCCAGCCCAGCAGGGTCACTTCCTGCCCCTGAAGCTCTTTGAGGCGGTCCTTCAGTTCCCTTGTGGTGATGATTGTCATAGGGTTTCCCTCCTTGCAGACAGATTCTGCCATTTGCCCGCTCCGGTTCCCCGGCCGGGATATAACGAGGGTCATTTTACCACAACATTTCCCGAAATACAATGATGCGCTCTGGCCAGCCCCTGTTCAGACTGTCCCGTCCTTCTCCGGGCTTCAGCGCGGAAAGCGGAACGGCAGCAGCAGGATATTCCCCGCCCCCCGCGGCGGCGGACAGCTTGCCATTCCCTGCAGGTTCTGGTATGATACAGGCAAACAAAAAAACATAAGGAGGCCGAATCATATGCATAAGCAATTTATCTGTATTCTCCTGGCTTTTTGCTGCCTGGCACTTCCGCTGAGCGGCCCGGCCGGCGCCGAGGGCGGACAGTATCCGATCATTGACTCGCACCTGCATTACCTGGATTTCCTTCAGGAAACAGACGGCTTTGAAAAGCTGGCGCAGAAGATGGACGAGGCGAACGTCCCCTATGCGGTCATCTTCGGGATGGGTATGGCCAAGCAATGGGATGAACACGCTCCGGCGGCGCCGTCCTACTATCTGAGCAACGATTCCCGCTGCTATTACTATACCGGCACAGACTATATCATGATGCAGGATTACCTGGCGCAGCCGGAAGAAATCCAGAGCCGGTTCTTTCCGTTTATCTGCGGAATCAATCCGAATGACCAGTATGCCGTGAACCATCTGCGCCGGGAGCTGGAGACCTGGGGCGAGTATATTTACGGGATCGGCGAGGTGATGAGCCGCCACGACGACCTGACCGCCCTGACCTACGGAGAACCGCCGCGGGCGGACCATCCGGCTTACCTGAAGATCTATGACCTGGCGGCGGAATATAACATCCCCGTCCTGATTCACCATAACATCGGACCGTCCTATACGGATGATCCGCTGTACCTGGCGGAAATGAAGAACGCACTGGCCTATAACCGGGATACCGTGATCATCTGGGCGCATACGGGCATCTCCCGCAGGGTCGAGCAGTCCGGGCATATTCAGGTTGTGGAAGAAATGCTGCGGGACAATCCGAACCTGTATTACGACATATCCTGGGTGGTCTTTGACGACTATATCAACAAGGACGGGGAAACACTGAAAGCCTGGGCGGATCTGCTGATGAGGTATCCGGACAGGTTCATGATCGGCAGCGACAAAGTCGGCCACTGGAACGGTTATGAGGGGGAAATCCGGAAGTATTATCCGCTGGTGGATCTGCTGGATGAGAATACACGGCTGATGGTTACACAGACGAACATTCTGAATCTGATCCACGTGGATCCTGCCACCATGCAGAGGTTGGAGGAAATAAGGCCGGCCGCTTAACGGACATGGGGTGAAAGAAACAGAACGATACTGCCTGCGTATTCGCCGATGCGCTAGATCAGGATTTCGCTGTCCTTCGTGTAAAACACAAAAAACCATGTGGTCAGGATAGTTATATATCATATGCCTGAAACTCTGACAACCGTGAACGGGAACGAAAACAAGCCTCATTGACAGGAGTTTTTCGTTTGCGGCGAAAAATGCAGACGCGGGGTTTGAAAGCAAGTGTCCTGTTTCGGAGGATCGTAAAAACATCATGGAAAAGAAATTCAGCCAGTTTTCCGTTCCATTGGGGCTGTTGGATTATGTCAATCCGATCCTGTACAGCATTACCATGCAATTGTCTTTTCCATGCGGTATACAGTATAATTGTTCCGGAATTCTGACGGGAGGCCGGAGGAACGATGATTATCCACATCTTCAATAATCAGAAAAAGTTCTCTCTGAGGTACTTTCGTTTTCTGCGTGATTCCTGTTTCGACCTGTCGGGGACCGTCATATGGCATTACGGGAAGCGCGGTGGTGACTTCGCCGCCTGTGGCGTTTCGCCCCGGTTCATCCGTTCCTGATTCCGGCCCCTCGGCCATTTCCGGATGTACCGGAATCTGGTTGTCGCCGACCGGATCATTATTCACAGCCCGGCCTCCCCTTTCCTGATCGGAATGCTGCGGCTGAATCCCTCCCTTTGCCGCAAAGCTAATTAATCCAACTAATACGTCAGATGCGTTGGATCATAAACTCATAGATCCCGATTGAGGCTGCGGAGGCCAGGTTAAGCGAATCTACACGGTCGTTACTTTCGATCCTTACCGCCTGTCCCATACGCGCGAATTCCTCCGGCAGGCCCTTCCCTTCGTTCCCGAAAATGAGCGTCCATTGCCGCGGCTTTTCCTTCACGGCTTCCCGCAGCGGCACCGAGGCATCCAGCATAAAGGGGTACAGCGCCCTGTCCGGATATGCCTGACGATATTGCCCGAAGGTGTCGTAAACCGTCACACGCATGGAAAAAAGACTGCCCATGCTGGCCCTCACCGTCTTCGGATCGAACAGATCCGCACAGGGCCGGATCAGCGCCATGTCCTCTATTCCAAGGCCCAGTGCGGTCCGCAGAATCGTACCCACGTTGCCGGTGTCGCCCGGATGATGCAGGACAATATGCGGCTTCCCCGGATCCAGTTCGTCGGCGAACTTCCCGAACACCGCGGCGGCAAAGCAGTTTTCCTTTCCGCTGATGCGGGCGAGGGCGCGGTCCGCCTCCTCCACCCTGACGGACAGTTTTTCCGCCAGTTCACGGAGCCGTTCCGTTCCCTCCCTGCCTTCGGCGGAAGAGTGCACCAGCAGGCGGCGGACCATTTCCGGCCGGTGGAGAAGGCACTCCATGCTGGGAAAAATGCCCGGGGCATAGCTGTAATCCAGATTGCCGGTATATCCGCGAAGTGATGGCATGTTTTTTATATCTCCTGTTCCGCCTTACCCAGGCGTTTTACGTCATCCAGGGCCACCCAGGTGCTGCAGCTGTTTTTATCAAATATGAAGGCCACCTTCGCCCTTTCCTTGCGGTAATCGATCGCGATCACCTTTCCCTGGCAGCCGGTAAAAAGGTTGTCTGTAAGGGTCACTTCATCCCCGACGGAACAAACCCGCATGGAACCCACGACACCGTCCTTTTCCAGGAGCTTCATCGCGAAATCCAGATCCGAACCTTCCAGCTCATAGCCGCCTTCCCAGCGGCCCACGCGGCGGATCACGCCGTCCATACCGTAAAATATGCGGTAGTCCGTGAGGCGTTCGTCGTTATAAATAAACACATAACCCGGGAGAAGGTCGAAGCGTTTTTCGACATTCACGCCCTGTTTCCGCTGTTTGCGGATAATCTGGGGAGAAAAGGCCCGGTCCACGCCGCGGATTTCCATCAGCTTCGCGATTATTTTGCACCGTTGGGTCACGCAAAAGAGACAATAAGCATACAAACGCGGTCACCTCACAGAAAAATCCTCGGCCCAGCGGGTCAGATTAGGGTTATAGTAGGGGTCGCCTTTCTCCAGTTCGCGGTACCACCGGCGGAGAAAGCGGTTCGTTTCCCGGACAAAAAAGCGCTTTTTTTCCGGAGTGTCCTCATCCGGGCCGCGGGAGAGGCTTTCATAATGGGTCAGCTCCGCCCAGGGAGTCCAGACAATCCGCTTTCCCGAGTGCCGGATCCGGAGGCAGAGATCCACGTCGTTAAAGACGACGGGGAAGGTTTCGTCCATACCGTTCAGGGATTCATAGACGGAACGGGGGATCATCATGCAGGCGGCGGTTACGGCGCTGACATCCTGGGCGTAATTGAGGCGGCCGAAGTAGCCGGGGCTGTCTCCCGGGAAGCCGCGGTGATAATGTCCGGCAAGCATTTTGATGCCGATTCCGATGCCGGCGTGCTGGATCGTACCGTCGGGATAATACAGCTTCGCTCCGGCGGCTCCCACATCCGGCCGCTGGGTATAAAGGAGCATTTCCTGTATCCAGGAAGGGCTGATCACCTCGGTATCGTTATTGAGAAGGAGAATCTGTTCCCCCCGGGACTCCCGGACGCCCAGATTATTGAGGGCGGCGTAATTGAAGGAACCCTGCCGGGTGACCACCCGGATGCGGCCGTCCCGCTCCAGTTCCCGGTAATAACGGAAGGTATCCTCCTCCGCGCTGTTATTCTCGATCACAACGATTTCGTAACGGAGCCAGGCGGTTTTTTCCCGGATGGAATCGACGCATCTTTTCAGGTCCGCAATATGATCCTTATTCGGAATCAGGATGGAAACCAGGGGCTGTCCCTGAACCGGGCCGGACACCCGCCGCAGCGGGGGCAGCGGAACCGGCGCGCCCGCGGGAAGCCGGCGGTAATACAGAATACGGGGAAGATGGGCAATTTTGCCTTCCGCCGCCTCTGCCAGGCGAAGGGTCAGGTCCCAGCGCCGGTCAGGATCCGCTGCGGCGAAATCCTCCGCCCCGGCCCTTTTCAGAAGGCTGCAGCGGCAAGCCAGGAACGGACCGGCGACATTGCAGCCGGGGAGAGATTCCGGGCCGTAATCCGGCTTGAAATACGGAGAAAACCGGTCCCCCGGGCAATCGGTAAAAAAATCCTCGTCAGCGTAAATCATTTCCGCCCCGGTTTCCCCGGCGCATTTCGCACAGAGGTACAGGGCGGAAGGATGGAGGAAGCCGTCCGGCTCCAGGAAAACCATCCAGTCCCCTTCCCCCGCCTGGAAGAGCCCGTCCGCGATGTCAGCGGGCTTCAGGGTCTGGTCCGCAAGGCTCTGGAGCGCTTCCCGGCGGACGGAATCCGGGAACGCATCCAACGCGCCGGAGGCCGCCGATGTATAAAACACGGCATGAAAACAGAGGCTTTCCCCGGCTGCGGCTTTCTCCTGCGCCATTCGATCCGGCGGGGAAAGAAAGCCGGAAACGGAGGGATTCCGTTCCAGTTCCCGGCGGATCCGTTCATCCTCCCGCTTTTCCCTGATCCTGCGCCCTGCCTCTCCGGGACCCACGGTTACGCAGTGTTTCAGAAAGCGCGTTCCCTCTTTCAGCTTCATCATTTCTGTATTTCCTTCAGGCGTCCGCGGATGACTTCCGCGCACTTTTCCAGGCTCAGCCGCTCCGCGATATATTCCCGGCCCGCTTCCGCTTTCCGGCGGTAATATGCCGGATCATCGCGCAGGCGTTTCAGGAAGGCGGCCGCGTCGTGCACGTCCGGATCCGCCCAGAGGAGTTCGCCGTTATCGAACTGGTAACCACCGTTCACCGGAATCAGGCTGTACTTCACCGGACAGGCGGCCTCCTCCGGCATAAACTCCGTGTTCGCGCTCCAGCCCGTCGCCACCGCCGGCGTTCCTAGGGCCATGGCTTCCGCCATCACCAGGCCGAAGCCCTCCGCCCGGTGAAGGCTGAGGAAAACGTCGCAGAGGCGGATGAGGCTGTTCAGCCGCGGCTTGTCCATCCGTTCCGTAATCAGGACGTAGCCGGCTTTCCCGCCGATATGCTCCTCCACAAAGGCAACATCCTTATCTTTGGGGTTGTTGATCTTTATGACGAGCTTCACGTGCTCCTGGTTATCCCCATAGGCTTCCCGGAAGGCGTCGATGGCTGCGCCGGGATTCTTCCGGGAAGCGTAGCTGAGGGAGTCGAACATCATCAGAACCAGAAAGTCCTCCTCCGCCAGGCCGAAATCCGCCCGGGTCAGTTCCCTGTCATACGGCGTTTCCATACCGTAGAGGACGGGGATCACCGGCTTGTCCGTTTCCTTGCGCAGGGCACGGGCAGTGAATTCGGAAGGCGCCCATATCTCATCCACATAATCGAAGATCGGTTTCCAGTCGTCCGGTACCGTCTCCAGCTCCCATTGGAAGATACCGATATTGTAATGCCGGTCAAACTGTTTCTGCGGAAAAGCGCCCAAAGCGTCCCGCCATTCCATGGGGTTGATATGCGTCACGTTGACAGCGTACCTGTTTTCCAGCGTCAGGCGGTCGTCCCAGCTCCGATCCGTCTGGGGCAGGTTCGGCATAAAGTCCAGGTTCAGCAGCGTATGGGGGATTCCCCCTTTTTCCAGGGCCCGGGCATAAAGCTTGACCCCCTGGGCCAGGCCGATCTCTGCCCGGAAGAGGCCGTAGAGGTTAATGCCGGAGGGGTACCTGCCGGGGACAAAGGGCTTGGGGATCTCCGTCTTCCGGACGATCCGCTTTTCCAGCGGCCGGGATACCAGATGGCGGACACTCACAGGGATCACCTTTTTAAACCAGACGTCTTCCGACATCAAAAGGCCCCGAATCCATTCCCTGAGGCCGTATTTGATCCTGTCCAAAAGCATTTTGTATCTCCCCGGTTACCGGTTTCCGTACATTTTTACGTAGTAGTTCTGGTATTCGCCGGAGATGATCTCCTCCCACCATTCGCGGTTCTCCAGATACCAGGCGATGGTTTTCCGGATGCCGTCGGCGAATTTCGTCTCCGGCAGCCAGCCCAGCTCGGTGTGGATTTTCGTCGGGTCGATGGCGTAGCGCATGTCATGACCTTTCCGGTCCGTCACATAAGTGATCAGGGATTCCGGCTTGCCGAGCTCATGGCAGATCAGCTTCACGATATCGATGTTCGCCATCTCATTGTGTCCGCCGATGTTATATACTTCCCCGACCCGTCCCTTGTGGATGATCAGGTCAATGGCCTTGCAGTGGTCCTCCACATACAGCCAGTCGCGGACGTTCTTTCCTTCGCCGTAGACCGGCAGGGGCTTATCGTTGAGGGCGTTGGCGATCATGAGGGGAATCAGTTTTTCCGGGAAATGGTATGGGCCGTAGTTATTGGAGCAGCGGGATATGGTAGCCGGCAGGCCATAAGTCCGGTGGTAGGCCATGACGAGCAGGTCGGCCCCCGCCTTGGAGGAGCTGTAGGGACTGCTGGTATGGATCGGGGTCTCCTCGGTGAACAGGAGATCCGGCCGGTCCAGGGGCAGATCCCCGTAAACCTCGTCGGTGCTGACCTGGTGGTAGCGAGTGATGCCGTATTTCCGGCAGGCATCCATGAGCGTCGCCGTGCCGATGATGTTTGTCTGCAGGAAAATCCCCGGATCCTCAATGCTCCGGTCCACATGGCTCTCCGCGGCGAAGTTCACCACGATGTCGGGGTGCTCCTCCTCAAAAAGGGCGTATACCGCCTCCCGGTCGCAGATATCCGCCTTTACAAAGCGGAAGTTGTCCCGACCCATTACAGGCCGGAGCGTCGACAGGTTGCCGGCATAGGTCAGTTTATCCAGGCAGATGATCCGGTATTCCGGATACTTGCCCAGCATGTGAAAAATGAAATTCGATCCGATAAACCCGGCTCCGCCCGTTACAATGATTGTCATGTTTATCCTCCTTCACGCGGATTCTTGCCGATCCGCCTTTATTATGCTGCCTGACATCCCGGCTGCCCTGCACGGTTCCGCCTTTCGTCCCGGCATTCCCCGCGGGGAGCCGTCAATATCTGACCTTTCCTTCCGCCACGGCCTTAAGGTGGGCCCCGTAGGGGCTTTTGCCGTACCGTT
>Ga0310690_10006863_pt1 | contig 14832 bp, 16 predicted proteins | sample AusTroGonzalo_MG_2_FD_207661 | JGI IMG/M metagenome (GOLD analysis project Ga0310690, IMG submission 207661) | Bovine rumen microbial communities from tropical cattle in Woodstock, Queensland, Australia - Gonzalo_04 (v2) (version 2) | ecosystem: Host-associated > Mammals > Digestive system >...
GCCTCACGCCCGTAGCCCGCCTTTGCCAAAGTAAACGCAAGTCCCTCCCCGGGGAGGGTAGGAGGAAGGGAAAACTGCTATCCACTTCAATCAACCCCACGACCTTCACCTTTGACCAACTAAACAAAATCTAAAATTGCGTTCACTCTGGCAGAGCACCGCCGAGGCTCCGATCCCCGGACGAGGCCCGGCGCGTCCGCCAAAATATGGTATAATACAGCGAAACGGGGTGCTGCGGCGCAAGGTGCGTCGCGGCTGAGATCAGACCCGACGGAACCTGATCCGGGTAATGCCGGCGGAGGAAGAAATGAACGTAGTCTACCAGGGCGCGGCCGTCGAGACGGCCGCCAAGACAGTGGCGGGGTTTCTCGCCGAGAGGTCGGTTGACCTCGCGAAGGCAATAGTCGAGTACGGCGGGGAGGTCTATGCGCCTGGCGCGGACCTCGAGTCGCTCTCCCTCGAGGACGGTGCGACGCTCGACGTGTTCAAGCTCACGGCGGGAGGCTGAGCCGATGTCCGCCAACACCTATCTAAAGGCCGAGGAGCGCGCAGCCCTCGAGTCCGCGCGCATTGGCATCGCCGGCGCCGGCGGCCTCGGCTCCAACTGCGCGATGCACCTCGTGCGCGCCGGGGCGAGGCACCTGACGGTCGCCGACTTCGACGTCGTGAACGAGTCCAACCTCAACCGCCAGTTTTTCTTCCGCGACCAGCTCGGGCAGAAGAAGGTCGAGGCGCTCAAGGCGAACCTCCTCAGGATCGACCCCGAGGCGGACATCCGCGCAGTTGACGTGAAGCTTGACGCGGACTCTGCGCGGGAGCTCTTCGCGGACTGCGACATCGTCGTCGAGGCGTTCGATGTCGCGGACGCGAAGGCGATGCTCGCCGCGGCGCTTTTGCCGCGCGGCAAGCGGCTCGTCACCGCGAGCGGACTCGCCGGATGGGGCCGCTCGAACGCGATGCGGGTGCGGATGATGGGCTCGCGGCTCGTGGCCGTCGGCGACGGGGAGACGGCCGTCGGCGAAAACGCCGCGCCCGCCTCGCCGCGCGTCGGAATCGCCGCGGCAATGCAGGCCAACAGCGTTGTCGCAATGCTGCTCGGAAAGGAACCGTAGTTTTAACACAGAGGCACAGAGACACAGAGGCACAGAGAAGAAGCAAGCAAGAGATGGAAGAGAATGATATCAGCAAGGAAGTGCTTGACGCTGCCATAACCGTGCATCGGACGCTCGGCGGCCCCGGATTGCTTGAGTCGGTGTATCAAGACGCGCTTGCATACGAATTGACGCAAAGAGGTTTGAAGGTTGAGAAAGAGGTTCAGGTTCCTGTAGTTTATAAAGGGGTTGTTGTCGGTGATCCGCTGAGAATTGACTTGCTTGTCGAAGGTTGTGTCGTTGTAGAATGCAAGGCTACTGACAAGGATAATCCGATCTTCGCTATTCAGACCCTCACGTATCTTCGGCTTATGAATTTGCACCTTGGTCTTCTCGTGAATTTCGGAAAGGAAACTCTAATCGCAGGATTCAAGCGCATAGTCAACTAACCCTCAAATGTCATATTTGCCTTCATATTGGAAAATCTAATACGAATATGTTTAACACAGAGACTCAGAGACACGGAGACACAGAGTTGCTTGGAAGCCGCGCAAGCGCGGGGTTTGGGGGTGTCTCCCAGTTCAAAACGCCTCTGTGCCTCTGAGCCTCTGTGTCTCTGTGTTAAAAATCGTAAATCGAATTTGAAAGGAAACAAAATGAAAGATCTGATAATTGGCGGTAGGAAGTTCAATAGCCGCTTTTTCCTTGGAACGGGCAAGTTCGCGAGCGGCGACCTGCTGAAGGCCGCAATCGAAGCGAGCGGAACCGAACTCGTCACCACTGCGCTCACGCGCGTCCACGAAGACGACGCGGCGCATGACGACATCCTCGGCGTGATCGACCGCTCGAAGGTCGAGGTAATGCTCAACACGTCCGGCGCGCGCAACGCCGCCGAGGCGGTCAGGATCGCGAAGCTCGGCAAGGCCGCGGGCTACAACTGGATCAAGATCGAGGTGCATCCCGACGCGCGCTACCTGCTGCCCGACCCCGTGGAGACGCTGGAGGCGGTGGAGGAGTGCGCCAAGCTCGGAATGGTCGTCCTTCCCTACATCAACGCCGATCCCGTGCTCGCGCGCCACTGCGAGGACGCGGGCGCGGCGGCGGTGATGCCGCTCGGAAGCCCCATCGGGTCCAACCGCGGAATCCGCACGCGCGACATGATCGAGATCATCGTCGAGCAGAGCCACGTGCCGGTCGTGGTCGACGCCGGCATCGGACTTCCTTCGCACGCCGCGGAGGCGATTGAGCTTGGCGCGGACGCCGTTCTCGCGAACACGGCAGTCGCCGCGGCGGACGATCCCGTAGAGATGTCGCGCGCATTCGGCATGGCGGTCCGCGCCGCCGAGATCGCGCTCAAGGCCGGCCCGCCGTCCTCGCGTACGACGGCAAGTGCAACGAGCCCGATGGACATATTCAAGTGAGGCGGACTGTTGTGATCGACAATGCCATCAGCGAGGACAGGACGATCGCAGGTGGCAATACGCACGGTATATGCTCGAAAATGGTATAATGTATTTGTGAATAAAAGAACTGATAGCTTAATGACGCTCTGCCCTTTTGGTGCTGCTTGGTGGCAGACAGCCTGTTTTGCAATCGACGTTGTAACCGCGTCGACGCGTAAGTGTGGTCGAGAATGCATGCGATAACGATATACAGGAGAGGCAACATGAGCATTCGCAGTAGAGTCTTCGATATTATTCAGCCGGACAACGGGACATTCTTGCTTAGTCGCATTTTCGACTGGATCATTACAGGTCTGATTTTGGCGAGTGTAATCATCGTTTTTGCCGCAACATTCGACTTGCCGAAGAGCGTACTAGAAGTGTTGTTGTTGATAGAGGGGGTGGCATCAATCGTTTTCACTGTTGAGTATGTCCTACGCATACTAACGGCAGACTTCCTTTATCCGCAAAGCGGAAAGATCAAGGCGGGAATTAAGTATGTGTTATCTCCAATGGCAATTGTTGATTTGATTGCCATACTTCCATTTTGGCTGCCGATGCTTTTGCCGGGAACGATGCTGGGCTTAAGGGCGTTAAGGCTTGTGCGGCTTCTGCGGATATTTAAATTGAATCGGTATTTTGATGCGATTAAATCGCTTGGCGAAGTGATTGTCATGAAGAAGCGGGAGTTGCTTGGCTCGATGTTTTTTGTGTCAATACTAATGTTGATATCCTCGCTTCTGATGTACTCAGCCGAACACGAGACACAGCCGGAAGTGTTTCGGAATGCGTTTTCAGGATTGTGGTGGGCTGTCGCAACTCTTACTACAGTTGGATATGGCGATATCTATCCTGTTACGGCTCTTGGCAGACTTGTTGGTGCGTTCATTGCATTCTCAGGATTGGCGGCTGTCGCCATTCCAACGGGAATTATTTCATCTGGTCTTATGGAGTCAATGTCGCGTGGTAGGGATGAATGTGCGAGCCCTGAAAAAGAGTCAAAAAATCATCACCGTGCTTGCACTCCTTGTGATTATGGTGAATTACTCAAGGATATTTCAGAAAAGTTGACCCAACTGCAGAATGAGCGGAGGACGTCGCGATGAAACAGAAACATTTTATTCTCATCGGTATTGCCGTTGTTCTGGCTTTCTGTCCGGCGATATCACCGTCTCTGCTCCCAGCAGCAATAGTCGGAGCATTGCTTGGTATTGTGGCGGTGTATTGGGCGTTGCGGGGTATCGATGCCGAGGATCAACGGCTCAAGGCTGAAGTAAAACGGGTTGAGGACGAGATTTCGAAGGCAAAAGAGGAGCGTGATGCGGCATTGGCGCATTCGGAAGAGCTGGATAAATTCTTTAAAGACAACGGATATGCAGAGCTTGCCGAGAATCGTCAGCGCATTGAGATAGAGAATGCAGACTTCGACAAGCAGGTTGAGGCGAAGAGGATAGAGTTCGAGCAGGAAATGGAGCGTCAGTGTGCAGAATATGAACGCGAACTTGCTGAGCGAAACGCCAAGCAAGAACAGGTCCTTCAGGAAAAGACTGCTCTTGAAATGAAGTTACAGAGGGAGATTGACGATCTTACGTCTCGACGTAATGGAGCGATTGAATTCGTGCAGAAGTTTGACGAAGCACAGAAGAAGTACAAGTCGTTACTTGATAAGTTTGAGCGTACTAAGAAGAACTTCGAGGCTGTGGAGTACTGCATCGGTAATTGGATGCACTTAGAGGACAAGCCAATTGAGGTGTTAAACGCCGAGGCGGCTCTCGCTGACCAGGAATCCCTCGATCCCATTGGTGAGATTGACATTAAGGCTTTCTCAATCCCTGATTTGCGCAAAGAAGCGAAGCAGATTTCTAAGCGTATCGATTCTCTTTGCGAGGAGTTTTCTCTTAGATATCAAGCAAAGGCCCTTAAGTCGCTTTATACTATAACCGTTATTTATTTGAAGCTCGAGTTGCGCGTGATACTAGAGGAGCTTCGATACAAGGCTCAGGACGAGGCGATAAGCAAGGTTGGCAAGCTGATGCTCCGGGTGCAGCAGATGTACGAAGATGGAAATAAGACTATTCTGCCGACCGTCCTTGCATTTCTTGGAGAACTCGAGAAACTGTTTATTGATGCGGTTAAAGTAGAATATGCTTGGTACACACGGAAAGAGAAGCAGCGGCAGGAGCAGCTGGCATTTCGTGAGAAGATGAGGCAGGATCGCGAGGAGCGATTGCGCAATGAGGAGGAGCGCAAGCGAATTGCAGAGGAAGAGGCGAAATATGCCGCAGAACAGGAACGCTTACGAGTTAAGCTGGAGGAAGATACCGCAAAAGCAGCCGAGGAAATGGCCGCGACAGGTGAGGTGTCGGCAGAAACCAAAGCGGCACTCGAAAACACAAATGCGCAGATACTCAAAGTCGAATCCAATCTCAGTGAAGTTGCAGTGAAACGTGAGGAGATTACTAAGCTTCAGAATGGTAAGGCAGGGACTGTGTATGTCATCAGTAATCTTGGCTCCTTTGGCCCTGATGTATTCAAGGTGGGCATGACACGGCGACTCGAGCCAAAGGAGCGTGTGGACGAACTGGGCGATGCAAGTGTTCCTTTTGGATTTGATATTCACAGTTTTATCTTCTCTGAAGATGCGGTCGGACTTGAGGCTAAGCTGCATGAGCGTCTTGCGCCGTGCCGCGTTAACAAGAGCAATTCTCGCAAAGAATTTTTCAGGGTTTCGCTGGATGACATAGAGAGGTTGGTGCAGGAGATAGATCCAACAGCGTCATTTGATCGTACGATGGCTGCCGAAGAGTATCGGGCGTCATTAAGTGGGGTCGAGATTGCCGATGTCGTGCGGGGACCGACCCCGGAATCAGAAGGCGAGGTTGACGAATGACGCCTGTCGTAAAAGTCGTTCTTGCGTTGGGGGCGCTGTGTTTTGCCCTAGTGATTGGAACTTCGTTCGTTTCATCGCGCAGGGCAAGAACGCATTATAACCACTTAATGTATGCTGCGCGGAATGGGATGCCAGAACAGGTTGTTGCGGAATATCATAGACTTCCTGGGAAGTTCCGAGCCGAGCCTCTTGTAAAGGCATACTATGTGGAGGCAAAGGAGAAAGTCGGAGACAACATTAGGTTTGATGTTCTGCCCACATTTGAATCTTCCGATGCCATTGCATTGGGAGTGTTCGTGACAGGGATGCTTGTGCTGTGGCTGTGGGCGGTTCCAGGAAAGCAGAAATTATATACAAGAGACAATCCGATTGTGCCGCCTGATGTGCCAACAGAAGGACAGTTGGCCTTTATTCGACGCATCAACAATGGGATTGTCCCTGTTGGGTTGACAAAGGCAACCGCCGCTTCGATGATCAAGGCACATTTGACGAAGCTGAGTTCCATGTCGAAGCGACAGAGGGTTGATATATCTCCGTTGGAGTTTATGTCTGGCTCTAAAACACGTAGAGAGCAGATGCGAGTTGAGCGAGAAAGAAAGCGGGCGCAGGAAAAACTGGCACGGCAACAGGAACAGGAGCGTCATCGGCTGGCTCGAGAGGCGCAGCGTGCCCAGAAGGCGGCGGACAGACTTTACGACAAGAGGATTGCCGAAGAAGAGAAACTTAGAAAAGCGAGGGAAGAAAAATTGGAAGGCATTGTTCATAGGACTCGCAGTCCCAAAGCTATGGCAATCCAGGAACTGCAGAACCTTGTTAATGACATTCTTGAAGACAAGAAGATCGAGGCGCAGGAAGTGCGGCAGCTAAAGGCTTGGCTCATTGCAAATAAACAGGCTCCAGAAGACTTTGCGCAGATGTTGAAGATCATTGACGACTCGCTTGTGGATGGAATAATTGATGCCGAAGAGACACAGGCAATCTATGAAGGTGTGATAGACTGCTTGATAACACTGCGTGAACGGCGATAGATTAATAGACAATGCGGATGTGCAACTGTATGACTATGACATTGAAGAAACAAACGGGACAGCTGGGACAGACGGGACGGACGAGACCGCTTGGATTGGCGTGGCGGTCGAGGCGATTGGGCGCACAACCGTACCTGGCGTCGCAGATGCAGCAGGAAAGAACACAACGCAATGGCTGACGTTCCCAAGATAGTGCTGCCTCACGGCGGCTACAGGAAACTGATCGTCTATCGCAAGAGCGACGTGATCTATCAGGGCACAGTCGTGTTCTGCCGTCGATTCCTTCCCGCACATGGCGACCGCACCGTCGACCAGATGACGCAGGCCGCGCGCAGCTGCAAGCAGAATATCGCCGAGGGCAGCGCGGCGAGCGGCACGAGCAAGGAAACCGAAATCAAGCTCACCAATGTCGCCCGCGCCACGCTCGACGAACTGATCGAGGACTACCTCGACTGGCTCAAGTCGCATGGATTCGCGGAGTGGCCGTCCGACGACGAGCGGCGCATCGCCGCGCGCGACTACGCGAAGTCGCATGCCGACTGGCCAGACTGGCAGCAGTTCTTCGAGACGCGTCCGGCGGACACCGTGGCGAACCTCATGCTGACCATCTGCCACCAGACTCGCTACATGCTCGACAAGATGATTGCCGCGCAGGAAGAAGACTTCAAGAAGCACGGCGGCGTCCGTGAGCGAATGCACGCCGCCCGTACCGCCGCTCGTGGCGAAGAATGGGACAAGAGCGTGTATTCTCGCCTCGACGCCGCAGCGGATGCGGCGGAGCTTGAGGCCAGGGCAAGCGAAATCAAGCGCAAGGTCGACCAAGCGGTTTGGAGCATCAAAAGGCGAAAGGGCTGGTAATGGCAGCGGCGACGAGACAACCGGGACGGGCGGGACAGACGGGACGGCCGGGACAACTGGGACAGACGGGACGGGCGAGACAGGCAAGTCTCGTTGGTCTCGGCTGTCTTGGATGTCTCGTTAGTCTTGGATGTCCCGTTACCCTTACTTCCAAGAAAACTAAATAGCAATCCACTATGTTTCCTCTACTGAAATACACGGCCGAGCAGGTCGATGAATACTACGCGAGGGTGACGCCCGAGATGGTGAAGGCGTCGCTTGCGAAAGAGCGCCACGACTGGTTTGACCTACTGAATCTCATTTCGCCTGCGGCGTATCCGTTCATGGACGAGATGCGCGTCAAGGCGCGCCTTGCGCGAATCAAGTACTACGGCAAGACGGTGAGCGTCTATGCGCCGCTCTACATCGGCAACACGTGCGTCAACCACTGTCGGTACTGCGACTTCCGTCGCGAGCACACGGGCACCGTTCGGCGCAACCTGACGCTGGACGAGATCCGGCTCGAGGCGGAGGCGATACGCGCGAGCGGAATCGACAACCTCCTCATCGTCGCGGGCGAGGACCCAAAGGTGAATTCGATCGAGCATTTCTGCGACGTCGCGCGTCTTTTGAAGCCGATGTTCTCAAATCTCTCCTTGGAAGTCGCGCCGCAGACCGAAGAAGGGTACAGGGCGATGTTCGAGGCGGGCTTCGAGTCGCTCACGTGCTTCCAGGAGACATACGACCAGGAGCGCTACAAGTACTTCCATCCGGCGGGGCCGAAGTCGGACTACGAATGGCGTCTCTGGACGCAGCTTCGCGCGGGACGCGCGGGCTTCCGCATCCTCGGGTGCGCGTTCCTGCTCGGCCTCACGCCGTGGCGCCGCGAGGCGGCGAGCCTCGCCGCGCACGCGCTCTACCTGATGAAGGAGTGCTACGAGTCGAAGATACAGTTCGCGTTCCCGCGCTTCTGCCGCGTCGAGGGCGGATTCGTTCCGCCGTGCGAAGTCGACGAGCGCGATGTGGATTTGATGATGCTTGCGTTCAGGATCTGCTTCCCACAGTGCTGCATGACGGTCTCGACGCGCGAGGCGCCGGCCTTCCGCGACTACATCGTGCAGGTCGCGGCGGACAACATGAGCGCGGGCTCGCGCGTGACGCCCGGCGGCTACGCTGTGCTCGAGAAGGAGCACGCGGCTGACGTCGCGCAGTTCACGCTGACGGACAGGCGAGCACCGAAGGAAGTATATGACGCGATCAAGGCGAACGGCCAGGAAGTCGTGTTCAAGAACTGGGATAATAGAATATAGGGGTCAGGGGTCAGTAGTCAGTAGTTGGAGTTCAGAGTTGGAGTTGGAGATAGGGGATAGGAGTCAGGAGTTAGGGGTCAGTAAAAAATTTTAATAATAAGGAGACATTAAGATGACACAACTTGAGGCAGCGAGGAAGGGTATTGTGACCGATGCTATGCGAGAGGTCGCAAAGGACGAGGGACTTGATGCGGAGGCGGTGCGCGCCGCGGTCGCGTCCGGAGAGGCGGTGATTCCGCTCAACGTCCACCACAAGAACGCGCGCGCGGTCGGCGTCGGGCGGATGTTCACGACGAAGATCAACGCCAACCTCGGCCGCAGCGTGACGCACTCCGGGAAGGGCGACGAGCTCGAGAAGCTCAAGGTGGCGCTCGACGCGGGGGCGGACTTCGTGATGGACCTCTCCGTCGGAAGTTCCGAAGACGAGATCGCGGGGATCCGCCAGGGAATGCTCGACGCGAGCCCAAAGCCGCTTGGCACCGTGCCGATCTACGAGACGATCTCGCTCCTCGGCGACATCCCGAAGATGGACCCCAAGTTCCTCATCGACGTCATCCGCCGCCAGGCCGAGCAGGGCGTCGACTTCATGACGCTGCACGCGGGGCTTCTCCTCAAGCACATCCCGCTCGCGATGAAGCGCAAGATGGGCATCGTCTCGCGCGGCGGCGCGATCATGGCCGAGTGGATGATGGAGAACAAGGCGGAGAATCCGCTCTACACCCACTGGGACGAGGTGATGGACATCCTCGCGGAGCACGACGTCACGGTGTCGCTCGGCGACGGCCTGAGGCCCGGCTGCCTCGCGGACGCGTCCGACTCGGCGCAGTTCGGCGAGCTGGACGTCCTCGGCGAGCTCGTCGAGCGCTGCCGCGCGCGCGGCGTGCAGGTGATGGTGGAGGGTCCGGGACACGTTCCGTTCAACCAGATCCAGATGAACATGGAGCGCCAGCAGGAAGTCTGCAAGAAGGCGCCGTTCTACGTTCTCGGTCCGGTCGTCACGGACATCGCGCCCGGCTACGACCACATCGTCTCGGCGATCGGCGCGACCGCTGCGGCGACCTACGGCGCGTCGCTTCTCTGCTACGTGACGCCGGCCGAGCACCTCGGGCTTCCCGACGCCGAGGAAGTGCACCAGGGATGCATCGCCTACAAGATCGCCGCGCACGCGGGCGACGTGGCGCGCGGACTCCCCGGAGCGCGAGACCGCGACGACGCGATGTCAGACGCGCGCGCGGCGTTCGACTGGGACCGCCAGTTCGAGATCTGCCTCGACCCGAAGCGCGCGAAGGAGCGCTGGCTCAGGACGCGCGCGTTCACGGACGAAGCGCACGGAGACGACCACTGCTCGATGTGCGGCAAGCAGTTCTGCGCGGTGCGCACTTCGCGCCGCATCAAAAAGCTTGCGAACGGGCTTGGGTGCGACTGACTGGGATCGAACCAGCAACCTTCGGCTTCGGAGGCCAACGCTCTATCCAATTGAGCTACAGTCGCGCTAATCCGCGTTTTTTGCTAGCTAATATTTTATCATTTCGCCGCGTGACGCGTCAACTGCGTCCCCTGCTCTCACGTTGCGAGGGAGCGAAGAGCGGTTGTTTTTGGTATAATGCCGGCATAAGGAAAGGAGCACGGTTGTAGCTGCCATGGACATACTCGTTTCTCGAAGGTCGTTTCTCGTCGGCTCCACGGCGTTTTCCCTTTCCGGCTGCATCGGCGGCCGGGGCGGGTTCCTCTCGGGGAGGCCGAACCTCAGGTTCGGCGTCGTAAGCGACATCCACATAACGGACTGGGCTTCCGCCGAGGTCTTCCGCAAGACGCTCCGCTGGTACCGCGACCAGGGCGTGGACGCCGTCATGATCGTCGGCGACATCGCGGACCACGGGATAATGCCGCAGCTCGAGAACGTCGCGAAGGCGTGGTACGAGGCGTTCCCGGACGACCGCGCGCCGGACGGCCGCCGCGTGGAGAAGCTCTTCGTCTACGGCAACCACGACGTCGAGGGGCTTGCCTACAACGATAAGTGGATGAACGCCGCCTTCGCCGCGCACGGAATCACCAAGGAGCAGGCGAAGGACCTGGAGCTCAGGAAGATCGGACTCGACAGGGCGTGGGAGCGGTGCTTCAACGAGCCGTATGCGCCGATCTACAGGAAGTCCGTGAAAGGCTACGACTTCATCGGCGGACACTGGGACAAGTGGAACGGCATCGGCGCCCTCGAGGACTGGGTCAAGGCGAACATCTCGAAAGTCGACGTCGGCAAGCCGTTCTTCTACTTCCAGCATCCGCACCCGAAGGACACGGTGTACGGACCCTGGGCGTGGGGGCACGACGATGGACAGTCCACGCGCGCACTCGCCCCGTATGCGAACGCCGTCGCGTTCTCCGGCCATTCCCACACGTCGCTTACGGACGAGCGCTCGGTGTGGCGCGGCGCGTTCACCTCGATCGGAACGTCCTCGCTTAGCTACACGTGCCTCGGCGGCGCGCGCGAGAATTCGAGCGGGGCGAGCTGGCTCGGCAAGAGGCAGATGAAGAATCTCAACGCCGTCGCACGGGCCGCTGTGACCGGCGAGGAGGGCGGCGTGCCGGTGCGCCAGGGCCAGCTCGTCGACGTGTTCTCGGACCGCCTTGTCATTCGCCGGCGCGACTTCGCGCGCGACGAGGACCTGGACGAGGCGTGGCTTCTCGAGATGCCGACGAAGGACTGCCCCTTCTCCGCGCGCGCGGCACGCTCCGCCGCCCCGGCGTTTCCCGCCGGCGCGGAGGCCGCGGTTTCGTTCGGACGCGGTCCCGACAGGGGCGGGAAGGACGCGGACCAGGTGACGGTGTCGTTTGCGCAGGCCGTCGCCGAGAAGGCGACGCGTCCGTTCGACTACGAGCTCTCCCTGGAGGCGCGCGACGCGGACGTCGAATCCGTCGTGAAGGCGTTCAGGTTCTACAGCCCTACCGCAAAGTTCGCGAAGCACCGCGACGCGGAGGAGCAAGCCGCATTCGTCCTCGCCCATTCGGAGCTGCCGGAGAAGGCCGAGTTCCGCTTTGCGGTGCGCGCGCTCAACTGCTACGGCGCGAAGAGCTCGCCCATTTTCTCCAAGTGGATGACGGTTCCTCCGCCTGCATCCCACGGACATCTACAGCCACTCAATTGCCGCCAAGTGACATAAAGGAGCGATATGGCGACAGAAAACGGCGACGAAAATGGGGTGTCTCCCCAGCGGCCCCAAGGCGGTGTGCGTCGTTGGTATGGCGCGGCGCGAGGGCTGGCTTTGTCATTTTGGGCGCCATTTGTGTGCAGTGCCTCGTGTTTGGCATTTGGCTTCCCGTACCTTCCGCTGGTTGTGGCGGCGATTGCCGCGCTTGTCGGTGCGTTGGTCCCGGGCCGTCCGCATGTCGGAGGAAGCGCGTGGAGGATTGTTCGCGAGGTCATGGCGTGACTTTTTGCCGCGGTGCATCTTGCGATCGTGGCGCTCTGGCTGTATTTCGCCACGGGGGCGTTCGACTTTGTGATTATCCCTGTTTTCAGGTTGTCCGTCTGTGATGCCGACCGTATCGTGATACGCGACGGGGGATGGCTTTGCCATTCCAAGCCGGACGAAGAGCCGTCGCTTTTCGAAATCACGAACAAGGCGGAGATCGCGGCGTTCAACGAAATGTTCAAGTTCTCCGGACGAACGACGCCGTGATGATTGCAGCGGCGAAGAAGCTTGGCTGCCATGGAATCGTCACGGAAGACTTGAACGACGGACAGCTCTACTGCGGCATGGCCATTGTCAATCCGTTTAAATGGGATGCGGCTGTTTGTGGTATAATGTCCGCATGAAGACGCAGATAGGTGTGGGAGTCGCCGTGTTGTCGGCGCTCGCGGCCGAGGGCAAGGACTTTGACCGCGCGGAGCTGAATGCGATGCTCGACAAGCTCGCCGCCTCGCCCGAGCCGGAGGTGCGGCGCGGTTCCTCGGCGATGTGCTATTCGCCTGCGGCGCCACGCCCCGAAGTCTTCGAGTATGTCTGCAAGAAGTGCGGAACGCACACCGTCTATCCGACAAACACATTGAAGATGGCGTATGTTCTCGCCCGCTATCGCGACGGCGCGGCGAGCCTTAGGGCGCTTGGACTCGACATCGAGCTCGACGAGTCGCCGCTCTGCCAAAAATGCCACTCGGCTAAGGCGCTCGACATCCCGACGCGCGGCAAAATCGTGAAGAATGCGTTGAAGTTTGGCTTTCAAGTGGGCGAGGAAGTCGCAATCAAGCGGTATGGCCGCAAGTATTGTCGCGTCTTTCCCTGCTCTCCGGACTTCTGGGTCGAGGCGAGCCGCGTTTCCGCTGATGGGCGCGCTTTGGGCGATCTCGTCGGCATCAGGCATCAGCCGAGTCTTGACGGAAAGGTCTGGAGTAAGCATTCTGCCGTGACGATCCTTCCGGCGAGAGGCGATGATCCGCTTGGCTGGGTTCGCGTGCAGGTGCCGATGTATTCGCCATATGACGATTGTTCTCTTTCAGCCGGCGAGTGGATTCCGAAGTCGCTTGTCGGCGATCTCTCTTACGACGAAAAGGACGGGCCCTCAACCTCGCGGCGAGAGCGGATTGCCTGGATCATCAATGGGAAGCGGACGATTGCCGAGTTCGGCGACGTCGACATCCTTCAGGCATTTTTGAAGGGCGAGAAGGTTCGCCGTGTCGATGAAGACGAGGAAGTTCCGCTCAAGCGCGATCTGCCGCGCCTACGCGAACTGCTGGGCCTTGCCCCCGCGGAGACCGGGCTTGCGCGACCAATGTAGCTTGATGCGACCAGAGAGGAAACATGGGTGAGAGGTCGAAAAGTTTGAAAAGCGAAAGGATGGCGGCGACGCCTGATTCGACTGAGTGTGCGCGGCTCGAAGTCCGAACGAGGCATCGGAAAGGCAATGAACGAAAGCCGATGTCAGTCGCCGAATTCATGGACAAGTGGTTCGGGCGCATTGTCGTGGTGAGCGTGATTGTCGGCTATTTGGTAGCAACATTGGGGCGAATGGTGCTTGAACTACTTGGCGGGATAGCGATTTTCGTCGCCGTCTGGTTGTTCCGGAAATGGAGATGGCGTCTCGATCGCAAGAATCGAGCAACCCAACTGGTGGGAATCAAGGGCAGGTTCGCTGGACTGCGGATGAAAAAGGCGAAGTCGGGGAAGAAGAGCAAGTTGAAGCCCTATTCGCCGATGCGTATGCCGCTTGGCCTTGCCAAGCGTGTGCGCACAGGCGATCCAGGTGCATCTTCGTAATTCACCGTTGTATCTCCCAAGGATAGGAAACAACTTATTGAAAACAACTATTTCTCGCCGCACAACCGCGCGGCGTTCTTGAAACCGGGCGCGGTTGCGCCCGGATAGCCAAAGTTGTTTTTACCAGTTGTCCTAGTTGTTTTCAAACAAACTTGGGTGAAAGCGCAGATCAAATAGGCGGCGGCTGTTTTTGGTATAATGTTCGCATGAAAACTCAGATAGGAGTAGGAGTCGCCGTGCTGTCGGCGCTTGCGGCCGAGGGCAAGAACTTTGACCGTGACGAGCTTAACGCGATGCTCGACAAGCTCGCCGCCTCGCCCGAGCCGAAGGTCAAGCACGGGCCTACAGCGATGTGCTATTCAATGGCGCTTCCCGAAAGGAAGTCGTTTGACTATCTCTGCAAGAAGTGCGGAACGCGCACGCATTACCCTGAGAACTACGAGGGCTTGGAGTCTCAGCTTGCCTTTTATCGTGACAGCGCCGTGAAGTTGCGGGGAAGGGGTCTAGACATCAAGCTTGACGAGTCGGCGCTTTGTAGGCATTGTGCCCCGTTGAAGGACTTGGGCATTCCGACCGCCGGAGTGATTGTTGCCGAGCCGAGGCAAACTCCGGACAACAAGTGGGTATGCGAGAGCTTCGGACTTCGTGTCGGGGATCCTGTAATTGTGAAAGAATGGGGGCGCCGTTATTGCAGTGTGCTGCCTCGCAATCCTGAATACTGGATTTCGGAAAAGTTCATCGACAAAGACGGGCATGTGACTGGCAATGAAGTGAATGTGCGTTATGTGCCTCTCGTCAAGGGTCGTGGCGCCTTCTTTGCAAAGAAGGGCGATGTGCTGACTCGTTTGGACGCAAGGCCCGGCGATCCTGCGGGCTGGGTGCGGGTAGAAGCGCCGCTGAGGATCCTGACGGGCTCGCCCAATGCCTATTCTGTAGAATTGACCATGGTTGGCAACCGTGTGTATGAAGAAGGCGAGGACGC
>Ga0310690_10006864_pt1 | contig 14830 bp, 10 predicted proteins | sample AusTroGonzalo_MG_2_FD_207661 | JGI IMG/M metagenome (GOLD analysis project Ga0310690, IMG submission 207661) | Bovine rumen microbial communities from tropical cattle in Woodstock, Queensland, Australia - Gonzalo_04 (v2) (version 2) | ecosystem: Host-associated > Mammals > Digestive system >...
ATCTTGGAACCTATCAACAAAAACAAAGATTAAGATATGAAACAGACCAGACTGATTATCGCCGGCGGATTCTTAGGTGCCGGCAAGACGACCCTTATTTGGGACGTGGCGCAGCGGCTGATGGCCAAGGGACTGCGCGTAGGACTGATTACCAACGACCAGGCACCCGAGTTGGTCGACAGCCAACTGCTGCGACAGGCCAATCTGCAGGTGAAGGAAGTAGCGGGCAGCTGCTTCTGCTGCAACTTCGACGGCTTTACCAACGCCATCAAAGGATTACGCAAGGAGGTGGAGGCCGACGTGATACTGGCCGAGCCAGTGGGCAGCTGCGCCGACCTGACCGCCACCATCATCCGTCCGCTAAAGAAGTACCTCGATACCGAGGTGATCGTGTCGCCTTTGACCGCGCTCTCCGACCCCATGCGCCTGAAGTCCATCATCTACGGCGGCGACGGCGGGCTGCACGAGGATGCCGCCTACATCTATCGCAAGCAGTTGGAGGAGAGCGAAGTCATTCTCATCACCAAGACCGACCTGCTGACGGAGGCCGAACTGGAGAAACTGAAGAAGGACACGCAGACCTGCTTCCCCCACACGACGGTGATGACCGCCAGCGTGCAGAACGGCATCGGCGTGATGGAGTGGCTCAACGAGGTGGCCAACCGTCAGGGCAGCGGCAAGAAGATTCTCGACATCGACTACGACAAGTACGCCCACGGCGAGGCCGTTCTCGGCTGGCTCAACGGCACCGTGGCCGTCAGCAGCAGCACGCCCGCCTACTGGGACACGCTGCTGAAGGACATCATGAACGGCTTAGCCAAAGCGGTGAAGAAGGAGAAGCTGCGCGTAGGACATATCAAGGTGATTGCTGAGAATGGGCCGCAGTATGCCGTGGGTAACATCACGGGCGACGCCGCCACGCTGCAACTGCGCGGCACGGCTGGCACGGGCGAGAACATGAAGCTCATCGTCAACGCCCGTGTCGAGACAACGCCCGAGCATCTGAATGAATTGGTAAAGGACGTGCTCGCCACCGCCATCGACGACCAGTATGACAACGAAATCCTCGCCTGGCGCTTCCTGCAGCCGGGACGCCCGAACCCGACCCACCGAATCGTGTAAAGCCTAAAGAAATGAGAACAATCACGAAAACCCTATTGGTATGTCTTGCCCTACTCATGGGCGTGACAACAATGAATGCACGGAAGCACGGCATCAAGGTGCTGGTGCTCTGTACAGGCAACACCTGTCGCAGCCAGATGGCCCATGGCCTGCTCGAGTCTTACGGCAAGGACCTCGCCGTCTATTCCGGCGGTGTCAAGGCCGAGCCTCGCGTCAATCCTAAAGCCGTGTTAGTGATGCGGGAAATGGGCATCGACATCAGCGACCACAAGCCCTGCCAGGTCGATGAGTACATGGATGAGGACTGGGATTATGTCATCACCGTGTGCGACAATGCCGACAAAACATGTCCAATCTTTCGTGGCAACGTGAAGCATCGCCTGCACATTCCTTTCGAAGACCCCAGCAAGGTGACCGAAGGTTCCTACGAGTTCAAGATGAATGAGTACCGCCGCATCCGCGACGAAATCAACGACAAGTTCTTCAAGCTCTATTGTGACATGGAGGAACGGAAATAAATAAAGCAAAGAAGGAGTGTTCGAGCCACTCCTTCTTTTTTGGTTTTACTTGATTTTGTAGGCTGTGAAATACTCGCCGTGGCGGAGGTAGAGGATTCCGTCGTTGATGTGCATGTGCGACCAGTAAGGGCCGCTGCCCTTGGCGACGCGGAACTTGCTGACGACGTCGAACTTCTCGGGCGTGGGATTGACCAGGCCCACGAAACCGCGGCGCTCGTCGTAGATGTAGAGCTTGTTGTCGGCGGCGATGATGGAGCCCTTGCCTGCGCCGCCCGTCCACTTCGTCTCGTAGTCGGTCTTGCCGGTCTCCCAGTCTACGCAGCACCATGCGCCGTCGTTGTTGTTGATCCAGTTGGAACCGAAAATCTTGCCGTTCACCAGCACGTAGCCTCCGTGGTGGGTGTCGAGGGTCTCGGTGCGCCAGGTCAGGGTGACGCTCTTCAGGTCGTCGGCCAGCTTGAGCTGGAAGCCGTTGATGTCGTAGCCGTGGCAGAAGAAAATCTTGCCGTCCTTGTAGAGGGCCGAGTTGGGGGCGATGTTGTCGCGGAACCTGCCACCGCCGCCGCCCGTATGACGGGGTCCCCAGTCGTCGAAGGTCCACTCAATCTCGCCGTTGTCGGGATTGACGCCGACGACGGTCTGGTTGGTGGAGCCGATAATCTGGCGCTTGCCCTTGTACTCAATCATGATGGGCGAGACGTAGCCCGATTTCTCGCCGATGGCGCGGGTCTTCCATATCTCTTCGCCGGTATTTCGGTTGAGGGCCACCATGGTGGTCTGCTGGCCGCAGGGCGTGTAGATGACCTTGTCGTCGAAGACCAGCGGACACTCCGACGTGCCCCACATGCCGGTCTGGCGCTCGTACTTGGTGCCGCCGTCGACCGTCCAGAGGATTTTGCCGTCCTTGATGTCGATGCACACAATCTCGGCCATGCCGCTGATGACGTAGGCCTTGCCGTCCATGATGGCGGGCGTCGTGCGGGTCTCGGGATAGGACTGCTTCCAGGGGTTGCCGTACTCAACGGTGTACTGCTTCTTGCCGTCGAGCGTGTAGCACTGGAACACCTCACGGGTGCCGTCCTCGTTCAGGCCGGTGATGTACACCCTGTCGCCCACGACGAGCGGCGAGGAGTAGCCCTTGCCGGCATCCTCGGTCTCGAACACGAGCTGGGGGCCCGCCTCCGGCCATTCGTTCAACAGTCCCTTGTCGGGATAGTAACCATTGTGTTCCGGGCCGCGCCAACCGTAGGGCGTGACCTGTGCCGTGGCGACCGTCGTAGCGGCTGCCATGAGCATGATTGAAAGAAACTTCTTGTTCATACGTTTAACATTTTAAATTAGGTGAATATTTCTATTGTTTGATGTTATAGGCAATGAGTGCGGTGCCGTGGCGGACGTAGAGGACGCCGTTGAAGATGGTGGGATGCGAGAAGCAGGCGCCGGAGCCGTCGGTGATGCGGAACTCGCTGACGACGTCGAGCCGTTCGGGATTGATGCGGGCCAGGCCCATGGTGCCGCGACGCTCGTCGAACATGTAGAACATGCCGTCGGCCATGATGAGCGCGCCACGACCCTTGCCGCCGGCCCACGGCTGGTGGTAGAGCACGCGGCCGGTCTCGATGTCGAGGGCCGCCCACTTGTGCTTGTCGCCCGTGCTGCCGTAGACCACGCCGTCAATCTCGATCATGCCGCCCATGTAAAGGTCGATTTCCTTGTTCTTCCAGAGCAGCGTGACGGCGCTGAGGTCGTCGGCCATCTGGTACATCGTGCAGCCGTGACCGTCGCCGAGGCTGACCAAGAGTTTGCCCTTGTAGAAGACGGGGCTGTTGATCATGGCGTTCAGCCACTTCTTCGTTTCGAGAGCGGGCGTCCATTGGCCGTCGCTCCAGAGCATCGTGCCTGTCTCAGGGTCAACACCGAAGACGTGCATCTCCGTGCCGCCAACGACTTGCCGATGGCCGTTCCACTCGACGATGCGCGAGGTGCAGTAGGTGGCAGGATCGCCGAAGCCTTTTGTCTCCCAGACGACCTCGCCCGTCAGCTTGTCGAAAGCCGCCATGCAGATGTCCTTGCCGCAGGTGGTGACGATGACCTTGTTGCCGTCGATGAGCGGGTGCTCGCAGATGCCCTGGTCGTTGGGCGTGAGGCTGTACTTCTTCCAGTAGTCGACGGTCCAGAGAATCTTGCCGTCGGCACGGTTCAGGCAGACCAGTTCGCCCATGTTGCTGACCATGTAGAGGCGGTCGCCGTCGATGACGGGCGTAGAGCGCGTCTCCTGGAAAGACTTCGTCCAGGCGTGGCCGTAGGTCACTTGCCAGACCTTCGTGCCGTCGAGTCGGAAGCAGGTCAACTGCTCCTGCTGCTCATCGTCGGTAAGACCGGCGGTGTAAATGAAACCGTCGCTGACCAAGGCACTGGAGTTGCCCTTCCCTGCGTCGTTGGCGACCCATAGTTTCTCGGGACCGCCGTCGGGCCATTCCTTCAGGAGCTTCTTCTCGTCGGGATAGATGCCGCAGTGGTTGGCGCCGCGGAAGTCGACGTGCTGGGCGCGGAGGCCGATAGCGCTGAACGCTAAGAGGAGGATGAGAATATGTTTCATATCGTTTCTGTGTTGGTGATGAATTGTTTCACGATGATGTGGATGCCGACGACGAGAGCCGCAGCGAGGACTGCGAGGGCGAGGGCGGCGAAAAGGAGCGTAGTGAAACCGGCACCGCCGATGTTGGCGCTGATGCTAATGACGGAGCCGGTGGCACCGACGGCAACGGCGTAGAGCGGCACGAGAAGGTTCTCGCGGACGAGGAGGTTTTGAATCAGACGGTCGCCGAAGCCCATCGCGCGGTACTGGCGGATGGTGGCGGTCTGCGCCGTGAGGTTCTTGCGCACGATAATCATCAGACTGAAGATGCCGAGGAGCAGGCCTAGTCCGCCCAAGGTCAGGAAGATGAGCAGATAGGTTTCTGTGACCTCGAAGAACATTTGGATGCGCTCCCCGACGGTCTGGATGTTGAGGCCGTATTCGTTCATGGCGGTGGAGAGCATCTCGGCGGCCTCGTCGGGACGGGAGGACTTCATCAGCAGCACCTCGACGCCAGATTCCTTCGGCCACAGACGGCGGAAGTCCTCCGTAGACATGATGGCGTTGCCGTGGAAAATGCCCGTGGGATACGTGCCGGCAATGACCACGGGAACCGTCTCGCCCCGGTCGTTCTGATAGTAGAGCGTGTCGCCCACCGATTTCTTCAGGCTCCAGATGAGGGATTCTTCGTCGATGTAGAGGACTGGTGGATAGTGGATGGTGGATTGTGGATGGAGATTAGACTTGTTGTTAGAGTCTGCGTTTGGTGTATTCTCAATCCACCATCCACCATCCACCATCCACAATTCACAGCCTAAAACCGTCGGCGTGCTGACCTGGTTGAGGTTCAGGCAACTGGCCTCGTCCTGCGTGTGACGCAGGAAACCGAGGAACTGTGTGCTGTCGGGCAATGATTCCAGCGACAGCTTTTGCCGGACAGCCGGATTATTCAAGTCGTATTGTATGGGCACGCGACTATCTACATAATACTGATAGCCGCCCGTCGCCTCGGTTGCCTGACTGAAATCCGGACGGTTCAGTCCCACGGCAAACACGGTGAAAACACCTAATGCGAGCGCCCAGTAAGCCAACAGATGCTGCTTCAGCGAGGCACGGATGGACTGCCAAATCATCTGCATGCGATTCATTTCCCCAGACTGGCGGCGCAAGATGTAAAGACGGAGGAACAAACCCCAGGTGAGAAGCCACAACAGTCCGCAGACGATAAACAGCACCATGTTGTGGAGAAAGATGAAGTTTACGGCAATCAAGATCGTCGTTAACAGCAACAGCCCGGCGAAGAGATAGCCGTTCCGACTACGTTTCTGCGTTGCCTCGATGTGCTCGCCCTGTCTCTGTCTGAGCATCGTCCTTATGACCCACCACAAGACTGCGGCGCAGATGAGCAGGGCGACGAGCCAGCCGACGATGACCGTCAGTGGTTGGATGAGCAGGGCGAATCCCTCGGTGTGCGTCGCTCCGCTCCAGAAATTGCCGAGTAGCCAGAGCGTCAGCCCCGAATAGAGCAGGCCTGCGAGGACGCCAAGGGGTGAGGCGCAAAGCATCGTGGTAAAGGCTTCGCGGTAGAGGTTTCTGAATATCGTTGTGTCGGCGAAGCCCATCTGCCGATAGAGGGCAATCTCGTCGCGGCGCTGGGTGAACATCTCCACCAAGGGGTTCTTCATCAGCAGAATAGCAGAAAGAATGATGAAGAAGCCTAATGAGAGGAACAGGCTCGCAAAGTCCACGCCGCCCGTAGCACCTTGCAAACCCTGTGCGCGGGGATGAATCACCTGCATGCCGGCGTCGTGCGATGTAAGTTTGATATCGGGGCGCGATGTGAAGCGCAAGGCGGTGGCACTGCCGAAAGCATTGCTCCAATCAGAGTGAACCGCTTCGTAACTGACGATGGCCTTGGGCGTCTGATGATAAGCGTACCAGAAATCTTCGTCCTCCTTCTTCACACGTTCCATCTTGATGGGCAGGTCGCTGTCCCAGTCGGTGCATTTCTCCACATGGCTCAGGCCAGGGAACTCGGCAATCAACAGGCTGTCGCGCATGAAGTCGGATAGGGGCACGATGCGCTTCACCCTGAACGTCTGTCCATGCGTCTCAAGGTTCTTCAAGTCCTTAGCAATGTAATAGCTCATGTCTATGGAGTCGCCCTCCGAGACATGCAGACGCTTGGCGGCGTAATCAGACAGAATCATGTCCTGACCGTCGAGCGTTTCGCCTTGCCATTCGCTGACCGCCGTCACGAAAGAGTAGGGGATGGTGTCATTGCCATTGACAAGGTCGTTGACAAGATAAGAAAAATACAATCCGCCTTCGCACTTGTCCACGATTTCGTTGGGGATGAAGATGCCGTCACTGGTCAGGGAAGAATTGGTCAGATGGATGCCCGACAGTTCGGGTGTCCAGCAGTCGTTCAACTGTTCCTCACTGATGATATTGTTGGAGAGCACGAGGTTGATTTTGCCCTCTAACTCCATCTTTTCCGCCAACTCCTGTCGGCTGACAAAGATGTTCAGCGGCAGGGTCTGCTCATTCTTCAGCAGCAGGTTGCCGCCTTCTTCCACGCTTTTCACGCCAGCCACGTGAACACGCATCTGCGTAGCATAACTCTTGGTGACGAAAAGGCTTCCCGACGGGACTAAATTGTGAGAGGGAAGATGCAGAACAATATCCTCCTGACCACCCAACTTGGCGCGAAGCGGCTCGTTAATCATCACCTCGCTTGGCGACAACGAATCGGCATCCATTCCCCACACATAGACAGGGAGGAGCTTATTGTCCACTGACACAAAACCATCCATCAGCAGATAGCCTTGCGCATCTTTAAACGCCGATTGCTCCATCAGTTTATCGCTCATGAACCCCGTGCCGCTGGCGATGATGGTCTCTGTCTTGCCCAACCGTTCACCAACGCGCTGCACCAACGTTCCGCGCACGGAGTCGCCCAACAACAGGCTACCCGTCAGCACCGCCGTCATCAGAATGACAGCAAAACTGACTAACCGATAATACCGTCGGTAGTACTTCCGGCTTTGGGTTATGAGCGACTTCTTCAATTTTTCAATTTTTCAATTCTTCAATTCTTCAATTTTCCGTCGGCCAGATGGAAAATTGTCTTCGCCACCTTGGCCATCTCAGCGGAGTGGGTGGCCATGATGATGGTGGTATGCAACCGCGTGTTCACTTGCTGGAATAGTTCAGCAATGGTCTGCGCATTGGCCGCATCTAACTGTCCCGTCGGTTCGTCGGCCAGCAGAATGGCGGGCTGGTTGATGAGTGCCCGACAGATGGCCACACGCGTCTGTTCACCACCCGAGAGTTGTGTCACCGGACTGTCTTTCAGCGCAGCAATGCCCATGAACTCTAACAATTTCATGGCTCTCTGCTCTTCCTCTTCCGTCGATGTCGATTTCGTGGCGAGCGTCGGCAGCAGGATGTTCTGCCAAACCGTATATTGCGGCAACAGTCGATGGTCTTGATAGACGAAACCTATCTCCTTGTTCCTTAACTGGCAGATTCTTTCCGTTAATCCCCCTCTATCGGAGGGGTTAGGGGAGGCTTCTTCACCACGTATCATGTATCGTCCCTCATCGGGTGATACTAACGTCCCGAGGATGTTCAGCAGCGTGGTCTTTCCCGCTCCCGACTCCCCGGTGATGGCGATAAACTCTCCTTCGCCCACTTTCAGCGAGAGACCATCGAGCACGGTTAGCGCCCGCTGTCCATCAGCAAATCGTTTCGTTATATTTTCAAGTTCTATCATTTATATTACTTCAATTCTTCAATTTTTCAATTCTTCAATTCTTCAATTCTCCCCAAAGCACATTAGCGTTCCTCTACTGGTTAATATATAGAAGCGGTCACCGATGATGGCTGGCGAGGCGATAATCTGTTCCCCCGCCTCATAGTGCCACAGTTCGGTGCCGTCATTATAATCTAATATCGATACGTGTCCGTCCTTGGTGCAAACGATCACTTTGTCCTGTGCCACAAGCGGCGAACATTCGCCCGTCATGCCACGCAGCATCTTCCGCCAGCGCACCTGACCCGATTCCCGATTGATGCAACTGATGTAGCGGTCGCCCGACAGGATATATACATCGGTACGGGTAAGTGTCGGCATCGACACCACACCGCCATCCTGCCCCTCATTATCTTCTGATGATGCCAGCAGTTTTCGATGGCTCGCAATCTTTCCGTTGTCAAGCGTCATCTCATAGACGTTTCCATTGTAGTCACAGGCGCAGGCTACCCCGTCGAGGATGGCGGGCGAGGCTGGCACGTAGCTGTCAAGTTCAAGCGAGTCCGTCATTACGCCCGTAGCCACATCAACCACCCGCACCCAAGCGTCGCAGCCGCCGAACATGATATAATTCTTCCAGACGGCTGCCGTGCCGTTGATGTAGTAGCCCGTCTGAAACTGGCCCTTCTTCCTGCCTGTCGTTTTGTCGAAAGTGTACATGCAACCGTCGTAACTGCCCACGAGCAACTGGTCACCGACCAGATTAGGCGAACCGGAAATCTGCCCCAGTGTTTCAAAGTCCCATACCACTTGCTGTCGGTTGAGGGAGAAAGCATTGACGTAGCCGTCAATCCTGCCCACATACAGCATTGAGTCATCCACAACGAACGATGCCTCGATGGCTGTCTGGAAATCGTGTACTAACACGGAGTCGCCCTCTGGTGAGAACCGGCGCAGGCGTCCCTTGCGGTCAAGGGTATAGACCTTTCCGTCATACACGATGGGTGCAGCTACCGTGCGCGATTGTACCGTTCTGCTCCACAGCAGTTTGGGCGATGCCGGAATGTCACATTCTGCATAGCCACACAGCGACGGAGATCCACGAAAGATTGTCCAGTCTCTACTCAGGCCGTCCTCAACATAATCACTCGTCACGGCGCAACTCGCGCACAAACAGAGCACCAGTGGGACATAAGTCAGCCATCTTTTCATCTACATTCTTTTTATTCTCTTCAGGGATGACTACTTTCATGTCATATCCCCGATACATAAACGTGAAACCATTCTGAGAGTTGTACACACACAGACCGCAACGGATGCACTTGGCTGGTTCGAAAAACAGCCGACCACAGACGTGTATCTGCTCTTTCTCGCCAACGGGGGCTATAGGACCGAAGCGTGTCCACTTTGCCTTCATCTGCACAGACAATTCTCTCAGCTTGCATTTCTCCTTGCCCTCACAGACACCACAGCGCGCGCCGTGATCACTCAGCAGGAGTTCGATGCCCATTCTCCGCAGTTCAACGACTTCCTCGGATTCGGTATCTATCTCCATACCCTCCTGAGGGAAGGTGCTGCAACTCGGAATCATCTGCCCACTCCTCACGTCCTTCACCATACACACCATGCACGATGCTTGATGCTTGGCTTCTGGAGCGTAACACAGTGACGGAATCTGTAATCCCATCTCACGCAGTTCCTCAATCAGCACACGCTGACCCGTCACCTCTATCTCGTTGCCATTGATTTTAATCTTCATCGCTTCTTACCTTTATGATTGCATGATAATCACAAACCTCCATACAGAGTCCACACTGGGTACAGCGCTCCACATCGATATGGTGCTGCTCGTAAGGCGTATATTCGATGGCTTCCGACGGACAGCTACGGGCACACTTGGTACAGCCCACGCAGTCGTCGGTGATAGTCAGTTTCACCATCTGTTTGCATACACCCGCCCGACAGATGCCCTGCACATGCTCCTCATATTCCTTTCGGAAATAACGCAACGTGGAGAGCACGGGATTGGGCGCCGTCTTGCCTAATCCACAGAGGGCCGACACTTTGATGCTCTTGGCCAACTGTTCCAGACGGTCGATATCTTCCATCGTACCTTGACCCGTTGTCAGTTTGTCGAGGATATCCAACATCCGACGAGTACCAATCCTGCAGAACGTGCATTTACCGCACGACTCCTGGGCTGTGAACTGAAGGAAGTAACGCGCTACATCGACCATGCAACTTGACTCGCCTAATACCACCAGTCCGCCCGAGCCCATAATGGCCCCCATCTTGTTGAGGCCATCGAAGTCCACCTCCGCATCGCAAAGCTCAGCGGGGATGCAGCCGCCGGAGGGGCCGCCTGTCTGAACGGCTTTCAGAGCCTCGGGTTTCATTTCTTCTTTCGCACCGATCGTTTTGCTTTCTACACCGCCGCCAATCTTCTCCACGATGTCGCGCAGCGTGGTTCCCATCGGGACCTCAATCAGCCCACCGTGGTTCACGCGACCCGCCAGCGCAAAGACCTTCGTGCCGGGACTGCCCTTGGTACCCACTTTGATATATTCTTCAGCCCCATGACGGATGATGTAGGGAATCTGACTAAGCGTTTCCACATTATTTATTAATGTTGGTTTCCCAAACAAGCCCGACTGTGCAGGATAGGGCGGACGCAGATGGGGGAAACCACGCTTGCCCTCAATCGAAGCAATAAGAGCCGTCTCCTCACCACACACGAAAGCTCCGGCACCCTCAAACACCCGGATGTCGAACGAGAAGTCGGTATCCATGATATGTTCGCCCAACAGTCCGCGCTGACGGCACAGGTCGAGCGCCTTGCGCACACGGATGACGGCCTGGGGATATTCCGCACGGATATAGAAAATGCCCTCCTTGGCACCTACTGCCCATGCAGCAATCGTAAGACCTTCTATCACACGTAGCGGATAAGACTCCAACAGGATGCGGTCCATGAAAGCACCTGGGTCGCCCTCGTCACCGTTACATATTACATACTTACCTTCCTCGGAGGCAGCATCAGCCACCAGTTGCCACTTTCTCCCAGTAGGGAATCCGCCACCACCACGTCCACGAAGTCCGCTCCTCAACACCTCGCCGATGATGTCTTTCCTCGACATGATGAGTGCCTTCTTCAACGCCTCAAAGCCACCCAAGGAGATATATTCGTCAATATCCAGCGGATTGAGATGGCCGTAACCCTCGGTAGAGATACGGTACTGTCCTTCGAGGAAAGTATTCACTTTCTGCGTCCGCACCTCCTCAGGAATCCAGAGACTGTTGTTCCAAGTCTGATCCGTATGGAATGTGTCTATCTGGTTGAGAACCGCATTGCGCAACCGTTTCAGTTTGCTGGCGGGCTTGAAGTGATGCAGTAGGATTTCCTTCACCTCTTCCGGTTTGATGTTCGGATAGCGGAACATCTCACCCTCATGCGTCACCACGTCGATGAGCGGCACCTGGTTGCAAGCTCCCACACAGGAGATAGGCTTCAGACGCACATGGATACCCAGTTCACGACTGGCCTCTGTCACAGCGGTATAGACCTCAGCCGTACCACTGGCCTGGCAACAGTTCTCCATACCCAGACGTACCTCGCCTTGTATCTCCGCCTCTTTTTCTGTATGCTGCGACTTTGTCGCAGCCACCATCGCCTCGAACTCATCGAGCACCTCGCGCACCTTACCCGGCTGCACATGTCCGAAAATCTTGTCATCTATCTGCACCACAGGAGCTAAGGCACAACAGCCCAGACAAGCCACCTTCTCGATGGAATATTTGCCGTCGGCCGTCGTGATAGTCCCCTCCGGTAGTTTCAATTCACGCACAAAAGCATCGTACACGCGGCTGGCACCTTTCACGTGGCACGCCGTACCGATGCATACCTTGATGACGTGTTGTCCGTAGGGTGCCATGCGGAACTGGGAATAGAAGGTGGCCACGCTGAGGAGCTGGGCACGGTCAATGTCAGTGCGCTCGTAGACACAGTCGAGAGCGTCAGCAGGCAGATAGTTGAACTCCTGCTGAATGGCCTGCAGTAGCGGGATGACCTTGTCTCGCGTGGTGCCGACTCTGTCGATAAGGGCGTAGGTGCGCTGCTTTATTTCTTCAGTTTTCATCCTTCTTGACGCAATAAAGTGAGTTGTCAGACCTTACAATCATCATGCCATCCGTGAAGGCTGGCGTGGCAAAGGTCTTTTCTCCTGTATCAAACGACTTGATGAGATTGAAATTGCTCGACGAGAAGATATACACCTTGCCGGTGTTGCTGAACAGATAGACCTTGCCGTCGGCCACGACGGGCGAGGAATAGAACGGCGTGGTCAGGTCGTGTTCCTTCACCACCGCACCCGTCTTGGCATCGTAAGCACACACCATGCCATAACTCGTAGCACAGAAGACAAGACTCTTGGTAGCACAAAGGCTTGAGCATTCGGGCAGATAGTCCGAAGCCTCCCACAACGTCTCGCCCGTGGCACCGTCGATAGCGATGCACTTGGAATACTCGCTGGCACCATAGACCACGCCATCGGCAGCAGCAGGACTGGAGCCTACCTCACCGCTCAGACATTCTACTCGCCACAGCTCAGCCCCGTTGTTGGGATTGTAGGCGGCAATGGCAGGATTACCCATCACGACCAACGCAGACTTGCCGCCTAACGAAGCAATGATGGGTGAACTCCAGGCTATCTTGTCATTTCCCGACTTACTCCATATCTGATTACCATTTGCCGTGCTCAACGCTAAAATCTTGGCGCCGGAGTTATTCTGATACTGGATAATCAGTTCATTACCGAACATCAGCAACGACGACGCATAGCCATAATGGTTGTCGGGCAAGCCAATATTCTTCGCCCACAGACGCTTGCCTTCCATATCGGCACAGATGACGTCGCCCGTGGCAAAGATGGCACACACCTGACGGCCATTCGTTGCCACCGTACTGGCAGCAAGACCTGTGTCAGCATTCACCTTCGGCATGGCTGATGGTGAACCGGGAATCTTGTCGGCCATCACCTTCCACTTCAGTTCGCCCGTATAGACATCAAAGCAGTAGAGTTCGCGGGCCTGTTGGTCGGCACCCGTCAGGAACACGTTGCGGCCATTGATGACAGGCGAGTTGTAGCCGTGCTTTGGAATATTCGACTGCCAAAGGACGTTCTTCTTACTTTTCAGGTCCCAAGTGGTAGGGATACCACGGGCCGACGAGATGCCTAATGAGTTGTTGCCGCGGAAAGCGTTCGACGTTATCTTAGGGATAGGCAGACTATCGACCTCTTCTTTGGCTTCCACCGAATCGGCAGCAGCCACCAGCGAGGTGGAATCCGTCTTGAGCGTATCGGCAACAGCCATGAGTGAGTCTTCCCCTGCAGTCTCCGGCGCTTTTGCCGTCGCTTCTTCCTCCACAGCGCCTGACGGTTCTCCCGTCAGGTCCACATGCTGCAAAGCCACCAGTGCCAGCACCGCCGCGGCAGCACCTGCCGATGCCCACGTGATATACTTACGTGAACGGCTCTTGTTCATCCATTCATCGACGGGGTCCAGCTCCTTATCAGGAAGTGTTTTTGTACCTTTATAATATAGGTTAAGACTCACGACGAGTACACCAGCCATGGCGAGGAGGATATAAAGTCCTGTCTTCACTTGACCTTCTTTCACGAAATAGGCCTTACGGGAAAGGAGGTCGAGCTGTCGTACCTGCTGCTGCAAGGATTCATTCTCGCCATTCGCCTCGTTCAACTCCTTCAGCGTCTGCATCACCTCCGACTGTAGGGGCGACACCTGCTGCATCTGATAGTAACTGACACCCATCATCACTATCATGACCAACATAAAGATGCTGGTGACGATGGCCATGTTTCTATAAAGCTTTCTCATCTTTCTTGACTGTATTTTGTGGACAATAACTAAAGCACCGGCCGCACATCGTGCATCGGGCAGTATCTATCTCGTAGGTCTTTCGTGACCGTTTCACAGAGAGTCGGAGCAGTTTGAGGCCAATCACAAAGCCAATCAAGGCACCTGCCAGATAGGCATAGATGGCATATTGATGCTGCACCTCGGCGACCTCCGCCTGCAATGCTGCGATATCACCTCCCAACGCATGGAAAGTTTCCACCTCCAACGGCATCTCTAATTCAGGGTTAGCCTGTTGCTCTTGAATTAAATGATAGAGATACACGCTTTTGTGGGCGCTGCTGAGTGCATCACTCTGTCCGCCAACAAGCAAGGCTCCACACAACGTGAAGACTGGTAACAGTACGGCAAAAAGAATGACGCGCTTGACACCTGCCGACCTTGACTCTTTGGTCTTGCTGGTCTGTGGGGAATGAATGGCATCCACAGGACAGGACTTGATGCACAGGGCGCAGTTGATGCAAGTCTTGGAGGTGATGGAAAGTTTCTTCCACGAGAAGGAACTGAACACCGAAAGCAGAGCACCGTAAGGGCAGAGAAACTGACAGAAGGGACGTCCTACGAACACCGAGAGCAGGAGCAGCGACACCCCAAAGATAATCATGCCGAGATCGCCGCCTAGTCGGAAGATACCCACAAAGGGGTCGAAACGGCAGATGAGGAACTGACTGCGGGTGGCTGCATAGAGGATGGCGAAGGCCAGATAGATCCACGGAATGACAGACAGGGCGGCAGATACTGCCCGCGTCAGACGGAAGTTCTTCACATTCACCAATTCCTGCAGGGCGCCCAAGGGACACACACCTGCACAAAAGACTCTTCCGAACAGCACGGCTGCCAGCAGCGGAATGATGAACAGACAGAGCACATACCAGGGAAGATGATAGGAAGAATCGGTCAGGGCCAGCACCACATTCTGAA
>Ga0310690_10006866_pt1 | contig 14828 bp, 12 predicted proteins | sample AusTroGonzalo_MG_2_FD_207661 | JGI IMG/M metagenome (GOLD analysis project Ga0310690, IMG submission 207661) | Bovine rumen microbial communities from tropical cattle in Woodstock, Queensland, Australia - Gonzalo_04 (v2) (version 2) | ecosystem: Host-associated > Mammals > Digestive system >...
ACATCGTTCACAATATGGTGATGAGCATTGGGATAATAAAGCAGAGAAGATGAAGAAGGGCTATGCCCTGCTGCTTCGCGAAGCATTGCCCAATGCAGTCTTTGTTGGCTTTACAGGAACACCAATTTCTGAAAGAGATAGAGACACTAAAGAGGTATTTGGTGATTACATTGATGTCTATGATATGACTCAGGCAGTTGCCGATGGTGCAACACGTCCAATCTATTATGAGAGCCGCGTTATTAATCTGAATCTCGATGAGAATGCTTTGAAGCAGCTTGATGATGCCTTTGATGAATTGGCAGAAGAAGGGGCGACAGAAGAACAAATCAACAAAACACGACAGGAACACAGTGGCATCAAGGGCATACTGTGTAAAGATGCCACCATCAACAGTCTCTGTGACGACATTCTGAAACACTATGAGGAGAACCGCCAGTATGAGCTGACAGGTAAGGCAATGATAGTAGCCTATAACAAAGAAGCTGCAGTAAAGATATACAAACGTCTGTTGGAACTGCGCCCTGAATGGACGGAGAAGGTGCATGTGGTGGCAAGTGCCGGCAATCAAGACAAGCCCGAATGGCATGACATTATATCTGCCAAGAATAATAAGGAATATGCCAAGCTATTCAAGGATAATGACTCTCCGATGAAGATTGCCATTGTGGTGGATATGTGGCTGACAGGTTTTGATGTGCCAAGTCTGGCAACGATGTATGTCTATAAGCCAATGAAAGGTCACAATCTGATGCAGGCCATAGCCCGAGTGAATCGCGTATTCCCTGAAAAGGAAGGTGGCTTGATAGTTGACTATGTGGGTATAGCCAGTGCATTGAAGCAGGCCATGCAGGACTACACCCGTCGCGATCGTCAACGTTTTGGCGACCCAGATATTCGAAAGACAGCAAAGGTGAAGTTCCAAGAAAAGTTGGAGATTTGCCGTGACCTGTTGCATGGATATGATTATGAGGGTTTCTTCGAGGGAACCAACGGGGAACGTGCCAAACTGATTACGGGATGCGTAAACTTCCTGCTTGACCCCAAGAACGAAGGCAAGCTGAAAGACTATCAGCGTGAGAGCCAGTTATTGCATAATGCTGAGACGCTTTGCCGTTCATTGTTGACAAGGCAGGAAAAGTTAGAGGTGGCCTTTATGGATTCCGTGAGGGTGATGCTGAGTCGCTTCACACAGAAGGGCAAAGTCAGTAAGCAGGAGATAAACGAACGCATTGCTCAACTGCTGGAACAGAGCATACAGAGCACAGGTGTTATCAACCTCTTTGAAAATAAGGAACGCGATTTCTCACTCTTTGATGAAGGATTTATTGAGGAAATCCATAAGATGAAGGAGAAAAATATTGCTGTGCAACTATTAGAGAAACTGCTGAAGGAGCGAATACGTAGATACGAGCGTACCAACGTGGTGCAGAGTCAAAAGTTCAGCGAGTTGATGAATCAGGCTCTTTCCAACTATCTGAAGGGGATGCTGACTAACGAGGAAGTGATTGACGAACTGCTGAAAATGGCAGCGGAAATCAAGAAGTCGGAAGAGGAAGGTAACGAACTTGGTTTGACTCCAGAAGAAAAGGCTTTCTATGATGCCCTCAGCTCACCGGAAGGAATAAAAGAGGCTTACAGTAACGATCAATTTATTGCTTTAACAAAGGCTCTTACAGACAAACTGCGTGAAAATCGAACAATTGATTGGAATCTCAAGCCTTCCGCCCGCGCTAATATGCGACGTATTGTCAAACGCTTGTTACGTGAGTATCACTATCCGCCAGAAGGTTACGATAAGGCTCTTGAAACAGTTATGGCTCAATGCAACAAGTGGGCTGATAATGATGAAAATCTTCTTTAATTCCTTATGACCGTAGATAGTATAAAGGAACGAATTGCACTCTTCGAACAGTATGACCATACAATGGAAAAACTGCTTAAAGAGTTGGATGTTTTCTATAAGGAAAGTCGGATAGTCATCAGGCAGGAATCAGAATCTATCAAACTATATGGTCTTGCCTTTAACTTTGCCTGGACTTTGCGTAACAGCATAGAGATTTGCCAGAAGTACGAGGCTGCCATAAAGAACTGCTTGCTACATGAACGCTTTAAGCACAACAAAGATTTATCTGATGATTTTGAATATGCCGTAGATGAGATTGTTCCCTATATTGAGAACATCATCAATACATTATGCGTTACCATAGATGATAATGACAGAGTAGAAATAAGTTCCGAGGATGAAGATAGTGAAAAGCTATTGTCGGACAATGAATATTTGTCAGAACTTAGCAAGGACTTGGCGAAGAACGGAAACAAGATACTGAATATTATCTGTTTCTATCTGAGGCATATTTCCAAACTCCTTATCAACACGAAAACCGTCAGGGCTAATATGACGGATAATGATTACAGGTTCCTCTTTGAGCGAGAGTTTAGGGAGTATCTATCTACCGATGAGTGGAATGATTTGAAGTATAATTTTATTGATTATACCATCAATAATAAGTATCACGGTGTAGAACCTTCAAAGGAACAGTTATACGAACTGCTTGCTTCAGAAAGTGAGAAGATAGAGAATATGTCAGATAGTTTCGGCATTATTACACCTTATTTGGATGATTATACCAAGTTGTCTCGCATCATTATTAATAGAGAATTTAGAACAGAGATTAACTCACCAGTTTTGGAATTGTTCTTACACTTAGGACGCAAAGAGATAATCAAGATGTGGGCTCATCAATTGGAGGATGAAGATTTGTGTTATGTGCCAGAAGAAGGTGATATCGAGGTGACGTATAGCGAAAGTTTTACGGAAACTATATGTAAACTGGCTATGCCTGGCATCCTAAAATTATATGAGGAAAGAGACGCAATGGATTGGGTTTGTTTCTATCATGTCCTTGTGTACTATGGTTATATAGGCTGTGATGATTTTAACGCCTTTAATCGCTGGCTCACGCAGGTTACAGGAAAAGTACTTATCAGTACTGGCAATGCCAGAAAGATTAAAATGTCGTACTGGGCAGAGGCTGCAAAGAAGCCTTGGACGAAGGAGGGGGCTTTGGCAAAGACGAATACAGCTCAGCAGGAAACAAAGTTCAGGAACTACACGAAATTGTGTGATGAAATTCGAGAAATAATCAACGAGGCTAAGAAGTGATTTCTTAGCCTTTTTTTATTGAACTGGTAACGCGGTCAGTAACGTGTTACCACTTTATCAGTAACGCAGGGTAGCATAAGTAGTAACGCCACTCTGCGGTACAATTTAATCCCCCAAATACTTATTACCTTTGCCAGCGAATCAGTCAGGAACGGGACTCTATCAACTCCCAGACCACTGGTTCACGTGAACATTATTAATTTATTAAAAACAAACATTATGAGAAAAGCTTTATTTTACGAGACTTTCGGCGGATTCTTGCACAAGTGCATGTTCGCAGGTTTAGACAACAAGGGCAATGCCCAGTGGATGATGGTATCTCAGGGGGATGAGGTGATAACTATCGACCAGTACATTGAGATGAATGCGATGGAGTGCGACGCTATTCGCCTGCTTTGTCTTGAGGGCGAGAAGATAGAATCGAAGACGATGGCCCTTCTTCTGGGTGAGACGATTAATTGTAATTTCTGTGACGTCAGTGCCATGGACGATCGTATTGAGCAATTGCGCAGGTGGGGGCTATCGTGGTATCGCGATCCGCTGACAATGTCGGTACACGTGACGGAATATCAGAACGAGCCGAAAGGTCGACTCAACTACCGATTCTACATTACGGGCAAAGGCATTGGCTTCGTAACGGAAGCTGGCGATTTTGATTCATTGGAGGAGCTGATGGAGCTTGTGCGCCAATACTTCGCGGCATTGGAGTTCAAAGCAGGTATCACTATTGAAAAAAGAGAATTGGCAGGGCCTGACAATGTGTTGGCAAAGGTAAGTGTCAAAGACTGGGAGATGTTTGATATCACAAAGTAAACAGAATTAATTAATCCGAGACGCAGTGGGGTGGTTTTCCATGGAACAAAGCGCTTTACATCCTAACGCATCTCACTTAATCTTGGATAGCTATGAAAGAGATTACACTGCGTGTGCCTGACGACATGGCACTGATGATTGAGGATTGGACTAAGTTCATTCCGAAGATGGAAATGATTCACATAGATGACAGTATGTTGGGTGTCGATGCGCGTGACCTTTTTGCCAAATGTGCATTCGACAAACTGATAGAAGACAAGGCGATACGCCGTCCCCGGGACTATGCCTGGATTATGTTGGCAATGAACCAGGGGGTGGTTGATGACTTTGAAGGTTTCCATTCTCACCAAGACTATATTGACTACCTGAAGGAGATCGGGATGAGCGTGACTCCCTCGCGTACCACTTTATATAATATGGAGAATATCACAATGGGCAACTATCCTGAATGGGAGTTCATGGACGGGTCATCGCCTACCGAGACGCTGCGTAGGAAGAATCTTGTGAAGCTGTTTTTGAGCGCCTATCGAAGGGCAAAGAGAGGGGAGCTGAACAGATAGCTGAACAACTTGGCGTAGGTTGAACAGGTAGCTGAACACACGAAGAAAACGGCTTTGTGGTGTCGGAAAGTCGACGTAACTTTGCCGTCGCAAACAAGTTACAACGGCGAGCGTTGCTAACAAGTTCTGAGACAATCGATCTTTGACTTACTGAAACAAAACGGATATCTCGAGATGGTCGAGGAATCAAATTTACTAACAAAAACTTATAAATATATGAACATAACAAGCGTAGAGATGATGCTGGTCAATAGATACGGCATCACAGTGAAGAGGTGCTGCGCCTCGTGCCAGCACAAGTGTTTGGATGACTTCGGTTTTCGCAGGTGCGACCTGACAAAAAGAAAGGTCAGGGCCAAGAACCGATGCGGGAACTGGGAATTGAGCGAACAGTTGGAGTCGATAGGCTGCGAACGTGGACACGTGCAGCGACGTGCTTACCAACTTACTCTGATGGACCTGAGGGCTACGGAATGTGCGAAGCCCATAGAGGTGATACGGAAGGAATATGAAGAGGAACATGGAACGAGGTTTGTCTTTTGAATGAATGGAAAGACTTTTGAGGAGAATGCCTACGGTATCGCGGTGAAGAGGTGCTGTGCCTCGTGCCGATACAAGGAGGTGTCAAGACTGGTGAGATCGAGGCGATGCGTGAAACACAAGAAGATTGTTAAACCCAGCGACGTTTGCGACGACTGGGAAATGAGCGAGACCTTGAAGAGCGCAGGTCGTTCGAAAGGGGTAGTGAGAGACGTAAAAACAAAGGAAGAATTATTTTAGAATTGAAAAATTGAAGATTGAAAAATTGAAGATTTAAAGATTGAAAATTGAAAGATTGAAAAATTGAAAGATTGAAAAATTGAAAATTGAAAAATTGAAAGATTATGATTATTAGAGGACTTATCAAGGAGATTGGGCAGACGCGAGAGTGGTTGAACAAGGAGGGCGAGAAGCGCCAGAGTGTGAAACTGACACTGGCAGTGCCCTACGTGTCGAAAGACGGTCAGGAACGCAACGACGAGCTGATAGGTGAGATGAACCTTCAGAACGACGAGATGCTGGAGGGCCTGAAAAAGGCTTGCGAGGCCAAGGAGAAATGTGAGATGCACGTGGGCTTCAGCCTGAGTGCGTGGAACGGTAGGATGATTCAGAATATCAGGGTGTTTAGCTTGACGAAACTGATTTGAAGAATTGAAGAATTGAAGAATTGAAAAATTGAAGAATTCTTGGCAGAGCCAAGCGGCGAAGCCGAGCGGAAGAATTGAAGAATTGAAAAATTTAAAAATTAGAAGATGATGGAGATTAGAGTACGAACAACGCAACATGGGTTTGCGCTGGAGATTGACAACAAGGGATGGCTGCTGGAGAACGAGCAGCAGCTGGCGGAAGCCATGGTGTTCCGCATAGGTATGGGTTGCAAGCGTGACGTGTCGAAGCGCTATATGCATAAGCTGCTGACTGCGCTGGCTTATGGTAAGACGGTTCGGCGTAGCGACCAATTAAAACATTAAGAATATGGTAATTAAAGTAGAGATTAGCGAAGAGACTTGGGCCCGGATGCTAACGGGCAAGAGAGTGGAAGGAACAATCGGCTACGACTTGTGGACGGGGAAGAAGGACTTTAAGATGTACAACCGTCAGAGCCACAGACGACGCCGCGACTGCCTGATTTGCAGGCTGGAACACGGCTGGGTGAAGGAGTCGAAGGAGAGGATCAAGGTGTACGAGAGCGTGCCCAAGGAGTTGGGAACGGCGCGAGTGGTAAGCATACTTGACCGAGAGAACGCCGAGGCCAAGGGTGCACTCATCGACCGCGAGCTGGACAGGATTGAGTTTTGCTGATAACGGGAACTGACAATGTCGAGAATTGACTTAGGAGACAACATCATGAAACCAACGACCGTGCCAGCCACGGTCGAAGGTTTCTACCAGCGAACGGACAGCGAAAAGACGGGCCGCATCTGCAGTGAGCTGGCCGACCTGTGGGAGCAGAAGAATCGGGGCGAGCTGAAGGCTGATGAGTATAAGAAGCTGAAGGACGAGAAGAAGCGCGGCTGCTACTTCTACACGCCTCACGCCCACTTCCAGAAGGGCTACAAACGGAGCGACGGGGAGCCCGTGGACTCGGGCAAGGCTATCATCGACCTGGACGGATGCCTGCACTTCGTGGAGCTGTATGAAAAGCAGCTGAAGGGGCGCGAGCGGGAGCTGGGCATCAACATGGTGAACCGTTCGGTGACAGGCACAGGCGGCCACGTGCTGTTTGACATGCCCGAGGGCATGACGCGAGAGGAGGCTCAGGCCTGGATGGCTCACGAGCTGGGCGACGCTACCTATGACAAGGCCGTGCACGAGCGCGAGAGGGCTGTCTATATTCCCTGCAGGGAGTATATCCTCTATATCGACGAGGAACTGATGTTCAGCGACGAGCTGCACCCGGCGAAGGTCGTTGGTTTAAAGCAGGAAGTGGATGATGGAGCGTGTAACGAAAGAACCGTCCCTGTGTCACATGGCGTTGAGCAGGCGACGGAGCGCACACGGTTCATTGCCGAGGGCGTGATGAAGGAGAAGGGACTCGAGAAGAGTGACTTCCTGGACGAGGGTGGCCGGCACACCAGCGTGAAGGTGCTACTGAGCGGCGCCACGCAGCTGCTGACGAAGGAGGAGGTGAACGGCGTGCTGCAGGAGCTGATGCCCGTGCACTGGCAGGACGAGAACATCCAGACGCTGGTGAACGACTTCTACCAGAAATACACCAAGCCCAACCAGCGGCTGATGAAGTATCAGGAGCAGTTGTTTGCGCAGAGCAGGAGGTTGCCGGCGGATAATTACACAGCGGATTACACAGCGGAACCGTCCCTATCGTGTAATCCTCCGGAGATGCCGCAGAAGCTGCCGAAGCTGATAGCACTGCTGACGTCGAAGACACCCCAGGTATACAAGGCGGCAGTGGCCCATGCAGTGTTCCCCCCGCTGGCGACGCACCTGTGCGACGTGAGGTTCATGTACACGGACGGCAAGATCCACGAGGCGACGCTGATGAACTGTCTGATGGCAGGAACAGGGGCAGGCAAGAGTTGTGTGGACAAGCCCATAGAGCGCATCATGGCCGACATAGAGCGCAGGGACAAGGAGAACGAGCGCAGGGAGGAGGAGTGGAAGAAGGACTGCCAGAAGAAGGGTGCCAACAAGGACAAGCAGCCGAGGCCTGAGGGGCTGGTCATACAGATCATAGACCCCGACATGACGAAGCCTGCCCTGGTGACGCGCATGAAGGAGGCCGAGGGACACTTCGTCTACGTGAAGCTGAACGAGCTGGACCTGTTTGAGCAATTGAAGGGACAGACGGGTAAGCAGCACTTCCAGCTGATGTGTCTGGCCTTTGACCCTGACTCCACCTACGGACAGACGCGCATTGGCACGGCCAGCGTCACGGCCAGACCCAGGTGCAGGTTCAACTGGAACGCCTGCTCAACCATCCTGAAGGGACGCCGATTCTTCCAGAAGGTATTGACCGACGGCCCTATTTCGCGCATCAACTTCAGCACGATTCCCGATCAGGAGATTGGTGCCGAGCAGCCCGTCTACGGTGAGTACGACGCAGCCTTCGACGAGGCTCTGAAGCCGTATATCGACAACCTGGTGGCAACGCGTGGGTTGGTGGACTGTCAGCAGGCATTCAAGTTGGCAAAGAAGCTGATTCAGGAGTGTGCCGAGACGGCCAGGCTGAACCAGAGCCAGACCTACTGGGACTTTACACGGCGTGCCTGCGTGATAGCTTGGCTGAAGGCTTGCGTGCTCTACGTGGCCAACGGCATGAAGTGGGAGAAGTCGATTGAGGATTTCATACGCTGGAGCCTTCATTTTGACCTATGGTGCAAGATGCAGTTCTTTGGCGAGGCCATCGATAGAGCCAACAGCGGTGAGGAAAGCCGCATCGGCAAGCGAGGCCCGCGTAACCTGCTGGAACTGCTGCCCGATGTCTTTACAATGGACGATGCACGTCGTGTGCGTCAGCAGGAAGGATTGACTGCCGACAAGGCAGGCAACATGGTGAGTACGTGGAAGAAACGCCACTATGTGGTACAGATGGCAGATGGCAGTTTCCAGAAGAGCGAGAAGTGGTGCAAAAAGGCGATAGGGGAGTAAAACCCTACCGCCTTTTAACGTTAGTGAAAGAAGGGGATCTGATTATTCCTTTTCTGCCTTCTTTTTAGCAGCAGGCTTTTTCTCCTCTTTCTTGGCTGGAGCCTTGGCCTTGGAGGCTGTCTCAAACTTCTCGAGTTTTGCCTTCAGACGGGTAATCTCCTTGTCCTTCATCTCAATCTCGTCACCCTGGTTCTTGATGGTGGTGAGCAGACCTTCGAGCTCGTCGTTGTCGATGTCGAGCGGATAGAGGGCGTTCACTCTGTTGATGAAGTCACCAAGGATGTTCATGTAGTTGGTGAAGGCGTCGAAGGGGCCGCTGTAGATGCCACGGTCGAGTCCTACGTTGGAGGGCTTGGTGGTCATGAAGCGGAAGTTGTTGGAAGCCTGCAGGTAGTCCCAGTCCTGATTGATGCGGGGATCGTTGGCAATGCGCAGACGGTCGGCCACGGAATAGAGCTTCTGGAAGGCCTCACGCTGCATGGCGTTGCCGAGCCAGCAGGAGCAGTCGCGCTCTTCGTCAACCCAAGACAGGGTATCGGGCACGTCGACAGCACCCACGCTGGGCACCTTCATGCAGATTTCGGTAGGTGTGGCGAAATCGATGCCTTTCTCCTTGGCGCAAGCGGGAAGTGCTTGCAGGAAGTCGAGGATGTTTGACGAGAGGGGCTGGGCAATGCCGAGTGCCGAGAGTTCCATGAAGATGTTGATGATCTTCTCTTCTTCGGGGAAGCGGGCAATGCGGTCGATGTAAGCATCGGCAAACAGGGGATAGCCTTCCCACTCAGCGTTGTTGAAGCGCAGCGAGATGTCGTCAGACAGCTCAACGTCGCGGAGCAACAGCTTGAGGTTGGGGGCGATGTTGCAGTTGTAGACATAGTGGGGCGACTTCCATCCGAGCACGTGCTTGGCACCCTCGGTAAGCATACCCTTGAAGCCCATGGCGGCAATCTGTCCGCCAATGTCGTCGCTGTAGATGAGCGATGAGTTGCGGGCGACGGTGGGCTTCTGTCCGAAGAGCTCCTCAATCTTGGCACACTGCTTCTTGACGTCGAGTGCGAAGGTCTCTTCGTTGGCCAGTGAGGAGAGTCCGTGGCTGTAAGGTTCGGCGAGGAACTCCACGCAGCCCGTTTGTGCCAGCTGCTGGAGCTTCTCGATGACCTGCGGCGCATGCATCTCCAGCTGCTCGATGCCGGTACCCGAGAGCGAGAATGCTACCTTGAAGTAGTTGCCGTTTTCTGCAATCATCTGCTGCAGGGTGTTCAGGGCGGGCATATAGCTGCGCTCGGCAATGTCGGTGATGCTACGCTCGTTCTCGTAGTCATCGTAATAGTAATGGTCGGTACCGATGTCGAAGAAACGGTAGCGCTTCAGATGTATGATCTGATGTATTTCGAAATATAAGCAAATTGTTTTCATCGTTTCAATTTTTTAATTCTTTAATCTTTCAATTTTACTGTTCCCAGCCGAGTGTGCGGCGATAGAGTGTGCGAATCCAGCGGCCTACCTTCTCCCAGGTGATCTGGTCAACCTCGCGCTTGCCCTCGTCCTTGAGGTACTTGAAGAGCGACTCGTTGTGACAGATGCTGTAGATGGCGTCGGCCAGGGCGTGGATGTCCCAGTAGTCGACCTTGATGCAGTTGTCGAGAATCTCGGCACAGCCTGACTGCTTGGAGATGATAGACGGTGTGCCACACTGCATGGCCTCGAGCGGCGAGATGCCGAAAGGCTCAGAGACAGAGGGCATGACGTAGACATCGGAAGCCTTCAGGCACTCATAAACCTGCTTGCCACGCATGAAGCCCGGGAAGTGGAAGCGGTCGGCAATGCCGCGCTCTGCTGCCAGATGGATCATAGCGTCCATCATGTCGCCGGAGCCTGCCATGCAGAAGCGGACGTTGCGGGTGCGGTGGAGCACCATCGTGGCGGCCTCGACGAAGTACTCGGGGCCTTTCTGCATGGTGATACGTCCGAGGAAGGTCACCACCTTCTCCTTGCCAGTATGGTCGGGACGCGGAATGTCCTGATACTCCTGGGGCAGGGGATAGACGGCGTTGTGGACGGTGAAGCACTTGCGCGGGTCCTGATGATACTGGTTGATGACCGTCTGACGCGTCAGCTCAGAGACGCACATGATGCAGTCGGCCCAGTCCATACCGTTCTTCTCGATGCCATAGACGGTGGGGTTCACCTTGCCGCGGCTGCGGTCGAAGTCGGTAGCGTGGACGTGGATGCACAGTGGCTTTCCGCTGACCTGCTTGGCGTGGATGCCAGCAGGGAAGGTGAGCCAGTCGTGGGCATGGATAATGTCAAATTCCTCGGTACGGGCCACCTGTCCGGCAATGATGGAGTAGTTGTTGATTTCCTCGTGCAGGTTGCCGGGATAGCCGCCCGCAAACTCCATGGCGCCAAGGTCGTTGACGTTCATGTAGTTGAAGTCGGCATAGATATGCTCGCGGAGCTTGAAATAGTAGTCGGGGTCCATGATGTTGCCCACGCGCTGCTTCACGTAGTCGTAATCGACGTCGCGATAGGCAATGGGTACAGCGTTCATGGCCACAATGCGGCAGGCATGCTGGCTCTCGTCGCCAAAGGGGTGGGGCAGGCAGAGTACAGTCTCGATGTCGCCCTGAGCCTTCAGACCCTCAGAGATGCCATAGTTGGCGGTGGCCAATCCACCGAATACGTGAGGAGGATACTCCCATCCAAACATTAATACTTTCATACAGCGTTCCTCCTATTACTTTTGATACGAATACTTCTCCAGGAGCTTCAGCGTGCGCAGGATTTCAGCCACGTTCATGGCGAAGGCCATAGCGCCGCGTCCGTGGAACGGCGGGTTGCCGTCGAACAGCTCGGAGATGGTACCGATAGCGTGATAGTCAATTTCATCCTCGTAGCCCACCATCTGTCGCTCGATGAACGACAGGCGCGAGCGCTTGTAGAGTTTCAGGCAGGCCTCCATGTAGAAGCCTCCGAGCCACGGCCAAGCCGTACCCTGGTGGTAGGCGTAGTCGCGCTGTGTCTGCGGGCCGACGTACATCGGGTTGTAGCCGCCACTCTTAGGCGACAGCGAACGCAGGCCCTTCGGAGTCAGCAGTTCGCGCGTACAGATATCCACTACGCTCTTCATCTGCTGCTGGCTGAGTGGCGAGTAGTCGAGTGCCACGGCAAAGATCATGTTGGGGCGTACGCTCCAGTCCATGTTGGTGCCGTCGACATAGTCAAGCAGATAGCCATATTCGTTGACAAACGTCTCGACAAACGACTGCTTGGCCAATGCGGCACGCTGCTCCAGGTCGTCGGCTTTCTTCTGCTTGCCCTGGTCGGCATACATGGCTGCACAGAACTTGAGTGCATTGTACCAGAGGGCGTTGAACTCGACGATGTAGCCTGAGCGCGGCACCACAGGACGTCCGTTGGCCATGGAGTTCATCCATGTAATGGCCTTGTCGTGGCCGTCGGCAAATACCAGTCCGTTATCCTTAAGGAGAAGGTTGGGATGCCCGCCCTTGATGATATAGTCGACAATGTCGGCTACGAGCTTGCCATAGCGCTTGTAGCCCTCTTCCTTGCCAGCATCCTTTACATACTGCTGGACGGCCCAGATGGCCCACAGGGGAACGTCGGGCTGCTCAATCTCGTAGATCTTTACCGACAGGGGCTTGTCCTGCATGAATTCGCGCAGGCCCTTCTCGGCAGTCTTCATTACCAACTCGAAGTAGTCGCGCTCGCCAATGGCCAGCGTCAGGCCTGGCATGGCAATAAAGGTATCGCGTGCGCGAGCCTTGAACCAAGGATAGCCAGCCAGCAGATAGCGGTCGTCATTGGGCTTGCGGTTATGGAACTGGTGGGCTGCCGTTACCAAGCAGTGGTAGAAGTTGTCGCGAGGCACGCGAAGCGACACCTCGTTGTCGAACAGCTTCTTGAGCTGACTTGACTTGATGGCCGATGTAGAAGCGGCAAAGATAATGGACTCGCCCTTCTTGATGGGCATCTCGAAGTAACCAGGCACGTAGAGGTCCTCGTTTGAGGCGTAGCCACGTTCCTGCTCCTTAGGATACTCGATGCCACGGTACCAGTCGGGCTGGAAGATGAATTCGTTCTTCTTGGAGAACTGCATGTAAAGGTCGGGATAACCAGCATACATGCACGTCTTGATGCCATTGTCCACACCCTGATACTCACGACTGGCCGTCATGTTCTCATGTGTGAACTGGCGCACTGATCGGAAAGCCAGGAAGGGACGGAAGCGGAGCGTGGTTGCCGAGTGGGCATCCACCAACGTGTAGCGAATGAGGATGCGGTCCTCATACGCCTGGAAGATAGCTTCCTTCTTCAAGATAACGCCGCCAACACGATATGTTGTCGTCGGTACGATACTGGCATCGAACTCACGAATGTACTTGTGTCCGTTAGGACTGAATGTGTTGCCCTGATACTTGTGGAGGCCTAAGTTGAATTCCGCTCCATGCTGGATTACCGTACAGTCAAGCGACGAGAGCAATACATGGTTCTCGTCGTCAAGCTCAGGTACGGGAACAACCAGCAAACCGTGGTACTTACGTGTATTGCAGTCTACGAGGGTAGACGAGCTGTAAGCACCTGAACGGTTGGTTCGGAGTAATTCACGACGCAGACTCTCCTGAAGGTTAGTCATCACGGCTTTTTCGAATCGTAAATAACTCATAATTCCTATTTTAGGTTTTTCGTTCGTTTTGTTGTTTTAGATTTTGATAGCCCAAAGGTAAGCATTTTAATTTAGCTGACAAAGGAAATAAGGTTATTTAACATTATTACTCGATTTCAACTATGAAAATCGCCCCCTTTGCATGCAACAAAGTGGGGCGATTGGTTCATGGTTGGAATTTCAGTTCATGGGGGCTCGGCTGCCTACCGTTTAGCAAATTTGCACGTTACGGTGTTGCCATTGCTGTCTGTGGCACGGGCTACGTAGAAGCCAGGCTCAAGCATGCTTGTATCGAAACGGGCAGAGCCATTAGCGGTACTCAGGACAGTCTCGGCAGCCAGCACGCCGTCAGTGCGATTGACGGTGATGGTGACTTGGTTGCCACCATGGCTGACAAGCAGGTGACGGGCTGCGTAGTTGAGCTGTAACCCACCTTGAACCATCAGCTTGTCGGCATCAATGCCAGTGCTGGTGGGCTCATTCACCGTCATGTATGACGTCTTGATATTGGTTTTGCCAATGGTGGCAGTGTTCATCGCATAGGTGTCGTTGGCTCCATCGGGGTAGCGCCCGATGGTGGTATTGGCGTCGTGAGCCTCATATCTCAAGACGTCAGACCAGGAATGGTTAACAGAGCTGATAGACACCAGTCCGCCATCACCGTCAATCTTGAATGAAGCATGAAGTCCGCCATCGGTGGTGGCACGCTTGTTGTCGCACCAGATGACGAGGTAGCCCTGAGCGGGAATCACTGTATTGGCCTTGGTGTCGCCCTTGGTAATCTTATACTTTTCAGGCATCGAGAGGTCGTCAGTGAGGAACATTCCCTCTACATCCATGTCTTGGTCGGTAGTGTTGTAGAGTTCCACCCAGTCGCTCTTCTTTCCATACTCGTCGATGTAGCTGTCGTTGGAGCCACTCACCTCATTGATGCGTATTGGTGATACACCCTTTGCCTTGGCTTCGGTATAGGAAAGGCGTGTGAAGGTGGCCGTCAGTTTGACGGTGTTGTTACTGGGCAGGCTGATCTCAGGTTCGGTAGAATGGACGGCTCCTGTGTTGTCGTCTATCCACGCTTTGAAGACGCAGCCGCCAGGAGCTATTGCCCGCAAGGTGACAGGGGCAAAGAGCGATCCGTTGAATGAGCCTGTGGGCACTTCCTGACCATTGATGGTGATGCGTGCTCCCTTGGTGTCGCTGTTGAGCGTAACGGTCTGCTTGGTGGTGTTCTTTATATTAAAATAGGTGGTATTCCTCAGCGTGTTGGTTATCGAGCCGTTGCGCGAGTTAAAATTGCTTTTCAACTGGTTGGCAGTTGATCTTGCCGATCCACCCCAGTCCATGTTCATGGCAGGTTCCACATAGTTGACCATTTCGTCGATAATGTTCGAAGCACGTGTCTTTTCGTATACGCTGCCGCCTACAATGCAGAAGGCATCCACGAACTGTCGGC
>Ga0310690_10006867_pt1 | contig 14825 bp, 16 predicted proteins | sample AusTroGonzalo_MG_2_FD_207661 | JGI IMG/M metagenome (GOLD analysis project Ga0310690, IMG submission 207661) | Bovine rumen microbial communities from tropical cattle in Woodstock, Queensland, Australia - Gonzalo_04 (v2) (version 2) | ecosystem: Host-associated > Mammals > Digestive system >...
GCCGGGAAATTAAACACACTTTATTTATTTTGACCCTTTATTTAATGGCCCGAGAGAAAAAAATCTACACCCCGGACGAGGAGCGCGCGAGGTACGAAAAGCACCGCGACGAGATGCGCCAGCGCGCCGCAGAGCAGAGCGCAGCGGGCCGCGACATCGGAGAGATCCCCGCCGTCGTCAACCCCGCCCGCCGCGAGTCCTGCCGAGAAAATTTTCTACTGTTTCTTTCCACCTACTTCCCCGCCACCTTCACGAAGCCCTTCTCAGCGTCCCAGCCGAAAGTCGCGGCCATTATGCAGACCGCCGCGCTGGACGGCGGCTCCTACGCCTGGTGCATGACGCGCGGAGGCGCAAAGACTACTTTCTGCGAGAAGTTCGCCGAGTGGGTGACGCTCTACGGCCACTCGCGCTTCTTTATCCTCGCGGGCGCGTCGAAAGCCGCAGCCACCGACAGTTTCAACGCGATCAAGAACGACCTGGAGAGCAACGACCTCCTCCTGGAGGACTTCCCCGAGGTCTGCTACCCAGTGCGCCGCCTGGAGCACAAGCCGCAGCGGGCGCCGACGATGCTCCTGGACCGGAAGCCGATCGCGTTCGAGTGGTCGAAGGAGCAGCTCGTTTTTCCGAACGTTCCCGGCTCGATCAGCGCGGGGACTATCATCCGCGCGCTCGGTTATGGGGGCCGCCTGCGTGGGCAGAAGCACAACGAAGACCGGCCGGACTGCGTCGTCCTGGACGACATCCAGAAAGACAAGACGGCGAAGAACCCGCAGAACGTGACGGAGCAGCTCACCCTCCTCAAGAGCGTGATCGAAGGCATGAAGGGACGCGGGAAGCCGATCACCATCCTCGTCCCTGGCACGCGCCTGAACGCCAACTGCTTTATGAGCCGCCTGATGGACCGGAAGAAGTACCCCGAGTACCAGGGGCGCATTTTTAAGGCCATGAAGTCCTTCCCGAAGAACCTCGACCTCTGGCACGAGTACCGGAAGGTGATGCTCGAAAAGCTGGCCGAGATCTGGGAAGAGGACGCGGACAGCGAGACGGCGATCCAGCAAGCGCGGGCCGCTGCGACGCGCTTTTACCTGGAGCACCGGGCAGAGATGGACGACGGCGCCGAGGTGGACTGGCCGGAGATGTACGACCCGTGGGAAATATCCGGCATCCAGAATATTATGGACATATTTCTGGACGACGAGGGGAAGTTTTGGGCCGAGTACCAGAACGAGCCGAAGGCGGGCCTCAGCGGCGGCAAGCTCGACGAGGAGCTCCTGCTCACGAAGGTGATGAAGGACATCCCGCGCCGGGTCGTGCCTCGCGGCACCACGTCCCTGACTCTCGGCTGCGACGTGCAGAAGGAGATGGTCTTCTGGATGGTCGTCGCCTGGCAGAAGGGCTTCACCGGGCACATCATCGCCTACGGCACCGTCCCCACGCAGTCCACGCTCACGTTCACGGCCGAAAACCCGCCGGTCCCGCTCAGCTCGCTCTACCCGGACCAGACGCTCGAAGCGCGGCTCTACTTCGCGATCGACGCGCTGATTGAGGAGGTGCTTCAGGCGCAGTGGCCGACGGAAGACGGCGGCACGTTCACGATCGAGCACGGCCTGATCGACGCGAACTGGGAAGAAAGCCGCGACACGGTCTTTACTGCCATTAACCGGCATTTTCGCGACCGTTATTATATAAACGGCTCGTACCGCCACTACCCGCTGCTCCCGTCTCGTGGACGCGGAACGACCGGGCGCGGCGCGTTCGGCCGGAAGTCCAGGCGGGACGTCGAAGAAGAAGCGGGGACCCAGTTCTCCTACCTGGCCAGGCCAGCCTCGCCGGAGGAGCCGGTCGGGACGGTCTGGATCAACACCAACAAGGTCAAGAGCTACGCGCTGGCCCGTCTCCTCGCTCCGGTCGGCGCTCCTGGCTCGCTGACCATACACGGAGCGACCCCCGGTTTTCACACGCTGCTTTTCGACCATCTCACCTCCGAGTACCCGGTCCCGGCTACCGAGGGCGAGCTGAGCTTCGACAAGTGGAGGATGAAGCCGTCAAGATACGAAAACCACTGGTGGGACTGCTTATGCCTGGCAATCGTCGCCAACGCTATGGCAGGCCAGCGCCTCTCGGTGCACGACGCGCCAGACAATCGCCCTTTATACGTAGTCGATGAGGAAGGAGTCTCGTAAATGAAAATTCACCAGGTGAACCAGCGGCGCAACCGCCGCCGACGCTGCCAGAAGTGCGGGGGCCCGATGCGCGTCGAAAAGACGATGCACAGCCCCACGCACATCATCCGGTACACGCGCTGCACCCAGTGCAACGCACGGGTCAAGACGGTGGAGAAAAAAGCCCCGTAGAAATTGAGCACATCCGGCCGGACTTGCTCAAAAGGTGGGAAATTTTGGGTAAGTCCCGGCAGACGTGCACAAAAAAAGGCCGGAGCGACGACTCCGACCAGTGAAGGCAGACATTGAAATCCTCAACGTCTGCCTCTTATTTTATCAGAATTTCTTCCCGCGTCAAGGCGAGCCCCACTTTTTCCAGGGACTTTTCTAAAAATTTTAAACTTTTCTCAAAATTTCCGGTTTTCGGCCTGTCACAGTTCTCGCGCCGTTTGTCACAGTAAATCAAAAAAATAAGGTCTTTTTAAGTACGTTTCCATTCCGGCCGGATGGTTTTCTAATTAAAACGGCATTGTGCATTTTGTCCAAGTTCACCCCCTCTTTAGATAAATTTCCCGGGCGTTCCCATATATAGGAACGGCCACCCGCTGGAAGTCTGGACAAATCCCTCTTTATACGTAAAATAGGAGCATTGACAAGAGGAAAACTATGGCCGAAACGAACGAACAAAACACCGCACCCGCCGACCCGATGGAGACCGCCAGCCGCATCGTCGCGGACGGCGTGCAGAGCACCGCAGCCTTCGGCGTCAGCGCCACGAACTTGAGCCTGAGCGAGCTGATCGCCCTGGACAAGTACAAGCGGGAAACCGCGTCGGCTGATGCAGGGATCACGGAACTGAGAGTCCAGCCAGGAAGCACGAGGTACTGATCAATGTGGAACCCCTTCGCGTCTTTCTGGAAGAAGAAAGCGACCAAGCCCGCAAGCCCGAGTGAAGTGGCCGCTGCCATTTTGGACAGCGTGGCCACCGTCGGCCGGAACGTCGAACACTGGGCGACCGCCCAGGACGTTTACGCGGACCAGATGTGCAGCGAGGCAGAGCGCGCAACAGCTCGCGCACGCTGCCGCGCCGAGTACATGAACAGCGGGTACATCACGAACGCCGTCCGCAAGTTCAAGACGCACGTCGTCGGCCCGCACGGTCCGCAGCTTCGGCTCACGCCTGGCGTGCGCGGCGCGTGGTACGATCTGACCGACGCCGAGCGCGAGCACATTGAAATTGAGTGGTATTACTGGTCCGAAGAAGTCGAGAACCGGAAAAAATTGGAGGACTGCATAGGCGCGCTGATGTACGACGGCGAGGCGTACCTCCAGGCGATCTTTGACCCGTACATCGACGGCGTGGAGCTGAACTACCAGCCGATCGAAAGCAAAAGGATCCGCCACCCATACGGCGCAGCCACGAACCCCGACGAGATCGACGGCATCGTGTACGACGGGCTCCACCCGACGCTCTACTACGTCGAGCGGCTCCAGATCAACCCGCTCCAGATGTGGGACCTGGACTGCTACCAGATCCCGGCCGAGCAGATGCTGCGCCTGGTCAACTGCGAGATCATCGGCCAGCGACGCGGCCTTCCGATGATGCAGAGCGTGCTCCAGATGCAGGCAGACCTCCGAAAGTGGACGCTCTACACGCTGGGCGCTGCGGAAATGGCAGCGCGAGGCGGCGCCGGATTTATCAAAATGATGAACGGCCTGGACCCGCGCCAGCTCGAAAGCCAGATGAGGAAGATCGCGGGCACGTACCTGAAGCCGGACCCGGGCGCGTACAAAGTACTCCCGGCCGGGTGGGAGATGCTCCCGCAGGATCCGAAGTTCCCGATGACCACGTTCGACGACTTCAGCCGATCCGTCTCTCGCGAAGTGGCCGCAGGCGTCGGCAGTACCTCGGGCGTAATGCTCGGCGACACTTCCCAGTACAACTACAGCAGCTACAAAGGCGACCGCCAAAACTACTGGAGTTATATCCAGGCGAGGCAGACGGACCTGGCGAAGTCCATCCTGGACAAGCAGTTCGACCAGTTCTTCGAGTGCCAGGCGTCGCGCGACCCGATCTTCCAGCGTATTTTCGACGCGCTGAACGGGAGGATCTGGCGACTCGCCCGCGAGTGGCGCTTCGAGAAGCCGCCGTCCGTGGACCCGCAAAAGGACGCGGCCGCCTGGCAGATCCTGAAGGAGATGGGCTGCTGGTCCAATAATCTGACCTGCGCCGAGTTAGGCATCGACCTGAAGGATGTGCTGAACGACCTCGAAGAGGAGGCCCGGTACGCTCAGCTCACGGCACCGCCGGAGCAGATACCGGCCCCGAAGGAAGTGGAAGCCAGCGCGGCCGAACCGACGCAGACCGAACCGCCCCAGACGCTGATCCCGCAGCTACGCACGGCGAAGCAGCTCGCGGAGGAGATGGGGATCTCGGCCACCCAGATCAACGGATGGAGACGGCAAGGACTCAAGTCCTACAAGATCGGCGGGCGCGTGCTCTTCGAGCCGAGCGTCGTGGCCGAGTTTATCACCCAGAAGGCAGACACCAAACCCCAACCCGTTAAAAAATGACCGTACAAAAAGACGCCCAAAAAAAGACCTTTTCCTTCCATCCGCTCTACAGCGGCGGCTCGCTGATCGTGGCCAAGTACGACCTCCCGGTCGTCCTGGACATCGACGGCGTGAAGCTGCCAGAGACGGCCCCGGCCTGCTTCATGCACATGCCGAAAGCCGTCGCGGGAACCATGACCAAAATCTGGGTCGAAACGAACGCGGACGGAGAGAAAAGCATCTGGGCAGACGGCGAGTTCGACCTGGACGACAAGGGCGTCCCGCGCTACTGGGCGCGGTTCATACTCGCCGGAAAACTCTTCGGGCAGGAGATCGAGTGCTCGATCCGCACGGACGAGCTGCCGCTCGAAGACCTGGAACTAATCCCGCCTGGCGAGGAAGCCTTCGCCAACGGGAAAACCTTCGTAGGGCCTCTTTACATCGCCCGGAAGTGGACGATGGTGGAGGGGTCTTTTGTCAACATGGGCGGAGACGCCTGGAACGCGGCCGAAATTGCCGCCCGTTTAAAAGGAATCACTTCTATGGAAAAAGAGTTAGCCGAGTATATTCAGAGCCTCGGTTTTGAGCCGGGCGACCTCCCGGCGGAGAGCATCGCAATTTTTGAGCGGTGCTGGAAAGACAAGCTGGCCGCGACCTCCGCGACCGACGCCGACGACCAGAAAGCCGATGACGTGGCCGCTGACGGCGACGTTCCGGCCGACGATGACAAAAAGGCCGATGACGTGGCCGCTGACGGCGACGTTCCGGCCGACGACAAAAAGGACGACGTGGCCGCCAACTGCGACGTCCCGGCCGACGACAAGAAGCCCGGCGTGGCTGCCTACTCCGCCTTCAAGCCGCGCACCAATCCGGCGCGCAGTCTCAGCAAGGGAGCCCAGCCGCAAAGCTCCGGCGCTCCGTCCATCAACCGCGCGTACACTGCGGCCCTTCTGATGAACTGCTGCGGCATGACCGAGAAAGAAGTCGCCGCCGCTGGAAAGTTCAACGACTCCGAGATGTGCGAGGCCCTCGGCGCCCAGTTCCGTGGCGTGGACTTCCGCCAGATGCTCGTGGACGACTACGAGAGACGGCGCGGCCTGCGCTACCGTGGCAACACCAGCGACTTCGCCGCCGACGTCTTCCAGTCTCTCCAGACTGGCCGCGCTCCTGGCGTCGCTGCGTCTTACTCGACGCTGAACCCGCTGGCCATTTTCGACGACACGTTCTCCCTCTCCTACCGTCACGGCTTCGAGTCCTTCCAGAGCATCATCGAGAAGATCTGCTCGCGCTCCGCCGCTGACAACTTCCAGAAGCAGGAGTACGTCTCCTACGACATCCGCGCGCCGAAGGACACCACCATCCTGAACGCGGGCGAGATCACGAACGCGGAACTGGTCAGCGAAAAGTGGGAAAACCAGATCGACGAGCGGGGCATGATGCTGACCATCACCGAGCGGATGATCATCGACGACCGCCTGAACGCGCTCGGCCTGCTCAATAGGAAGTTCGGGCTGAAGGAAGCCCGCATCCGGGAAGCCATGGGCTGGAAGAAGCTCCTGGACAACCTCGCCACCATCTTCACCGTGGAACGCGGGAACCGCATCAACGGCACGCTCAGCGTCACCACGCTCGGCCTGGCTTCGGACGCCCTCGGCGCTCTGCCGACGATCGGAAGCACGACCGACAATCCGGAGTTCACTGAAGAGTACGGCCGGTTCCTCCTGGTCCCGACCGCGCTCAAAGGCACGGCCAAGACCCTCTACAACAACGCGACCTGCGACCTGATCGGACTGGGCGAGCACCTGGAGTCCAACCCCTACGTCGGCGAGTTCGAGCCGCTGGCCACTCCGTACCTCGGCTCGAAAGTCACGAACGGCTCCGACGCTCACTTCTTCCTGATCGGCGACCCGCTCAACGCGGCCGTCCTGGACTTCGCTGAGCTTAAGGGGCAGAACGGCCCGCGCGTCGAGCGCTGCAACACCCCGGGGAACATCCTCGGCATCTCGTGGCGTTCGGTGTACCGCTACGGCTTCGGAATCGGCGACTGGCGCGGCGGCGTGTACGTCACCGGCTCGGCTGGCTGATCCTGACCACTGCTGTCCAGAATTGGACACTCGAATGGCGAAAATGGGTAATCAATAGAAAGCGTTTGACCCGTGCCGAGTGTCCAATTTTGGACAGCGTAAGACAACTGTCCAATTTTGGACACTCCCCGGCTTAATTTGACCTGTTAATTTCTCCTGGGCCGGTTCTGAGTGTCCAAAATTGGACAACGACTCCCGACTTCATCCCGAAAGTGTCCAAAATTGGACAGTAACCCATTAACCCATGAGGTTTATAACATGAGTGCAATTTATCGCCAGTCTGGCGAGTACATCGAATATACGCCCGTCTCCGACCTCGCGGTCGGGACGCTCGTGGCCGTCGGCTCGATCGTCGGCATCAACAAATCGCCGATCGCTGCCGGGACTCGCGGCGTGATCGCGACGCGCGGCGTCTTCGAGGGCGTCGCCAAGTACAACGTGGCCAACGCATTGACGGCGGGCCAGATCGTTTACGCCAACCCGAGCAACGGCAAGATTTATGGAACTTCCGCCGCCGGGTACATCGCCTGCGGTTATGCTCTGAAAGCTGCTGGAGCCACTGACGCGGCTTGTGACATTTTGCTGACCCCGATCGCCTGTCCAGTCTCCGGCTCCGGAGCCGTTCCGCAGATCACTCATACGCCGACCGGAGCAGTGACCGCTGGCTCGCTCGTCGTGGTCGGCTCGATCGTCGGGTATGCCGAGGAAGCGATCGCCGCCAACGCCGAAGGCAAGCTCACCCTCTCCGGTACCTTCACCGTGGCCAAGCACGGCACGTCGAACGCACTGACCGATGGTCAGATCGTGTACGTCAACCCGAGCAACGGCAAGATTTACAACGCCTCCGCCGTGGGGTACATCGCCTGCGGGTATGCCGTCGGCGCTGCGACCGCGACTTCGACCTCGTGCACGATCTACCTGACGCCGAGCTGCACCGCAGCAGCCGCGAGCTGATCGCACTGTCCAATTTTGGACACTTGACCGGTGAAAAATTCTTTTCACGCCTTTCATCGTCACCGGTCCAAGTGTCCAATTTTGGACACTACAACCGGAACAACCAGAACCGACCCTCCTCCTTTTATGATGTATTTATGAAGTATTTACTACGTTTTTTCCTCATCATTTCCTTTTTGTTAGGGTTAAAGACGACGACCGCGCTGGCTGACGTTTACACCGCCAGCCGCGCGTGCGTTCGGGTGACGTGCAGCGACGGAGTCGGCTCCGGGATCGTAGTCGGCGCTGACGCGAAGTACTACTACGCCATCACGAACGCCCACGTCGCGACCAAAGAGAAAGCGACCGTCGAGTTCTTCGACGCCGGGAAGATCACCCGCGCCGATGCCGTCCTCGTCCAGCGCGACGCGGCTCTCGACCTGGCCGTGTACAAAATCGACACCAAAGGGTACAACCCCGCGATCATACCGCTCGACCCCAACTACAACATGGTAGAGGGCGACGTGCTCTGCACGATCGGCCACCCGCTCGGCAAGTACCCCACCTGCTTCTTCTGCACCTATAAAAAAGACGACCCAGCGTTCGGGCTTATGTTTACCCCGCCGCCAGCTCAGGGCCGGAGCGGTTCCCCGCTTCTGGCTCCGGACGGTTCCCGCGTCGTGGGCATCGTGTACGGCTACACGACCCAGGACATGATCGGCCTGGCGATCCCGGCGCGAGTCGTGGCGTCTTTCTTGAGCGGGGCAGTCGGCGGGACTCCCCACAAGACCAAGTGGACCCCGCCGCGAGATGGTGTAGTCCGCTTTACCGCCGCGAAGCGCTCCATCCTGGTGAACCCTCCGGAAGACGAGGAGGAAGAGTACACCCCGATCCTCCCGGAAGCTGATCCGGAAGCCGAGCCGGAGTACGTGGACGAGCCCGAACTTCAGCCCATGACCTACACGGGCACCCTCTTCTTCATGCCCGAACGGCGGGACCAGCAGCCGGACCGTCTGCCTGGCTGGCGTCTCCGCGAGATGATGACGCCGCCCGACGCGCAGCGTCCGTTCCTTCCTCCGCCTCGTCCGCTTTTCTGGCGTCAGCGTCAGCCGATGCAGTACCCGCCGCAGGAGTACCCGACCGAGACCCCGCAGCGGATGGAGCCGACCGGCTCCGAGCTGACTGGCCTGAAGATCCAGATCGGCGACGTGGAGTTCCAGCTCAAGGACCCGCAACCGGCCCCGCAGCCGCCCGCGCCCCCAGCGCCTCCGACGCCTGCGCCGAAGCCGAAGCCAAAACCGCCGAAGCCTCACCACCCGGCGCCCCCGCACCATTACCACCCAGCGCCGCCCCCGCGTCCATTACCGCCACCGCGTCCCTCCCTCCCACCTTCCCCGGTTCCTCCTGGTGTACCCCCTTACCCAGGACCGGCTCCCGCGTCCCTACCGTTTCCCAATGTGGGAGACCTGGCTGCGACCGGGGCGGTGGTTTTGACCAAGGCCGAACCGGACGCCAAAGCTGAACCCGAACCGGCCCCCGTCGTCGAGGAAGTGAAGCCGACGCCCGAGGGGACGGTGATCCTCACCCAGTACATTTACCCGACTTACCCGCAGTCGTCCTGCCCTGGCGGGAACTGCCCGCTCCAACCCCAAGCCACGATCCCGCAGGTGGTGACGCCTCCGCAGCCCGTCCCGGCTCAAATCGTCGGGCAGGAAAAACAGGAGCCTCAAAAAAAAGTGGAGGCGCCCGCCCCTGCGAAACCGGAAGCCGCTCCGGCTGAAGAAAAGAAGCCGGACGTGATCTGCACGCAGTTCCTCCGGTCGATGGACTCGTGCAACGGACGGCTCCAGACCCTCGAAGGCCGAGTCTCCCGACTGGAGGCAGAAAGCGAAAGCCTCCGGCGGGACATCGAAAAACTGTCCAATTCTGGACAGTCTGAAGACACGGAGAGCACTGGCTTCTTCACCCGTCCGGTCCCGCAGGCCATTGAAAACGGACTGACCGGCGCCGGTCGTGCCATCGGCGAGGCCGTCACGCTGGAAGTCGGCGAGGACGTGAAGACGACCCTCGCGACCGTGAACACCTCGGTGGAGGCGAGCACCAAGGCGCTGACGCAGGCCGCCGAGTCCTTCACCGGCACCATGGCCGTGACGCAGGAAACGCTCGCAGCGATCCAGCGCTGCACCGATGCCATTTATATCCTGCTGGCCGTCCTGATCGGAACGATCTGCGCCTGCCTGATCTACCGCGTCGTCTGCCGGTACACCATCGACAAAATCAAAAAAATTTAAAATGGATTTTTTTAGATACCTTTTCATTAAGTTCATCCTCTGGGTCCTCAACTCGGACGAGATCCGGGAGGCCGTCACCAAGCACGTCACCGAGCGTGTGGACGCCCTCGTCCTGAAGCTGGAGGCCCTCAAAAAGAAAGGAGTGGCCCATGGCCAAGAAGACGCAGGGAACGGCGACCCAGGAGCCGGAAGCGCAGGAAGTGGCGCAGGAAGTAACGGAAGAAGTGACGGCGGAAGCGACGCCGACGCAGGCGCCCCAGGTGGAGATCCCGTCGGATCTGGCTCTGGAGACGCTGGCGGACTTTGTGAAGCCGACGGTCCTGGCGATCGTGAAGGCGAAGAAGACGGGCAAGCTCCAGATCGTACTGTGCTTTAAAGAAGGCATCATCGGCGACGAAATCAGCACCTTTTTCTTCCCAACTCAAACGATATGAGCAGCAATTTGAACTGGCGGTGGGGCGAGACGAAACCGATCAGCGCGAAGACTCGCGAAGGCGTTCCGGTGACGATCGGCCAGCTCCTTTACATGGACGACGATGGATACGCGGTTCCTGCGTCCTTTTTCGACACCTTCATGGACATCCGCACGAGAGCAGAGGAGCAGAAGCGGTTCCGCGATCGGTTCCTCGGCATCGCCATGCAGAACTCAGTCGGGAACACGGCACGCAACATCCGCGTCGCGACCGTCGGGACGTTTGAGTTCGACATGACCAACGCGCCCGATGAGCCGATGCTCCTCGGGCAGTACCTCACGTCCTGGCTCACGCCTCGGGGACGCTTCAGCGACCGAACTCTGGAGCCGTGCGGGTCTGACGTCGCGATCGCGAAGCTGACCCACCTGGAAAACGTTCCGGCCGGGAAGGTGTACGTGCAGATCAAGTCCACCATCATCGAGCGCTGGGAGTAAAGCCGTGCCAAAGTTCCCGTACCCGTACATCCACGTCGAGCTGACGCCCCAAGAGATCGAAGCCGAGAGCCGCTGCCTCGGCGTCCACCTTCCGCGACGATACCGCGCCCGATACGAGGCGATCCACGCGCAGAAGGTACTCGAACGGCGGGCCGCACTGGATGCTGAGGACTGGGAGAAAGGTGACTACATCCTGACCACTAAAAAGACTTTTGTATTTTAACCATGACCCTATACAACGCCGCCGACCGTATGCTTCAGCGCTTCTGGGATCGTGACGGGCTCACCGTCACCTATACCCAGAACGAGGCCGCCATTGAACTCCGGGCGGTCCAGGCGGAGACGGAGTACCTGCGAGTCCAGCAGGGAGACGGCCACGTGGGAGTCTCCCGGAACGCGACCGACTGGGTCCTTCGCCGACGGGACCTTCCCGCCGAGCCGACGAAGTACGACACCATCACGGCGGACGGCGTCGTCTGGAAAGTCCAGGGCGACACGGCCCGCGAGTGCTGGCAGTACCTCGGCCCGGGCACTGATTTAATCCGCGTTCACTGCAAGAGGTAACCATGGCCGCCACTCGCCTCGTCGATATTTGGGAAATCGTCCGCCAGCGCGCCGCCGCGATCCTGCCGGAGTGCGAAGTCGTCCGCGACTACTCGCCCCTGAACCGGATGGAAAATCTGGACGCGAAGACGAAGCCGCTCCTCTGCGTAACGCTGGACGGCAAGATGAGCGAGAGCCAGACCAAGTACAAAATTAAGGAGACTTTGCAGTTCTCCATGGTGGTCCTGCGCTCGCTGAGCGCCGGAAGCGCGGCCGCAGCCACGGCCAGAGCGGACGCCTGCCTGGAGATCCTGCCGAAGCTCCAGTCGGCCTTCTACCAGAAGACCTGGACGGCGGAAGAGCAGGCCAGCGCGGAAGCCAACGCCGAAACCGACGAGACCGACGAAAGCGAAGAGACCGAAACCCTCGCCCCTGCGATCGACGGCACGGGCCTGAAGTTCCTGACCGGGACGAAAGACGGCGACTTCTTCGCCATTGAGATGATGACGACCGAGGACATTTTCTTCGCGGGGACGACCGTTTACGTCGTGTACTTCCGCGACATTGAGGAATGAGCGACAAGCCCGAGATCAGCACCCTGCACCCCGCGCTGCGTTCCGAAGTGCAGCGCGTTTTTTCAGCCTTCTACAAGAGGGTCGAAAGCGTCGGCGCGTACACGGCCAAATCTCTGGCCAACGCGCCGAAGCGCGTGAAGGCACGCTACCCGAAGTCCGGCCGACAGGTGGACGGCAAGCACTACGTCACCGTCCCGAAGGTCCTCTACCACTACGCCGGGTTCCGCCTGGTCAAGACCGACCGGCCGATCGCGGAGTACCTGAAGGAACTGCAAAACCGGCGGAGCAAGGAGGGCCTCGAATACGCCGAGCCGAACCCCTACGAGGTCCTGCGCAAAGGCGCCCCGGCTGGCCAGGTCCCGAAAAGCTGGCCCGGCTATGGAAAAAACCATTTTTTCCTCAGCCAGTGGGAAAACGGCACGGACGAAGCGACCGGGAAGACCCGGTACAAAAACAACTGGCGCATCGAGAAGATCGACGACTTGACCTGGACCGTCTCCATCCGCTCGCTCGGCGGCCGTGGCGAAAACTTCCTCGGCATCCTGGAGCACGGCGGCACGACCGAGTCCTCCTCCTATGTGATCGGTCTGAACGTCCTGCACCGCCGAGTTTACAACGGGCACAAGACGCTGGAGTTCCGGCCCGTTTACTCCGGCCGGAAGACGATCACCGTCCGGCCCCGTCCTTTTGTGAAACCAACGCTGGACCGCGTTCGTGAACGGATCCAGCGACAAAATACCAGAACCATTAGATTTAAAATTCCCATTGATTGAAAGGAGTAAACAATAATGAGCGATCCAGTCGAAACCACGCCTGCCCCGTCTATCCCGCTTATGGGCTTTGAGGGCTACGCCTACTGCGCCGCTGCGGGGAGCACCCCCTCGACGGAGATGAAGAACGTCCGCGCGTTAAAAATGGGCATCCAGTTCACCGAAGTGGACACGACCGTCCAGGGCAACCGCGGCACCAAGTCCTATTCTAAAGGTCTGAAGGACTGCGTGCTCTCCTGGGAGCAGGTGATCACCGACAACCCCGACGCGGCCGACCAGATCATCCTCGCCGCCGCTGACGGACGGACGCCCGTGGCGCTCCACTTCATCGAGAAGAGCGGCGGGACTGGCCCGAAGGGGACCTTCCAGATCTTCGGCGGCGAGCAGACGATGGACAGCGACGGCGTCCAGGTCCGATCGATGACCGCCAAACCCGCGACCGGCTACGACCCGCCGACCTCGGAAGCCGTTTCGAGCGGAACCAGCACGTGATCCACTGACTAAGGGAGGGAAACCATGCCAGGATTTACTGACAACCGTGGGATCGTCTTCACGTTCGACATCAAGACGAAGGACGCGATCCTGATCAAAAACCTGCTCAAGGACGACGAGGGGAAACCGCTCGACCTTCTGGCCCTGGCTGACCAGGGCGAGATGTGGAAGGTGTACGGCTCCGTCCAGCGGATGCTCGACGTCACGTTCCTCTGCTGCCTGGACTTCTGCCGGGAGAACTGGAACGAGGCCGAGTTCGACCGAGAGCACGAGATCGAACTGGAAACGATGCCGGAACTGCGCCGGAGCAAGTTCGAGAAGATCCGGCTCTGGTTCTCGGAAGGCATCGGGCCGGAGCAGATCACGCAGATGGTCCCCGCGTTCCGGGAGGCCATCGCAAATTTTATCCCGAACCCGTACCAGCGAAAACTCCTGGCGCGGGTGCTGGAAAACGTGGACGCGCTGGAACAGGCGAAGATGGAGCGGGCCATGAAGGTCAGCGACGCCCGCCTGGCCAAAGCGAAGGAGTTCCTGGAGACGTCGGAAGCGCTGCCGGAGGAACTCGGAGAGATCCCTGGGCAGAAGCCATGATCTGGGAACTGGCCGGAGTGCTCGGTGTACACCCCGGACCTTTTTCCCTCCGCGAGCTTTTCGCCATGATGACCGCCCGCAGGATGCACACGTGGGACTGGGTGACTCGGATCTGTAACCGGATCCGGCCCGAGGTCCCGATGACCAATCCCTTCCGGAAGACCGAGCCGGAAGTTCTCCCCTTTAACCCCGTGACCTGGAAAGCGTGGATGGACGCCATGAAGCCCGCCACCCCACCAGGCGAACCTCCGAAGAATGGCCGCTGATAATCAGATTTTAGTCGAGATCAAAGGCAAGTCCGAGCAGATGGTGCAGGCCGTCGAAAAGGCCAGCAAGAAGCTCGACGAACTCGCCGCAGCGACGAAACGCGCCGAGACTGGCTGGAACGGCCTGCTCTCGAAGCTCGGGAACTTCGGCATGGCCACGGAGGGAATCAAGAACGCGGGGAACGCTCTGATCAGCATGGGGAAGTCGCTGATCTCCACCTTCGTGGACTTCGGCGCTCAGCTCGATCTCGTCTCCCGCCGGACCGGGATCACGATCGAAGCGCTCAGCCAGCTCAAGTACGCCGCCGAGCAGAGCGGCGTGGGCTTCGAGACGCTCACCGACGCGATCAAGGCGTACAACACCACGCTCGGCGCCGCCCAGCTCGGGAACGAAGGGGCGAAGAAAAAGCTCGAAGGCGTGGGGATCGACTTCGCCGAGTACATGGGACTGGACCAGAAGGACCAGTTTTTGAAGCTGGCCGAGCACATCTCCAAAATCAAAAACAGCGCAGAACAGACCCGGACCACCATCGAACTTTTCGGCGAGGCCGGCTATAAACTGCTCCCCTTCTTCCAGCAAGGGGAGGAAGGCATTAAAAGACTCTGCGAGCAGGCCGACGAGCTGGGCTTTACTTTCCACGCCAAAGACGCGGCCCAG
>Ga0310690_10006871_pt1 | contig 14822 bp, 16 predicted proteins | sample AusTroGonzalo_MG_2_FD_207661 | JGI IMG/M metagenome (GOLD analysis project Ga0310690, IMG submission 207661) | Bovine rumen microbial communities from tropical cattle in Woodstock, Queensland, Australia - Gonzalo_04 (v2) (version 2) | ecosystem: Host-associated > Mammals > Digestive system >...
AAGAAATACAGCGCAGCCGGGATCCATAACTATCCACCGGATATTCAGGAAGAGTACTTCAAGACGCATGAGCGGATCGATGTTTCCGGCAGTTCAAAGAATGTGATCCTTACAAAGAGTTTCGGGATCGTCCTGTTTACCGGGATCCTGCTTGTCTGCTCGCTTCTCGCCGGGGCCAAAACGTTCTGGCAGGGTTTCCTTCTGACTTTCGGGCTGATGGTCTGGATCGGCGCTTATGACCCCTTCTTTCTGGATTGGGTGCTGTTCGCGAATCTTCCCATGTTCCGTCTGGAAGGAACCGAGCACATGGACAAGGCGTATCATCAAAAATGGTTCCACCTGAAGGGTATGCTGTTTCCGGGCATCGTTTTCGCTCTTATTCCCGCGGCCCTGGTGGGGCTATTGATCACCGTCATCAGATAGGAGGCAGCTATGGCAAGAAAGGATTCTGACCATCAGAAAAAATCCATGAGCTTGCTGTTTCGCGGCAAGGCTATCTTCAAGCCGCTGAACACCGGACGCATCGACGAGCATGTCGCCTGTGTGCGCGAGTGGGTCGCCAATATCTTCTTTTACACGAAGAACGGCGTCACGATCATGATCGACGCGGGTTACAACTACGCCCGGCTGCAGGAAAAGATGGGCTGGCTGGATATCGACCCGGCTGCGATCCAACACATCCTGATCACGCATCAGGACACGGATCACGTCGGCGCACTGGAGATAGACAGCGAGCGGCTTTTCCGTGACGCTACGGTTTACATCGGTGAGATCGAGAATCGCTATCTAACCGGTGAGACCCGGAGGAAAGTGTTCCACGGCCTCTTTAAACTGCCGATGGTCAAAATGGAGAATAAAAAGGTCCTGCTGCGTGACGGTGAGATCTTTCAGATCGGCGATATCAAGATTGAGTGCCTGCTGGTCCCCGGCCACACCTGGGGCCACATGGCCTATCTCATTGACGACGAGTATCTCTTCACCGGCGACACGATCTGGTTCGGCGCGGAAGGAGGCTACAGCTTTATCGCCACGCTGGCCGAGGACAACAAGCTCGCGGTCCGGTCGTTGGAGATGCTGGAAAAAGAGCTTCGCGCACGGAACAAAAAGATCAAGATCATCACCGGGCATACCGGCTGGACGGACGATCTCGACTTCGCGTTTGCCCATCGGGCAGAGCTGTGCAAGCCGTTCACCCAGAAATATAACGATCCTTCCGCACCCTATGACGGCTACATTGAGGACGACGATACGGAAGAGAGCGCACGGACCGTGCCGCTGGGAAAGGTGGGGACGACATGAAGCCCGATTACAAAAACTGGATGCCGAAGGGCATGGTGCTCTCCGGCTTTGCGTCGACAGCGGTGTTCCTGATCCTGTTCGTCGTATTCGGCTTGACCGATCTCGTCTCCGGCAAGCTGAAAACCGTGCTGTTCATCGTCTTCCTCGCGGGAACTCTTATTGGACTAGGAGTTTCTGTCTGGATGCTCCTCCTGTACCGCGCCTTCTCCTATAACGGCAAGCGGCAGATGTCACGTCAGATCATCGAAGGGATCGCGGAATACGTAAAACTGCCGGAGGACGGCGTCGGACTGGACGTGGGCTGCGGCAGTGGGGCGCTGGCCATCGCCTGCGCCAAGCGGAATCCAATGGCCTCATTCATTGGGATCGACCGCTGGGGCAAAGAGTACGCCTCTTACAATAAGCCCTTGTGCGAGAGCAACGCCCGGGCTGAAGGCGTAAACAACGTCAGCTTTGAGCGAGGAGACGCAACGCACCTTGATTTCCCGGATGAAAGCTTCGACGCAGTGGTAAGCAACTATGTCTATCACAACATCCTCGGCGACCGGCAAGTTTATCTGTTGGAGACCCTGCGGGTGCTGAAAAAAGGCGGTACATTTGCCATCCACGACATTTTTTCCAAATCCAGATACGGCGACATGCAGGCCTTTGTCCAAAAGCTTAGAAATATCGGTTACGAGGATGTCCGCCTGATCGACACGACGGACGGGACATTCATGACAAAGAAAGAGGCGGCATGGATGGAGCTTACCGGTTCCGCCCTGCTCATCGGGAAAAAGTGAGGCGAGAATAATGGGGCTTTTTATAAAACTGTGCAATCAGACGCGGAAGCCGGAGGGCTTTCTCGGAAAGCTGATGGCTGGAGGCATGAACGTCGGCCACGCAAAACTGGCTGATTGGGGTATGTCCTCCCTGAAGGGTATCGAAGCATCCGGCATGGTCGACCTTGGATGCGGTGGAGGCCGAAATGCTCGTGAGCTTCTGAAACGCTATCCGAAAGCAAAGCTTACCGCACTGGACTATTCTAAAGTCTCTGTTGAGACGACGAAGAAAACGAATCGTCAGACGATCCGGACTGGCAGGTGCACCGTGGTACAGGGCGATGTGGCAGCGCTGCCCTTTGAGGCAGATCGCTTTGACCTGGCAAGCGCCTTTGAAACCGTCTATTTCTGGCCCGGTCTGGAAAAGTGTTTTGCCGAGGTGCACCGTGTGCTGAAGCCAGGCGGGTACTTTTTTATCTGCAACGAATCCGACGGTACGGACGAGGTGACCCTGCGATACGCGAAGATCATTGACGGTATGGCTTACTATACGGTGCAGCAGCTCCAGGATGCGCTGACAGCCGCAGGCTTTCCTGAGATCAAAGCGGAACACCACCCGGAGATGCCGTGGATCGCCGTGCTGGCAAGAAAGTGAGGACCGGATGCTGCTGACACTATTATTGACTCTCGTCTTTATCCTTGCGGTATGTCTGCTTTTGTATGCTGCAGTCGCGCTGATCCAGGATAAGCGCTTTTTCACGACCGCGCCGAAGGATATCCAGGCTGCCGCGAAGGACCACCCCGAGCGGTTCCGCGGCGCCCATGCCCTGGGCTGGAAGCTGGCGATCATCAGCCTGGTCGCCATGGTCGGTGCGTTCGTGTACGGCGGCTGGGACGGCGTAAAGAATGGTTTTTCTTTCCGGCAGCACTGGCTGCGATTCGCCGTCATGCTTTATCTCTGGAAGGCCTTCGATATCGTCTGCCTGGACTGGCTGCTGCTGACGAAGTCGCATTTCTTCCAGCGCTTCTATCCCGAGACGGAGGGCTGCGCCGGATATCATTCTTTCGGCTTCAATCGGAGAGAGCAGCTGATCCGCCTCGCGGTCTTCCCGTTTGCCGCGGCGCTGATAGCGCTTATTACGATGTGGATCGGAGGGCAGCTATGAAAGAAAAGGACTTACCAATCGATCGATCCAGACATGCGATATATACCAAAAAGGCAAAGAAGTGTGTTCAGAAGCTGCTGCATCGCTATTATAACGAAAAGACAGCATCCGAACTCTGGGAAAAGATCCAACTGCAGTATGTGGAATTTCTGAAGGACGAGCCTGCACTCGGCGGCGTGAAAATGACCGTGAGCATCTATGACCCGATCCTGATTTTTGTCTGGTACGTAATCGTGCCGGACAAACCGCCGCTGGAGGATGTGCAGCAGGATGTCTATGACTGTTTTATGAGTGGCTTTGACGTGCTGGGAAAGGTATTTGATCTCAATCGCAGACTGGATAACCGTCTGGCCAACAGTGTCTTCAAAAAAGCAAATGACCTCAGGGAAAAAGAGATCAATACATTCCCCGCGTCCTTCCGCATGGGGTATTATTCCTACGACAGATCCAACGGAATCGTCCGTTACAGTTTTACCCAGTGTCCGAATGCCGAGTTTGCCAAACGCCACCATTTGGAGGACGTGCTGCCGTTAATGTGCAACTGCGACCACCTTGCCATGCAGAAGTTGAACGCGACGTTGATCCGGGAGGGCACCTGCGGCACCTCTGAATGCTGCGATTACTGTATCGTCGGAGACAGAAACCCGCTTGCTGCAAACTATGAGAATGTGAAGAACGAACAGGGCCTTATCATCAGCCGAAAAATGGAGGGAAAAACGTGACATGCAATTCGATGAAATGGGCAAGGCAGATGGGAAGGTATTGTTTCTGCTGCCCGGGACAGCCTGCGATTATCAGACGAATTTCGCTACGGTGCTGGACAGGCTCGCTGAGAAATACCATCTGGTCTGCGTGAACTACGACGGCTTCGACGGAAGCGATCTGGTTTTTCCCGATATGATCACGGTCACGGAAAAGATCGAGCGGTATATCCAGCAGAACTACGGCGGCAAGATCGACGGAGCGATCGGTTCCTCCCTGGGAAGCAGTTTCGTCGGGCAGCTAATCCAACGGCAGAACGTTCATCTGGATCACGGAATTTTCGGCAGTCCGGACCTGGATCAAAGCGGCAGATTCAGTGCGTGGCTGCAGTCGAAACTGGTGGTGCCGCTCCTTACAAGCTTTACGAAGAGTGATAAGAAGAAGACAAAAACCAGGGAAAAGCTCAAAGGATTCTTTGAGATGAACGATGAGACTGCGGATCAGTTCATGGCCTGTTTTGAGAAGTTCGCCCCGGAGTCCATCAAAAACGAGTACTACACCGACCTTCTCACATGGCTGGATGACGATATCCATGTTGCGCACACGAAGGTACATTTCATTTATGCCAATAAGATGGGCGAGAAATATCTGAAGCGGTACAGGAAGTATTTCCGTGACCCGGAGATCAGGGAGTTCAATATGCAGCACGAGCAATGGCTCTTGGGCGAGGAAAAGTATACCCTTCCCGTATTGAAGGCGATCGATGAGTTTATGGAGACGCCGGTATGATCATTTTGCAGCTGATCATTTTCTGCGCTCTGTTTACCCTCATGGTAAAGCTCGCTGTGGGCAGCAGCGCTCTGAACGGACTGTATTTCTATCCGAAGCCTGTGCAGGAGAAAGTATTCGAGCTCGGCCTGACAGACCGGGAGACCGTGGCGCGCAAGAGAAAGTGCTTCATGATCCCGTTCATTCTGGTCATGCTCTCAGCGCTGGTGCTGATCATCGGCCTCTGGAACGGTGTCCGCCGCTTTTGGCCCGCTTATTGGCAGGCGCTGCTGTTTCTGGAGATCATGAACTGGTACGACGGCATTGTCATCGACCGGCTTTGGGTCGGGCACAGCCGCTTCTGGATCATCCCGGGGACCGAGAAGATCCCCTTCGTACAGACCTGGCCGCAGGTACTGAAAAAGCGCGGCGTCCTGACGCTGATCTGGACCGTCGGCGCGGCCGTTGTGGCCGGGATCGTCGTTTTGCTGTTTTGAGGAAATCTTCATGATAATTCACGAATTCGGACAACAGAATGAAAAGGTCCTCCTGTTCTTCCCGGGGAGCTGCGAGCCCTGGCAGGAATTCGCCTATGCTGCGAAGGAGCTGGCGGTGCGGTTTCATGTGCTTCTCGTGACGCCGGACGGTCACGACCCGGAGGAAGGGACAGACTTTATCTCCGTAGAAAAAACGGTTGATTATACCGTACGCTGGCTGAAAGAACACAGCGTCGACCGGCTGGACGCGCTGTATGGGCTCAGCTTCGGCGGCGGGATGGCGGTCCGTTTTCTGACGACACAGGACATCCCGGCGGAGAAAGTCATCATCGACGCCGGGACAGCGCCGTACCGTCTTCCGAAATGGGTATGCAAGCTGATCTGCGTGCGGGATTATCTGATGCTCAAAATCGGCCGGGCTTCGATCGCCGCCATGGAGAGCGCCTTTCCGCCGCAGAGATTTGCGAGAGACCCGGCGCATGCAAAGGAAGAATATGAGGAAATGCGGAAATACCTGAAGACCTTCAGCAATAAAACGATCTGGAACATCTTCTGGTCCGCTAACAACTATGCCGTACCGAAGAATGCTCCGGTGATCTCATCTAAGATCCAGTTCTGGGTCGGCGACGAGGAATGGTCCGGTCGCTACCGGGATCTGAAATGGTACCGGGAATACCTGCCGCAGATCGAAGTGGTGACGATCTCGCACAGCATGCACGGCGAATACGTCATGATGCATCCGAAGGCGTTTGCCGCGCAGGCGCTGGGTTTCTTCGAGGATCGATAAAGCATAAAAACACCGGGCTTGATATTCGTCAAGCCTTTCATATAAGCCGTCGGTTAGCCACGTCTAACTAAAATGCTGTATCAAGGAGGATATCAAAATGCTCAACAAATGGACCGGAAAACAAGTATTGAAGCTATTTCTCTGCTTCGCAGCATTCTTTTTGCTGGTGCTGCTTACGCAGCTCCCGGGATATATGAGCCCTTTATACTGGGCGATATGCCCGCTGCTGTCGGCATTCTTCGCTGCAGGACCGATCACCTGCGTAATGGATATGAAGCGCGGCTTTGGTTCAGCCGCTGTGCTCCCGCTGCTTTGGTTCATCCTGTACCGCTGCATCGGCGAGATGGGTATGCCGCTGATGTGGATCTGGGTAATCGCCGTGATCGTGATCGCGGAGATCGTACATAAGCTTATGGGGTACGGGACGCTCAAAAGCATCCGCGTCTGTGCGCCGCTTGCGAGCCTGGCGACCTTCGGCATGCTGATCCCGCTTTATCTCCAGAAAAGCGTTTTCCTGGCAAGAGCCTCGGCGGAAATGGATCCTGCTTATGTGGCGGGTCTGGACAAATACGGAACACCCTGGATGTTCCTGCTCGTTATGGCTCTGGCCGTTGGTCTTGCCATTCTGTCAGAACGGGTCACGGAAAAGATTCTGAAAATCAAAAAGTAAAGGAGGATCTGTATGAAAGAAAAGAAGCAAAGTGCCTTGTCGGCGCTGCTGGAATATGCAGGAAGCTTCGGAAAGCTGACGTATCTGTCGCTTTTTCTCTCCGCGCTGAGCAGTGTGCTCTCCCTGATGCCGTTTGTCTTCCTGTGGCGGATCATCCGCGAGGTGCTGGAAGTGCAGCCGGATTTCTCACGGGCGACAGGGATTGTACGAAACGGTTGGATGGCCGTCCTGTTCGCCGTCCTTGCCGCGCTTGTCTATGTCGGCGCGCTGGTCTGTTCTCACGGCAGTGCGTTCCGCACGGCGGCCAATATGAAAAAGGCATTGATGCGTCACATTGCCCGACTCCCTATCGGCTTTGCGGATGAGATGGGCTCCGGTAAAGTACGCCGGATCGTGACGGAAGTGACCGGCTCCACGGAAACGCTGCTGGCTCATAACCTGCCGGACATGGCAGGCGCGATCGCCATGCCGATTTGCATGCTGGTGATGCTGTTTATATACGATTGGCGCTACGGCGTTGCCTGCCTGATCCCGATCGCCCTCAGCTTTGCCGCCATGATGCGCATGGCAGGTCCAGGCATGCAGGAGGATATGCGGCTCTACCAGAACGCCCTGGAGCGCATGAGCAACGAGGCTGTGGAGTATGTGCGGGGCGTCCCGGTGGTCAAAACCTTCGGACAGACCGTGTTCTCCTTCCATCGCTTCAAAGCGTCCATCGACGATTACTGCGAATTCTGTATGCACTATACCCGCATGATGCGCAAATCCATGCTGGGATACACCGTGCTGATCAACAGCGCCTTTGTCTTTATTCTCGGCGTGACGCTGTTTCTGATCCGCGGGGAGAACTATCAGATGGATATCCTGCTGAACTTCCTGTTCTACGTCATTTTCACCCCTGCTATCTCAACGGCAATGAGCAAAGTCATGTTCATGAGCGAGAACGACATGAAGGTCAAGGACGCCGTGGCCAGGGTGTACGCGATCCTCGGCCTGCAGCCTCTGCCGGAAGCGGAGCACGGTGAAGAACCTCTCAACGCGACCGTGGAGCTGAAAGGCGTGACCTATCGATATATGCCTGACGCTCCGGCGGCAGTGTCCGATCTTTCACTGAAAGCGGAGCGAAATGAGATCGTCGCCCTTGTCGGCCCGTCCGGCAGTGGAAAAACGACAGTTGCCGGTCTGATCTCCCGTTTCTTTGACCCGCAGGAGGGCCAGGTGCTTATCGGAGGCGTGGATGTCCGTCAGATCTCCAAGGAAGAGCTGATGCGGCATGTGGCTTATGTCTTTCAGGACAGCCGCCTGCTGAAACGCTCTATTGCGGACAATCTGCGTATCGCCAAGCCGGACGCTACCGAAAGTGAAATGCTGGAAGTTCTGAAAAAAGCCCAGTGTACGGACATCATTGACCGTTTGCCCCAAGGGATCGACACAGTGCTGGGCACCCAGGGAACCTACCTCTCGGGCGGCGAACAGCAGCGTATCGCCATTGCCCGCGCCATGCTGAAAGATGCGGATGTGGTGCTTTTGGATGAAGCCAGTGCTTTTGTCGACCCGGAATGCGAGGCGCAGGTGCAGCTGGCTTTCCAGGAGATGGCCAAAGGACGGACGGTGATCATGATTGCGCATCGTCTCTCCACGATCCGCAATGCCGACCGGATCTATGTGCTGGATAACGGCCAGGTAGAAGAGCAGGGAAAGCATGACGAGCTGTTGGAAAAAGGCGGCCTATACGCGGACATGTGGGCGGAGTATCAGAAGGCTGTTAATTGGAAAGTAGGTGAAGCGGTATGAAGCAGATTATGATGAAGCGTTTTGCACTGACGGAAAAAGGCGCAGCGGATATGATCAAGGCGATCCTGGCGGTAACGCTCTCGGATCTCGCCCTGATGATCCCCGTCGGGCTGTTGTTTACGTTTACCGGAGAGTTTCTGGCCGGAACAGCCGCCGGACGCTGGGCGTATTACCTTCTTTTCGCGGCGGTCTGTCTTGTGCTGATCTATCTTCCGAATTACTGGCAGTACAATGCCACCTTCTTCGCGACCTATGTGGAATCCGGCAAGCGCCGCATATCCCTGGCGGAAAAGCTTCGTAAGCTGCCGCTGTCTTTCTTTGGCAAAAAGGACCTGGCGGACCTGACAAACACGATCATGGCGGATGCTGAAACGATCGAGCACGCCTCCTCCCATCAGATTCCGCAGTTTTACGGGAGTCTGATCTCCACGACGCTGATCTGCATCGGACTCTTCTTCTACAAATGGGAGATGGCCCTGGCGGCTGTGTGGCCGATTCCCATCGCCATCTTCATCGTGGCTGCGTCGAAAAAGGTGCAGGCACATTTTATTCGCCGTCAGTCGGAATCCAAGGTGCGGCTGAATGACGCTGTGCAGGAGTTTATCGAGGTGTCCCGCGACCTGAAAAGCTGCAACGCCGAGGACGATTATCTGTCCGAACTGGAGGAGAAGATCGATGACGTGGAGAAAAAAGCCATCGGCGCGGAGCTGGGACAGGCAGTTTTCATCGTCTCGGCCCAGTTGTTATTGAAGATCGGTATCGGCACGGTCGCCGTGGTCGGCAGCGCGCTGCTTCTGCAGGGACGGCTGAATGTGATGGAGTTCTTTGCCTTCCTGCTGGTGGCCTCCCGCCTGTATGAGCCCATGAGCGGCAACCTGATCAATCTCGGCATGCTGAATCTGCTGACCGTCCCCGTGGAGCGGATGAACGAGATCGCGGAGCATCCAGCCCAGACCGGAACGACGGACTTCCATCCGGCGGGTTATGATGTCCGCTTTGAGAACGTCGGCTTCTCCTATGAGCAGGGTAAAACCGTGCTGAACGATGTGAGATTTACCGCAAAGCAGGGCGAGGTCACCGCGCTTGTCGGCCCCTCGGGTGGCGGAAAGACCACCGTCTCCCGTCTTGCCGCCCGGTTCTGGGATGTAAGTCGGGGTCGAATCACGGTCGGAGGGCAAGATATTTCACAGATCGATCCGGAGACGCTGCTGGGCGTTTATTCCATCGTGTTTCAGGATGTGACCCTCTTCAACAACAGCATCCTGGAGAATATCCGCGTCGGGAAAAAGGACGCCACGGACGAAGAAGTCCTGGCGGCGGCAAGACTGGCCAACTGCGATGAATTCGCGCTGAAGCTGCCGCAGGGCTATAGCACGGTCATCGGCGAAAACGGCAGCGAGCTGTCCGGCGGCGAGCGCCAGCGTATCTCAATCGCCCGTGCGCTGCTGAAGGACGCACCCATCATCCTGCTGGATGAGGCCACGGCCTCCCTCGACGTGGAGAATGAATCGAAGGTACAGGGCGCTCTGTCAAGGCTGTTGGACGGAAAGACCGTGCTGGTCATTGCCCACCGTATGCGCACCGTGGAGGCTGCCGATAAGATCGTCGTCCTGTCGGATGGCACCGTCGCCGAGGAGGGCAGTCCTGATGAACTGCTTGAAAAGGAGAACGGCATCTTCCGCCGGATGACCCGTCTGCAGGCGGTAAATGCGGGATGGACCATGACAAAAGAATAAACAAGATAAGGAGATTCAGAGAATGGAAAACAATAAACTTCAGGCAAAGGATTTTATTACGATCGGTATCTTTACTGCGTTGTTATTTGTAGTGGAATTCGCCTGCGGGATGCTGGGTTTTATCCATCCGTACATTGTCGCGTCCTTTGTGGTTTTAATCCCGCTTGTCGGAGCCATTCCGATGATGCTGTTTTATACAAAAATCGAGAAGTTCGGCATGCTCAGCATCATGTCCGTGCTGCTTGCCATCATCATGTTTGTGACAGGCATGGGATATCTGGGAGCGCCTCTGATCATTGCCGCAGGTGTGGTAGCAGACCTCATCGCAAAATCCGGCGGATATAAGAGTTTTAAGAAAACAGTGATCAGCTATGGCGTGTTCTGCCTGTGGATCTGCGCAAACTATTTCCCGGTGATCGTAACCGCGGATTCGTACCGGCAGGGTCTTTTGGACGGAGGATATTCGGCGGAATATTGCGACAATCTGTTCCGCGCCATCAACTCCAAGACGATCGTGATCCTTTTGATTCTCTGCTTCGTGTTTGGATGTATCGGTGCTTATCTGGGCAAGGCTGTGGTTAAGAAACATTTTGAGAAAGCCGGTATCGTGTAATGAGCTTGAAGCTGGATCCGAGGACAAAGCTATTCATGATCTTTGTGGTATCCGCCGTGGTCATGATGAGCGCGACAACGCCCTTCCTTTGGGCGGTGAGGATCGCTATGACCATGGCGCCTATCACGCTGCTGATCCTGGAAAAGCATTATGCATCGGCGTTTCGCTTTCTGATCCTTTACATCATCGCTCTGCTTTTGACATTCAGATTTCTTTCGGAACAGTCCAAGGGCTTCCTGATGGCATTTCTAGTCGGCTATTGCAGTATCATTGTCCAGTTCATGCCGGCTATGATCACTGCTTGGTATGTGGTAAGGACTACGAAGATCGGCGAGTTTGTTTCCGCCATGCAGAAGATGCACGTACCGGACGGGATCACCATATCCCTTGCCGTAGTCATGCGTTTTTTTCCGACGATCAAGGAGGAATACGCCTCCATCCGCGACGCCATGAAGATGCGTGGCATCATGCTGGGCGGAGGAAACGCGGTCCGGATGATAGAATACCGGATGATTCCGCTTTTATTTTCCTGTGTCAACATCGGAGATGAATTATCCGCAGCCGCTATCACAAGAGGCCTCGGAGGAAAGGTAAAAAGGACCAGTGTTGAAACGCTGAAAATGGGGCCGGCAGATTATCTGCTTGTCGCGCTATTTATAGCAGCGTTCGGCGTCTTCGTGGTTTTTAAGTATTTGAAATGATGCAGACGGCAGTAGAGATCAAAAACGTTACATATCGGTATAAAGGCGCCGGAGCGGAATCTCTGGACAACATATCGCTAACTGTAAATGCCGGAGAAGCACTTCTTTTGTGCGGTGCCTCCGGTTCGGGAAAAACTTCAGTGATCCGGCTGATTAATGGTCTTATCCCACATTATTATCACGGAGACATGACCGGAAATGTGACCGTAAAAGGCAGAGATATTGCTAATACAGAGCTATACGAACTCGCCGGCATTGTCGGGACAGTATTTCAGAATCCCAGGAGCCAGTTCTTTTCCGTTGATACAGACGGAGAGATCGCATTCGGGCCGGAAAATATAGGCCTTGATCCGAAGGAGATCAGAGCCAGGACCGAAATGACAGCGAAACAGATGCATCTTGAGAAGCTTCTTGGCCGGAGCTTGTTTGAGTTGTCCGGCGGAGAGAAGCAAAGGATCGCCTGCGCATCCGTTGCCGCGCTTCTGCCGGAGATCATCCTCCTGGATGAACCGTCGTCCAATCTGGATTGGGAGACGATAGGACAGCTCCGGGAGATCATCGGAGAATGGAAAAGACAGGGCAAGACGATCATCATTTCCGAGCACAGGCTTTGGTATTTGAAAGGTCTGATGGATCGCGTCGTCTATATGGATGGAGGAAAGATCATATGCGAGTGGCCCGGAGCGGAATTTGAAAACCTTTCCGAAGATGAAACGAAAGCGATGAAACTACGGCCTACAGTTGTAAAAAAAGAGTATACACAGATGTTTGAAGATAAGACGGGCAGCGGCGCGTTTATCCAAACAGAGACCTCAGACGGGATCCTGCTGAAAGATTTTTACTTCTCTTATCATCACAGGCCATATGTGATTCGGAAAAAGCCGTTCTCATCCGCTGATGGTGAAGCGTTAAACCTCTGCATCCCGAAGTTCCTGCTTCCGAAAGGGAAGATAATAGGCGTTGTCGGCAGGAACGGAACGGGAAAATCAACTTTTCTTCGATGCCTGTGCGGACTGGAAAAGGATTGTACAGGTGTAATAGTTTCTGATGGAAAGGAATACAGAAAAAAGCATCGGATCGGCATTTCCTATATGGTCATGCAGGATGTGAACCATCAGCTTTTTACAGACAGTGTGGAAGCAGAAGTTATGCTTTCCATGAAAGAAAAGGATGAAGAGAAATGTCATGCGATTCTGGACGATCTCGGCCTCCTTGCCTATAAGGATACACACCCGATGGCTCTGTCCGGGGGCCAGAAACAAAGAGTGGCCATTGCTTCTGCTGTTGCGGCGGGTGCAAAACTTCTTCTTTTTGATGAACCGACGTCCGGACTTGACTATGCTCATATGGTAACGGTTGGAGAATTGCTAAAACAGCTGGCTAACTCTGGGAGTACAGTACTTGTGTCGACTCACGATCCGGAACTCATTGAACTGAGCTGTGACTACATACTTCGTATCAAAGGCGGAAAAGTTGACTCTTTTTGGAAAACTGAAAAAACGGCAAAGTTCATTTAGGAAGAAATTGCAAAAGTGAGGGAAATCATAAGAAACACCGCCGAAAAATCTCAATGAATCATTGGGGACAGGTCTTGGCTTTTTGAGACCCGTCCTCAATGATTTATTATAAATCTCTCAAAGACTGACCAAAGCGTTTTGCAAAAAACGCGTAGCTCGCACTTGTGCGATCTCTGGGTTTGGGATGTGTTCCCAACGAGCCGGTGCAGAAATTGGCGCAGGTCCGGATCTGTACACTGCTTGCCAGGTACTAACATCCATCCGGACACTGCTCGCCAATTTGCAAAACCTGTATGTGCAGACCCTGCTTGCCAAGTACTGAACCATACAGGTATGCATTGCTTGCCAAGAAGTGAAAGCTTAGCAAGTAATACGTTGACGGCTGGAACCGTCAACCGCTTTCGGGTGTATTGACAGTTCAAATCCCGATTGGTATATTTGTATCGGTCCTGAAAAAAGGATCTTGGGGGAATCGGGTTTGGCCCGGTTCGTTATCGGTTCTCTCCCTTAAAAGGTGAGTTCTCGATTTATATAGAGTATCTGTCTGATAGAACAGATACAGTGGGCTGCATTGGGGCGGCCACCGGCAAAATGATCGCCGGGTTACATAGACACATATCGATTTTGGCGGACTCTTAGAGTTCGTCTATCGGTGCGTATCTATGTGACCCGGCTTTTTGTTTTTCATCAAAAGCAAAAACCTCCGGGTGTCCTACTCACAGTTTTCAGAAAAAGACAAAGGAGGTAAAAAACGATGTCACAGGTTTTTCGTGTAGAGCGAAATAAGAATTTCACGGTCATGGCCAACTATCATCTGAAGGACAAACGATTGTCGTTGAAGGCCAAGGGGCTGCTGTCGGTCATGCTGAGTCTGCCGGACGATTGGAACTACAACATGAAAGGGCTTGCTCGGCTCAGCAGGGATGGTCTCGATTCGGTCCGCAGCACCGTGAATGAATTGGAGAGGTATGGGTATGTCACGAGGCACAGGATCCGGACAGAGACCGGCCAGCTGGCAGATACAGAGTATTTGGTTCGGGAATGTCCGCTGGATCAGGAAGAGCATGGCGCAGACCTACGGCCAGACTCTCCAAGACAGGAGAATCAGTTGACAGGCGGAGCCAACGACGGCCTTCCCTGTACAGGCGATCCCAACACTATAAAAGACTAATGGTACTTAAAACTTATCAATTAAATATCCATCCTATCCAATCCTTTCATTCAATAAATATGAAAGTATAAATTGGGTGTGATAATCACACTTCAGGATGGGATAGGATGTGGATAACTGAAAACAAGGAGAAAAGAATGATCCCTTCCAATACACTTGAAGAAAAAGCGGCGTTTGAACGATTCACAGATCTTATGGCGAAACTGATGGTCAAACATGGCCCGGCAGTCTTGAAACGAAGGAAAGAGCGGCTGATAGAAGCAATACGCTCTTCTGTAGATATCACCCCTGGCATAAAGCCCGAAGATGTCTCCCGGCGGCTGAATGCCTATCATAACACGATTGACCGCTGCAGAAGACAGTAAGAAAAAAACATGAAATACACATTGCGTATTTGCTTTGAATGTGATATAGTAGATACACAATGTGTATTTCGCCTTGATTAAATGAAAGAGGATCTCAATGGATTTCAAGGATAGGATAGTTGAATTGAGAGAAAGCACCGGTATGACCCGCAAGGAGTTCTGCGAGTACTTCCATATCCCCTACAGGACAGTGACGGAATGGGAGCGTGATAACCGGCATGCTCCGGAGTATGTCCTGCGGCTGCTGGAATACTATATCCGGATGGAAGGACTGA
>Ga0310690_10006874_pt1 | contig 14813 bp, 10 predicted proteins | sample AusTroGonzalo_MG_2_FD_207661 | JGI IMG/M metagenome (GOLD analysis project Ga0310690, IMG submission 207661) | Bovine rumen microbial communities from tropical cattle in Woodstock, Queensland, Australia - Gonzalo_04 (v2) (version 2) | ecosystem: Host-associated > Mammals > Digestive system >...
ATCAAATGCATCCGTTGGACACGTCAAAGATTCGTCCAGTTGTCGACGCATTTATAAATTAAGATTTTGTTTGACCCCTGAAAGAAAAAGAACGCCGCCCGAAATAGGGCGGTGTTTGTTTTTTATATCCAGAATACGTATTCCCCGCCCCGGGCGGGGAATACGTATTCTGGAATTAATTTCCTAAATCAAATGTCCACCCCACGAATACATGGCCGCGGCGGGTTGGCGCATCGGTTGGTGTGGTAATCGACCCACCATATGTGCATTGTGTCTGTTGCGTCTGGTTGTTTCCTGCACCATATCCAGACCAATCAATCGTAATTGTATTCGCGATACATTGGGCCGAGGCGCCTATGAGGCTGAACAACACGGACCGGAAACCGGAACCGCTCCGGACGTAGTGCGCGCAGTAGCCCGCACAGGCGCGCGCGCAAAGGTCAGCGCCGCCGTAATCGTTGTAGAACACCCACGCAGCCGACAAATTGGTGGCAGAACCACCAGATGGTGTCCATGTTGTCGGTTTGCACCAACAATAACGCCCCGTTGTTGATGTGGATGCCAAATTACTATTTGCTGGTAATATACTTGGCGTTGTGTATGCATAATTATCGGTATTACCCGGAACGTTATTACAACTGGCTATACCGCCCATTGTACCCGTTGTTGTCCCCGATGTCCATGTAACGGACCATGACCCCGCGGCCATGGATGAACCGTTTGATGATACATTATTATTATTGTGTGAATGATATTCTATGCTATTACCATTTTGATTTGGTAATGTCGGTGTGTTTTGTGTGGTGCTTTTTGTGTATCCGGTGGCACATGTGAAATCCATTGCGCAACTGCCCGTATATGTCGCGGTTTCTAGATAATAATTACCCGATGTTGTTTGGGATGTGTATGAACATGTTGCGGCATGCGGATCACATGCGGTGGCGCCGCTTATTGTCGGGCAAGATACATTTGCCAGATAACATGCATTTACACTCGTTGCGCCAGCGGCGGATGTTGTTCCGGAATACATTGCGCTGCATAATGTTGCGCCCTGGGCCGTGGTCGCATTGTATGTGTAATCGCCGCCAATGCAATATGATCCAGCGGGGCAGGTGGCACAACCGTTATCATATTGTGTATCGGACGTCCAATCATTCCCAGCGGGTAAATATGTTCCGGGGCTACACGTATATGTTATTGGGGAATATGTTGCACGTGCAACCGCGGCGGGATTTGATGTTGTTTGACCCGTAATGCCTATGACACACATATTCGATTCGGATGTTGTATTGTCCATAAACACATTGTCGGCAACCGCGGATGTCGTGAACAACAATGCAAACAATAACAGACGAATCATATTCTCTTTCCTTTCGTTTCTCTTTGTTGAGGATTTTACCAACCCTCCCCGTCAGTGCTTTCGCACTGCCACCCCGCCCCAGGCGGGGAATTATTCGTTGTCCCACGATGTTCGTTTGAACATACCGAGACTTAAACTAAAAATTTAACCACCAAATTGCTTAGGTGGTTGGAGGTTCAGAACAATTCATACCGAAATTGTATGCCTTATTCAATATATTCGGCAATCCTCCAACCCAGATTGGTTGGAGTCCTTTAACGTCCCGATGCAACAAACACGATGGACGCGGTATGAAAAAGGGTTCTGACACCCCATCAATGGAACACCCATTGACGGTCATATTTTATCAAAAAAGTCACATGCGGTGCAAGTGGTATTTTTAACCCCGCCGGGGCGGGGTGGATTAATTGTCTAAAATTTGAAAATCTTTTATTTCGATACGACGACCATTGCGGTGCGTAAAACCGAATCGCCAAACATATATCCCGATTGCATTTCGTCCACAATGGTATTTGTTTTTGTTTCAGGCGTTGGTTTGTCGACCATTTGAATTGCATTATGAAATTGCGGATTCATTATTTCGCCAACCGATTCTATTTTTACTATGCCAATTTGGGCAAATGCGTTTTGCAGTGCGCGTTCCATTGATTTGATTCCTTCGTCATCGGGGGTGTGTTTTAACGCAGCCGTGACCGCATCCATTACCGGCAAAATTTTTTCAGCAACGCCCATTGCGCGATTGCGTGAAACCGATTCGATATCTAATGTTGCACGGCGACGTGTGTTTTCTAATTCTGCCGCGACGCGCAGATATTTATCATTCAATTCATTAATTTTATCATTTAATTCGGTAATTGTTTTTCTGCTTTCCGACATTTCTGGTTGTTCGGGGGCCGGGGCTGCCGCTGTTTCTGCGACGTCCGATACAGAAACCGATTCGATATCAACTGTTTTTTTATCTTCTTTGTTTTCTGGCATAATGTTCATTCCTGTCGTTGTTTATTCATTATATATTTATTTAATCGCACTTATTATAGGTAAAAATGTTTCGGTTTTCAAGGACGCGCCACCAATCAATAATCCATCAACATGCGGAACAGATGCAAAAGCCGCCGCGTTTGATTGGTTAATACTGCCACCGTAAACAATCGGTGTTCCGCCATGACCGTGTGCGTTCAGATATTCAAATATCATTTGAAATACTGCCGCCGTGTCCGAAATATTCGGTGTTAAACCCGTGCCAATCGCCCAACGTGGTTCATATGCAACGATAAATTCTGTGCGCGTATCAGGCAGACATTTATTCAACATATCACGAACAACAGTGGTCGTTTTTCCCGTCCTGTGTTCGTCCAGGGTTTCTCCCACGCATATAATAGGTATCAAATTGTGACGAATCGCCGCCGCTGCTTTGGCATGAACTATTTCATTTGTTTCATGGTGGTTTAATCGACGTTCGCTGTGCCCGACAATTACATATTTTGCGCCCATGTCCGATAGCATTTGGCCGGAAATATCGCCAGTGTATGGACCGTTTTCGTGTTGACTGATGTCTTGGGCACCGATTCGAATTTTGCCATTGTCGCCACCCAACAAAGTGAACGGGACGCACAAAATCACGCGATTTTCCGTTTGAATTTCAGATAATGCGTGAATCATAGCCGCTTTTTCATCCATGTTCCCGTTCATTTTCCAATTCCCGATGACAAATTTCATAATTTCCGTCCTTTTTTATTGATTTTTTATTGTCTTTTTTGCTATGTTATCGCAAAAGGTGGAAAAATGCTAGAATATTTACGTAATGCGGCGGATAAACCGTTGGCAAAACTTTTGATGTTTGTTTTAATTTTCAGTTTCGTTGGTTGGGGCGCGGCTGAATGGATTTTTGGCAGTGTGTCAAATGATACAACACTGATTCATGTTGGGGATGCGGGTGTTTCTGTGCAACAGTTTAATAATGAACGTTCACGTGAATTGTCCGCGATGTCCAAAGATGAACAGCGTACAACATATACCGATCCTGCGAAATCCGAAGAATTAACAAAAAATGTAATGGTGCTTTTGACGCGTAATCAATTGTTGGCGAATCGGGCAAACGATTTGGGTTTCGTTGTGTCTGATAAACGAATCGCTGATGAAGTGCGCGCAAACCCGCAATTCCAAATAAATGGTGAATTTGCGCCGTGGATGTTCGAAATGGTTTTGCAAAATTCTGGTTTAACCGAACAAGATATTTCTAATGCGTTGCGTGAAAATATTCTGCGTCAAATGGTTACGGATGCAACAAATGTCCCGATGGATGTTCCACAATTCGCTGTCGATGCGATGTATAATGCACGCTATGCCAAACGCGATATTAAATATGTACCTGTGAAGTTTGCAGATTTCAAGGTTGCAACGCCGACTGATAAACAATTGGAAGAATATTATATGCAAAATCCGAAAATCGTTCCGGAAAGTCGTTCGGTGTCTTATGTTTTCGTTGCGGCGGATATGAATAAACCTGATGTTTATGACGAAGGTTTCAAAAATATGCAACAAATCGAAGATATGATTATTTCTGGCGATTCTATGAAAGAAGCCGCGGATAAGCACAAGGCGAAATTTGTAAAGGTTCCAAATGTTAAACGCGATGCGAAATTGTCTGATAAAGTTTTGTCGGATGATTTGGTGGCGAAATTGTTTGCTATGGATGCTGGTATGGAAAGCGAATTGTTAGAATTAAAAGACGGGTTCGCGATTTTGCGTGTTGATGAAATTCATCCGGCGCATAATGCAGATTTCAAAGATGTCAAAAAAGATTTGGTCGATGGTTGGAAAAAATCTGAACAACGTAAAAATGCCTATGTTCGTGCAAACGAAATGTTGGTTGATTTGAACGCTGGCAAAGATTTTAAAAATGCGAAATCGGCATCTGTGACGCGGACAGATGGTGCATCGCTTGAATTATTAAATGCTGCGTTTGCAGAAAAAGAAGGCGCGAATTCAATTGTTGAAGACAAAGATGCGTTCTATGTTTTGCATGTTGGTAAAACTACTATGCCAAAGGTGGACAAGAAAAAGCAAGACGCATTGCGCAAAGAATTAACAAATATGTCAACGCATTATATAGGTGATGATTATTCTGAATTCTTGAAACGTCATTATCCTGTGCGTGTAAATGAAAAAGTATATAGAAGATTCATCGCAAAATAAAAATCGCCCAATCGGGCGATTTTTATTTACGAATATTTATTTGTTTGTATATAATAAAATCATGCAGATTGAAAGTGTTGGCATTTTGATAAGTATTCAACCGTTTTCAGAACGGGATGCAATCGCGCGTATCTTCACCCGCGATAATGGTGTTCTGGTCGGGTTAATGCGGGGGGCGATTGCGGCACAAAAAAATAAACCATTGGTGGGCCAGGTTGGATCTGTTTCTTGGAATGCGCGGTTGGATTCGCAATTGGGGGTGTTCCATTGGGAATCAGAAAAAAATCTGGCTGCGCCGTTAATGATGAATAATGATTTATTAAAGATAATGAATTCTGTGTTTGCGTTAATATATACTTTAATCCCAGAACGCGAATCGTATGAACGGCTTTATGAGCGGACGATTGATTTGCTGCAAAATATTGCTGTGTCGCAATCGCCGTTTGATAATTATTTGAATTGGGAAATCGATTTGTTGCGGGATTTGGGGTATGCGCTGGATTTAACAAAATGTTCGGGATGCAGTAAAACATCAGATTTAATTTATTTATCGCCGAAAACAGGGCGTGCTGTGTGCGCGGATTGTGGCGAACCATATCGGGATAAACTATATAAATTGCCGTTGAATTTGGCGGTTACAAAACGTTTTATAACGGGCATTTGTGACGTGCAAAACGTGGATGTTCCTGTGGCCAGAAAAATATTTTAATTTGTGCGTTTTTTGCTTGCACGGCTAAGTTTTTTTTTCTATTATCAAAATGTTCAAACAAAGGAGAAAACTATGACTTGGACAATAGTAATCTTGGTTTTAGCGGTTGCACTGTATGTGTTCGGCGGCATGGCTGTTAAACATGACGGTAAACCTCAGGCCAAGGATATCATCGTACACAAATGTATCTCTGTAATCGCAATCGTTTTGATTGCTGGTTGTGTATGCCGTTTGTGGACACCAACGTATCTGACGAAAACAAATCCTGGAATTTTACAGGAAATGGTTTCTGCGATGCAACAACAACAAGAAGTCACCAAAAACAAAGAAGTTCGTAAATATGTTGCAAAACATATGGACGAAATGATTGGCAATGCACCAATCGCGGGTAATGTTGACGGGGCGAAAACAATATTCTTGTTCTCTGATTATTCCTGCCCATATTGCCGTCGTGTGCACGCTGAATTGGCACGTGTTTTATCAGAACGTGATGACGTTCGCGTTGTGTTGAAAAACTTCTCTATCCATGGTGCGTTGTCTGATGCGCCAGCTAAGGCTGTGATTGCTGCTAAATTGCAAGGCAATGACAAAGCGGCTGCGTTGGATAAGTTGTTGATGGATGAAGAATACTACACCCAAGACGATTTGAAAAAGCAAGACAAATTGCCAGGCATTATCGATGCTAATGTTATGAAATTGGCCAAGAAAGCCGGTTTGGATACTAAAAAATTGGCAGAAGATATGAAAGGTGATTATGTTAATACTGAATTGAGAAATGTTCAAGGCTTGGCACAACGTTTCGAAATTCGTGGAACACCGTATTTGATTATCGGTACGGAATCTTTCCCAGGGGCAATCCCATACGAAAGAATTGTCGAAGCTTTGAAATAAGTTTTGATTTTCAAAATAAAAAACACCCGCGATTGTGGGTGTTTTTTTATGCTTTTTTACATTTATTATTTATCCCAAATTGGCGATATTACAGATTCTGCAACCAATGGCACAGATAATTTTGTGACGTTTTCCATTTCGTTCTTTATCGATTGCGCAAAATGTTCCGCCATATTTTCATCACATTCAAATATGATTTCATCGTGCACTTGTAATAACATTTTTATTTTGTTGCTATTTGGCACAATGATTTTATCGTGTATGTTCACCATTGCACGACGCATGATGTCCGCTTCGAATCCTTGGATTGGGGCATTGATTGCAGCACGTGTTGCGTATCCGCGCAGGCGTGGTATGCGTGCCTCTGGAATTTCAATGCGACGATGCCATGGGGTATACACACAATAGTGTTCGAAAACAAAATTGGTTATATTATCAATGTATTCTTTGATTTCTGGTAATTGCGCCATATAGGAATCGATGATTTGTTTTGCGTTTTCGCGTGAGATATTTAATTGTCCCGCCAGCCCAAACGCCGATATTCCATATATGATTGAAAAGTTAATTGTTTTTGCCGCGCGACGCAAATCTTTCGGGACGGGTTTGTCCACAGGGATGTTAAATATTTTTCGCGCAGTTTGTTCGTGGATGTCCAGACCGTTGTTAAATGTTTCTTTGAACATTTTGATATTTGCAACGTCAGCCAACAAACGTAATTGAATTTGTGAATAATCAACCGATATCAATGTGTGGTTTGGCGCCGCAACAAAACATTTTCTGATTTCTTCGCCCAGTTCGGTTTTAATAGGAATATTTTGTAAATTCGGATTGCGACTGGACAGGCGGCCCGTATTCGTGCTGGTCTGTAAATATGTTGTGTGTATGCGGCCGTCATTTGCAATTTGATGTGGCAGGGCGTCTGCATATGTTCCAGCCAATTTCGATACCGAACGCCAATTCAAAATTTTTTCAACAACTGGATGGGTATCGGCCAATTCAGTCAATGTTTCTGCATCGGTTGAACGATTTTTTTTGCTATATAATTTTAATTCATCAAATAAAACCACCGCTAATTGTTTTGGACTGGCGATATTAAATTCGTGTCCAACCATTTGGTATATTTCGGATTCTAAACCCGATAATTGTTTATGGAAAATGTCAGATAGCAATTTTAATTTGTCGCGATTGACCATAATGCCATTTTTTTCCATTTGACACAAAATAGGGCACAATGGCAAATCGCATGTTTCATATAAATGTTTCAAATCCGGGTTTGAATCTAGTTGCGGGCGCATCAATTTATAAAGCGCCATTGCAACAACAGAATCTTCGCCAGAATATTTTGTTGCAACATCCACAGACAGCGTTTCAAAATGACGGTCACAATCTTTAATTTTTTCATCAAATAATTCTTCGAATTTTATATTTGTATGATTCAAATATTTTTCGGCCAATTCATCCAGACCATGTCCATGCAACGTCCCATGCAATGCGTATGATAATAACATCGTATCATCAAATGGTTTTATTTTGGTTGTGTCCCAATCTTCATTTTCCAATATATGTAAATCATATTTAAGATTATGTGCGATTTTTGTTATGTTCGGATTAGTAAATATCGGCCATAATTTTTTATAGACCGTGTCAATAGATAACTGATTTGCGGCATAATCATCACTCCCAAATAAATCCATAGATTTTGTTTTGTGACGGATTGGAATATATGCGCCATGTGTTTCATCGTATGCCAATGAAATGCCGACCAGTTTATCAGTAATTTGATTTAACCCAGTTGTTTCAGTGTCAAAAGCAATCACATTTGTCACGTGCGATAAAAATTCATCCAATTCAGATTCATTTGTTATCGTGGTTAAATTCATTTCTTGTAATTCAGATTTTTTCTGCGTGTCATTTGGAATATCCGCCACAGGGCATATTGAATTTGCATATTCACTTATTTGTGGTTTGCAATCAGATTTATCGCCGAACAATTTATTGATTTTTTCAACCAACGATTTGCTTTCGATTTTATCTTTGGCAAAAGCCAGTGCCGATTGTTTATCAAAACAGAACGGTTGGATTTGTAATCCGTCTAAATCAACGTCGCGTTTTAATGTGACCAATTGTTTTGAAATATATGCCTGGGGCCGGTTGTCGCGCAACAAATTTCGTATGCGTTCGTTTTTAACGGAATCCAGATTTGCATACAAATTGTCCAGCGTTCCAAATTCAGAAATTAATTCGGCGGCCTTTTTTGGACCAATACCTGGAACCCCTGGGACATTATCAGACGAATCGCCCATCAAAGATTGCACATCAATGACCTGGGATGGTTTGACACCGAATTTTTCAAGAACCTCTGGTTCACGAATTTCGCGCTGTTTCATGCCATCATAAAGGTATACACAATCAGATACCAATTGCATTAAATCTTTGTCGCCAGTGATTACGCGTGTTCCGCCATTGTTATTACAATTATTTGTCGCAATTGTTGCAATAACGTCGTCTGCTTCGACCCCAGGGATGCATAATACCGGCATTCCCATCGCATGCGCACCGATACGAATTAATTCAGATTGAACCAATAAATCGTGTGGCGTTTCAGATCGATTTGCCTTGTATTCCGGATAAATAGATTGACGGAAACTGATTCGTGATGCGTCAAATATGCAGACAAACGAATCGTTTTCTTTGGCCGCGGCCAATATGGGTAAAACCATATTGAAAAAGCCATATACTGCGCCAATTGGCATCCCGTCTGAACGTGTCAGATTTGCATGCACACCATAATATGCACGAAACACCAAAGAATTTCCGTCAATCAGAGTAAGCATTTATTTCCTTTGTTTTGTTTTTTGCCGTTATCAGAATATATAACGCAATTTGACACGTGCATTATATTCCAGTAAATCAGGCATTATGTTTGTCGCTGTTTCTTTATAAATATCCGGGGCGTATAAAACGCGTCCTTCGACATCGATTTTGAAAGGTATTGCAAATACATCAACGGTTGCGCCAATCATACCTTGGTATGCAGCGGTTGATTTTATGTCATAACGTGTTTGCAATAATGTAGACGAATCGGTGACGATGTTTTTACCGCCAAATACCGTTCCAATACCGACGCCGATATATGGCAAAATGACGGTTGAAGGAACTTTTAAATATGCGTTCACCATAACAGAATTTGTGTCAAAATCTTGGGCATTAATGTAATTATATTCACCTTCGATTCTGAATACAGGAATGTCCATACCAGCGATAGCGCCCAATATTGTGGATGTGCTGGAAATGTGTTCTTTGTCATTGAACACAGTTTGTCCGCCGACGCCAACCATGCCACCGATGTAGAAATCGGTCAATGTAGTTGCGTTCGCAACAGATGCACATGCCAATGTTGAAACCAAAGAAATTAAAGATATTGAATTTATTTTCATATTTTTCTCCTTTATATGATATTATAGTATAAAACAAAGGTGGCAACATGCAAGAAAATAAACCTGTTTTAATTGTTGGATTAGGAAACCCGGGCCCAGAGTATGCGTTGACACGGCATAATGTCGGTTTCATGGCAATCGATTCGTTGGCTGGCACAGATGCAAAATGGAAAAAAGAAAAAAATGCGCTGACGATGCGCGGTGAAATTAATGGCGCGCGGGTGATTTTTGCCAAACCACAAACTTTTATGAATAATAGTGGTGATGCGGTCGGGCCGTTAATGGCGTTCTATAAAATCCCGTTGGAAAATTTGGTTGTTATTCATGATGATATGGATTTGAAATTGGGCACCATGCGTGAAAAAATTGGTGGTTCCAGTGCGGGACATAATGGTATTAAATCTATTGATGCCGCCATAGGTAATGATTATCGTCGTATTCGAATCGGCGTTGGACATCCACGTGATTTTGATATAAAAATGGATTCGGTCGATTGGGTTCTGGGAAAATTTGATGATGAACAATTAAAGCAAATTAAATCGGTTATCAAATCGATTAAAATTTAATTATTCGTTTTTAATCACCATACTGGATAATAAATTCATTATCTTTTGGAATATTATTATCATCATAATAGTTTTTACATCTAGAATTTGTAGCCCAGTACCATATGTTTGTGGCGTCCTTATATGTATTGGTGCATAATAATAGTGAATTATACGTTGGTGTTCGATAATAATACATCATCGTTGGGCCAGGGGTTACCCCCTTTGGTTTCACGTAATTACCGTATTCATCAACAAATATTATATATCCGCCATAGCATTCTAGTGCGCCTTCGTCATTAATATTTATACTATCTACATTTTGTGTTACACAATATATATCTATTTGTTTTGATTCTTTTGGTCTGTATGTGCCTGTTTCTTGGTTAAATTCACTTGGGGCACAATAATATGCCATTGATGTATTTTCGGATGATATGTTAGGGTCGCATAATACAGATTGAATCAAAACCGCAGAATAATCGGAAGCTGGGACACAAATTCCATTTGATGATACGGCGCCATTAAGCGTGGTGTCGCCATTATCTGTGGTTTCTTGGACACAGCAATTTCCATACAGGTCTTTTGATGATAGGCCGCCCGGACAAAAATTAGTGATATTGGTATCAACGTGAATAATTTGATCTGTAAATGCATATGGTGTGCCATCGGTTGTCACAGCCGAAGAACTGGCTACGCGTATACATTTGTTCAATGTTTCGTCAAATTTATAATTTACAGGGCATTCATAAGCACTGCAGCTGTCCAGTGCATCTGAAGTTCCCGTATTTATCGCCAACCATGATAATAAACTGGTGTTTTCTTCAGATTTTGGCATGAATATTTTGTTTTGAATCTGGAGTTGTGTATTGCCCAAATTTAATGGTAATGATGGAACGTCTGAAAATCCTTCGTTGGTTCTGAATAATTGTGGATTTGTCGTAATCATAGTATTTTCAGGATTGGAATTACAATTTCCCCAAATTTGTTCGGTGATTTTGCACGCTGTATCTGAATCATTTTCGCATAATGTATAAACTTTGCTTTGTAAATATCTTTGAAAGTCGTTGTAATTAGTATATACGGTGGGTTCGCCGGTGGGTTCGCTGGTATTCGAAGGGATTATACCATACATATTAGAATAAAAATCAGAATTTAAGATTTCTGGTGTTATATCAGATAGATTAGATGATTGATTTACACATGCCAATACTTCGTTCCAACATGCGTTGCGTGTTAAAATCGCACGGCGCGGTGCAGACGTAAAATCACCACATAATGCAAAATTGCCCGCAGCCCCATTGCAATGTTGAATTATGCAATCGCGTCCAACCGTGGTGCAATTTTGTATGATTGCTTTGTATGATGACGCGGCCGCGATTTCGGTCATGCCTGCATCCCATAATTCACCGCTACCCCCCGATGAATTTAATAAAGCAGTACAAGAATTTTCGATGTCTGAACATAACGCATTTGTTGTGGAATCGGCCAAAACTGCGAACGTAGATAATGCGCGAACATCAAAATCGGTTAAATTTTGGTTCGTGTTTGATTTACATTCGGCAACCAGTGTAGTGCAACTTTGGCGGATTTCTTCGATTTTTGCGGTTTGTGCCAATTTTATTTGTGCCAATGCATCGTCCAAGAAATCTTTCCATACAATATCGGCAATGTCCTGGCATTGTTGGGTTGCAGATTCCAAAAACGTCTTTTTAGAATTCAAGAAAGAAACGAATTGTTGGTTTTGTGTAATTTCTGACCATTTTTCTGTTCCCACAGGTGATGCTAATAAACTTGTTATGTTATAAAGATTATTTGACAATACCGCACCCCCGGTTGATGGATCAATATATTGACCCGTCACATCCAAACATTTTTGCAATTTTTCACCACAAACCGCAGATTCAGACATTTTATCTAAAATCTTTTTTTTGCATGTTAATATGTCGTCGGAATTACGTTTTTGATATGCGTTCAGGCGTGACATGTCGAGCAATGCGGAACTTTCGTGGATTTTTTCCATCGCCTGGTTGTATTTCGTATCGTATGATTTTGCGACAGTATTGCAATCTTGTTGTATAGATAATTGATAACTGTTTTGAATAACTTCTAATTCATGGTCAGAACAAACCTCTTTGGCCATGGCGACACATACAGGACGCGCCGCATTGTATAAATCAATACCGTTTTTAGATGTCGTTGCTATTCCGGCGGTTGAATCAATGGAATCCCACGCAGAATCCACATTCAAAGACAATGATATCGCGGATAAATCATTGTTTATTTTTGAATTGCCCGATGAATTCAGCGCGTCTGTGATTTTTTGCAGCGTTTTTTCAGATGCGGTTTTATCCTGGGTGCTGTATCCGATTTCACCTTCGGTTGCGACATTGATTGCGGCGGCATCTTCTTTGTCCAAGCCGACGGCCAGCAATCGTTGATTGAAATCTAACATTTTTTCTTCGGCCGCGCCCAGTTGTTGTTGTATTGCGTCGAATTCATGAATCCGTGATGAACATGCACAGCGGCGTAAATTTGCATCTTTGTTTGCACAAAATTCATCCATACAGTCGTAATACACAGTGCGACATTTGGAATAATCCTGGGTTTTTATGGCGGCTATTTTTTCATTATTCAATGTTGTTGCGCGTGCCGCCGTGCGTGATGCAGTTTTTCCAGATATTGCCGTGCGTGATGCAGTTGGTTTTTGTGTTGTGGTTGAACGCGATATATTTTTGTTTGTCGTCGTATTTTTTGTACGAGATATCGTTGTTTTTGTCGCATCGGTCGTTGCGGTGCGCGTCTTTACCGTTGGACGTGCATTTGATACGTTTCGTGTTTGCGTTGTTCGTGACGACACAACATTGCGTGTGTTTTCAGTGTGATTGTTATCTGATTTTTTGCGCATTGAACCAATGTCAGAGCGGCCAGATGTATTAGTGTTCGCAACAATTTCCCGCATGTCACGTTTTGATAGTGTTCTGGTTGTTTCGGCACCAACAACAGTTGCCGTCTCAAATGCAGACAGACCAAGGCATACAGCAAAAAACGGTATAATCCTTTTCATTCCTTAGATAGATGTTAGCAAATTTATAATTTTTTGGGCAAGCAGAAAATGAAATTTTTGTAAAAAAATTGTAAAAAAATAATCTGATTGTGTTGATTTTTATTTTTTAATTGTGCGCTTCGCGCGCAATAACGAAAGTTTATTTTGATGGGTCTGCCTTTGCCGTTTTTAAACTTCGAAATATTATTCCAAGAATTTGTTGGGCTACGGCGCGACACTGATTTTTCAGTCCTCGCTTACGCTCGGTGAAAATCGTGGTGTGGACGGGGGGAATTGAACCCCCAAGGATTGCTCCACAGCATCCTTAGTGCTGCGCGTCTACCAATTTCGCCACGCCCACATCTTTTCCATGGCACCATATTATAAAAGTATTTTTTTTTCAACCTTTTTGTGATATAATATTCTAGAAAGGTTTGATATATAACGAAAGGTGTGTTGTATGAAAAATGTTTTTAAGATGTTGACTAATGTGGTTCTGTTCGGCGTTTTGCCTGGGGTTGCGGGTGCTGCCGGAACGTATTATGACAATAGTATATACCAACGTTATGGGTCAAATAATACTGGATATAATACGTCAAGTCGTAGTTATGCCGCCCGATATAACACCCAACAACAAACGACCGCTGTTAATAACCAGATGATAACAAATCGTTCCGTGTCACGGAATAATACACAAAAAAACACAAAAAATAGTGCGAAAAAACAAGGCTGGATTGTTGATGCGGGGTTATCGCATGAATTTGCAAATTGGAAATTTGATATGACGGCCGCGGGGTCTGAATTGTCGTATGATAATTTGGTTTGGAATGTTTTGGGTGCAAATGCGACATATTATTTTGGTGAAAATACTCCGATGCAGGTGAAATTTGGTGCGCGTTATGGCATGCAATTTGGCGAATCCCAGATGATTGATGATGATATTTCCAAAGGGGGGTATCTGGTCACAACCTGGACAGATGGCAGCAATATTTTAGGGTATCAAACGGGGCATGCATTGTCTGTTGGAACCAGCAAAGATGGGACACAAATGGGATTTAATGCGGCGTTTGGGTTGACTGATTATTTGAAGTGGGGACGTGTGAAATTTACGCCGTCGATTGGTTATCGTTATTTAAATTATAAATTGACAACGCAAAATAATCATGGTGTTGCAATTGATATTTTGGAATCTACAAATAATCATCCATATATAACGTGCATAGAAGGTTATATGGGTGAAATTCAGTGTGATCCAATATTGTTATTTTATGGCGAAGGTGGCAATGTCACTTTGACGGGACATGTGGTGGATGAAACGTCGCCGACCGGTATATCTGAACTTATTCAAATGCCGTCATCTACGGTTATGACAAATGTGATTGGTATTGGAACAGGCGGAACGTATTATTATGAACAATCTGGGACCAGTCACGAATACAAAACTACGTGGGCGGGTCCATACATCGCGATGGATGCAGAATATGTAATAGATAGCAAAAATGCTGTTTCAGGTAGTTTGGAAATCGGTTTGCCTATATATAAATCCGAAGGTAATCAACCATATCGTTATGATTGGGCGCATCCGAAAAGTGTTGAAGATACCGGCAAATTTGGTGATGCAATGCATTTG
>Ga0310690_10006876_pt1 | contig 14810 bp, 8 predicted proteins | sample AusTroGonzalo_MG_2_FD_207661 | JGI IMG/M metagenome (GOLD analysis project Ga0310690, IMG submission 207661) | Bovine rumen microbial communities from tropical cattle in Woodstock, Queensland, Australia - Gonzalo_04 (v2) (version 2) | ecosystem: Host-associated > Mammals > Digestive system >...
TGGACGCTCAGAGCGTTGACCAGAAGATCCTCGACGAGGAGTACAAGACCTCTTTCGAGAAGACCAAGCTGGAGCAGGTCGAGAAGTTCGTTGAGATGAAGCTTAAGAAGGCTGGCTTGAACCCCAACCTCGTTGACTCTGAGGATCACATCGAGAGCAACATGGCTAAGGGTTGGCTCACACAGGCTCAGGCTGACGAGGCCCGTAAGATCATTGCTGACGCAAAGGTTGAGGGCGAGGCTAACCTGAAGATGCCTATGATCGAGAACATCGCCAAGGGTCGTGTTCAGAAGTTCCTGAAGGAGAGCTGTCTGGTTGACCAGGAGTTCCAGTTCGGTGATGGCGACAAGGCTACTGTTGCTCAGTGGCTGGCCAAGCAGGACAAGGAGCTGAAGATCACCGCTTTCAAGCGCTTCACACTCGTTGCCGACTAATCCATAAGTCGATCATAACAATAAAGGGAACCGCACGGTTCCCTTTTATTGTTTACTATCAATTATCACTTATCACTTTTCATTTTTCACTTTTCACTTATCACATCTCCCCGTATTCCGCCGGTGCTACGCCCGTTGCCTGCTTGAATAACCTCTGGAAGTGCGTACGGTTGAATCCGCAGTGGTCGGCTACCGTCTCATTGTTCCAGTCAGGGTGTTCTTTCAGTAGGCGCTTGGCCTCCTCTATGCGTAGGGCAATGATCCATTTCGTGAACGACAGATGTCCTTCTGCTCTGACCCATGCCGTCAGTTGGTAGCGTGGCACATTCATGGCGTTGGCAGCCATGGCACTGGTGATGCCCGCCTGTAGATAGCCTTCCGATGCCAGCCAGCGCTCTACGGCATGGCTGACGTGCAGCATTATGTCTGGCGACAGTTTGTCGTCCGTGCTGTCCGTGCTGTCCGTGCCGTCTTCAGCCTCGTGCACCAGCTTGATGTCGTTGCTCGTAAAGTAGCGGATAAAGCTGAACCACATGACAAAGATGCCCCAGAAAATCGTAAGAGCATAGATGATGAGCAAGTAATTAGGACCGAAGATAAGCATGGGGACGAAGATAGCCATCAGACCTGTGACGGCCATGGCGTGCTTCATCCAAATGGTCAGCCCCTTGCGCTCGCTGTCATAGTAGTTCTCGATAGCATCCTGCATGCGTTGCAGTTCGTGCATCTGCATGATGGTGTAGTACACCTGCATACCTGCATATACGATACCCATCGTCACCTCGGTCCATCGTACGCGCTCCGACAGGCTTTCTATCGGATTCCCATCCATGGCCACGGCAACAGTCAGACCAGTTACGACTATAAGCCAGGCAACTATCCACCCCCAGCGTTCAAAAGCATACAGCCGGCCCTGCCGTTGCAGGTTCAGTACCGCCAGACTCATCAGTGCTGAGGCGGGAATGAAGAAGGTCAGGTTTACCAGCACCGCCTGCGTGACGCCCAGCGCACGCAGCTCCGTGATGTATTGTATCAGGAACTGCACACCTATCAGTGCCAGAGAACCGCACATCAGCCATCGCGAACGATTCGACACCAAGTCGCGCTTTACGCGTCCGGGCATCTGGAACACCAGTACTCCGCACATCAATGTCGTCAGTACGATGATAGAAAACTGCATTTCTTTCATTTCGGTTGCGAAGTTACAAAAAAGTGTTCAAATATACAAGAAAAATGCCAAAAAGTGTATCTATTCGTCGAATAGATACACCTAATTCGTCGAATAGATACACCTTTGTGCGAATAGATACACCTAATTTCATTCTTTTTTTCTATTTTTGCCACCGAAATCAATAAAGTGTAAATATGACCATTACAGAGTTCTTCCATGCCGCCCCCGTGCTTGCCACCATCCTGACTCTGGCTTATGCAGTGCTCTGGTTTTTTTTCTTGCACGTATTATATAAGATGTATAAAAGCTAATCAATAATAACCCAATAAATGATATGAGAACTAAATCATTAACCAAATTCAAGAATCGAGTCCTCACCTTGGTGCTGACGATAGCAGCACTGGCAGTGGGGCAGAGTGCATGGGCGGGCAACTGGGACACGCATCCTGATGAGAATGGCAAGTATGACGAGTTCTATGATCGTCCAACTTATTTCCCAGACTTCGAACAGCCAGCCAGTTGGCCCAACGCAGAATACTATGTCGTGAGGGCTTGTCTGGGTAAAAATGGTCCACGCATAGAGAACTATGAAGTGGCTGTTTACGACCAGAACAACCAGTTGCGTCACTGCAACCGCAGTATGGCTAAGGATGATCACCTCTGTGTGCTGACAATTCGTGGTACTGAGGGCGATGAGTTTCATTGTCAGATAATCTACGGCGATTTTGTCAATCCGACTATCGTTGATGTGGAGGAGACCTTTGGCTTCAAGACCAATGCACTTGTGGGTTCAAACGAGTCACCTTTTATATTGACAGCTCAAGGACGCACCTATCTCTCTGAGCTCTCCGACAACTTGCCAGAAGATGAGACTAATGCTAACGTGACGGTGATGCGTACCATTCAGGGCGGCAAATGGAACACCATCTGTCTGCCTTTCGCTATGACCAACAGTCAGATGAAGACTGCTTTTGGCGACGACGTGCTGTTGGGTGACTTCGTGGGCTACGAATATACTGAAAATGAGAAGAAAGAGGTCGTATCCATCAAAGTGAAGTTTGTTGCTGCTGATGCAATAGAACCTAACCACCCTTATATAATTAAGGTACGCGAGGATATGACAGAGTTTAGTGTCGATAATGTGGATATTGATGTTTCTGATGCCCCAATGGTAGCTACTTGTGAGCATAACAAAAGACAGTGGAGTGAGTTCATTGGAACCTATGTTCAGAACACCACCGTTCCGGAGGAGTGCCTCTTCATCAGTGATGGCAAATTCTACTACTCGGTGGGTAAGACCAAGATGAAAGGCTATCGTGCCTATTTCTCGTTCTATGATGTTCTGGAAGATTATGAGAGTACCAGCGAAGCCCCTGTCTACATCGACTATCCTGAGGACCCCGCAGCGATAGTTTCGGTAGACGATGAAAGAGGCGTGATGGTTGCTACATGGTACACCCTGGATGGACGTAAGCTTAGCGTAAAGCCTACTACAAAGGGACTCTATATCTATAATGGGAAGAAAATCGCAATTAAGTGAGAAAAAGTAGAAGGGAATGAAAAAAGCGTATGTGATTCCTAGCCTCACGGTCGTAGAGATTCGGTATGGTAATCTTTTGAACGTTTCAGCTGAGCCGCTTCTTATTGAACTTGACGATGCTGAAATTGAAATTGATTACGGTGGTTTAGATATGGACGGTTCCTTAGAGCCCATGTAAAAAAGCAACAATACAAATTAAACAAATAAATAACCATTTTACTTTAATTATGATGAGCTTAAAAAGTTTATTCAATTGCAGACAGCATGTGCCTATTGGTATGCTGCTGCGCGCGTGGCTCATAGTCATGCTTGCAGGCTGGTTCTCCAGCGGAGCAATGGCTAAAGTGACAACGAGTACGAGTGCTCTTTCCAGCACTACACCCTCGGAGCCATTGTTAGTTGTCAGTAAGTCATCGTTTAATGCGATGACAGGTTTGAACACCTATGAGTTCTATTTTCGATTAGCAGCTGCTACGGCCAAATCAAATGGAACAGTTTATTCTTTAGCGGGATTTGAATTCTATTTGGATGATGTCCCTTTGGTCGACAAGAGTAAACCGATTAATATGGAAAATCTACAAAAGATATACCAGAATGCCAATGTAATTTTTCAGACAAAGGCCGGACAGAATTATACTGGTAGTGGATCGTCTGTAATAATTACGGGTGTCAATCCGAATGTTGCTAACACCTATATGTGGTTAGGTGATATTAGTACCACGACTTCCAGCAGTTGCTGGGCGGCAGTGAACTTAAAAGTTACGTTGGCTGTCGACAAACATTGGAGTTATAAGAATACCCATACCCTCAAGATAACCGGTAAATGGGGAGAAAGTGGTAGTAATAATAGAAAAGATATTGAGCTTACTCATACTTTGTCGACCACTAATAATGGATTCCCATCAGCAAGTGGTACGCTGAAGCGCACGGCAAACGGAAAGGTAACCTATACAATTCCTACGCTTACTTCACAGAGTTCTAAGGATAATTATGAAGAGAATTACGGTTCCTTTACTTGGCAGAATAAGATTTATCTGCTGAAGGAAGCCGGTAAGTCAACCAATCCTGAGACTTATATCACTAATGACGAACACAAGTGGGCTACCATCGATCAACCAACCACTGGCGGTACTCAGGTAATGGATGCCGACAACTATCAACCGTTTACGGTATATCCTTGCATGGAGATGGTCTCTCCCCGTGAGTATTATATAGATACAAAACCAAGGTACTATCAGCATCATTATAAATACTACGATGGAATCACGGCCAAGGGCTTCCCTCGTCCTACTAATATCAATGTCGAGACCTATAATGCTTATAGCAAAGAGGCCAAGATTACTTGGAGCGGTGAGGTTTATGACCCCAATAATGCTGATACCGAAGGTAAGTGGGTCATCTTCCGCAAGAAAACTGATGATACCAATAATAGTACGTTTACGAAAATTGGTACTACGACCAATTATTTTAACAACGAATTAATCGATAAGAAACACGATATCGAATACGGACAGTCCTACACATACTATGTGGTGTTCCAGCCTAAAGTTTGGAATACCGAGCTTTCTGGTTTGGATGATGCTACAGGCCTGAGCGGCAGTAGCACTTATGAGATGAAACGTGACTTCACTGTCACTGACCTGATTGCTGTATCAAGCGAAACCAGCGTTAAACTGACATGGAAACACTCTGCCATCGCTGATGCCAGCACGCAAAAGCCCTATAGCTATGAGGTACAGCGCACCACGACGCCTAATGATGCAGGTTCTTGGGGAATTGTAAGTAGCAATCTGACGGTAACGAGCTCGTCTAAGGTTGAAGAAGTGTTTGACAATACAAGTGAGGTAGCTTCGAGTACCACCTATTATTATCGCGTGGTATACAAGGCGGTTCAAGAAATGGATTACATCAGTGACGTGGCCTCTGCCCGTACTGGCAGTAGCATCATTGAGTCGCTGACCTCTTCGCGTGGTAACTACTCAAACATGGTGAAGCTGACCTGGACTGTAAAACAGGTGGGTACCAAGACGTCATACTTTACCGTGCAGCGCCGTCCGTTGGGTAGCGATGAAGACTGGATTGACCTCTATACCACGCACGGAACTGCAAGCACTTACAGCTATGACGACCAGACGGCTCAGCCTGGTTCGTTTAACGAGTATCGCGTGATTCTCACAGAAAGTGTTACCATTGAAGATCCTAATGATAATACGAAAACCATTACAACGATGGAACAGAGTAGCACTGCTACTGTCGATGGCTTCTGTATGGCCCGTGGTGTGGTGAGCGGACGTGTGTCGTTCGGTTCAGGTACTGCTGTGAAGGATGTACAGGTGACGATGCGTCCCAGCAACAGCAAGGGTGCCAGCGTCAATAACTTCCGCTCTCTGCGATTCAACGGACAGGGCGGTCAGGGCATCAAGCTCAGCCTGAGCCAGAAGGAGCAGAAGAAACTCTTCGGTGATGACTTCACCATGCAGATGTGGGTGAAGCCCGACGGCAATGTGATGGATACCGAAAATACTGAGTACACGCTTCTTGAGATTCCTCAAGTAATTGGTCTCTCACTGAAAAAGACTGATAACGGATACACATTGATGTCTTCTACGAATGTCCTTGGAGCTGTCGATGCCAACACCTGGAGTCAGATTACGCTTTCTTATTCTAAGGGAAAGATCAAGGCTTACGTGACGAAGAGCGATGCTGTGGCTGATCCAACGGAAGTTGATCAACTTGTGAAGGTTACTGATGCAGACAACTTCCTGACATTGGCCAATGTCACTGACTTGGATGACGAAAATCCTTATGCAGGTAATCTTGATGAGGTGCGTGTGTTCAACTATGCTTTGAGCAAAGAGGAAATTCAGCAGAACTGGAACCACACCTTGGCTGGTTCGGAAGAGGGCCTGCTGCTCTATTGGTCGCTCGATGAAGGTATTGCAAAGCAGACCATCGCATACGACTTCAGTAAGCAGAACGGCGTGACGAATGGCCACCACGGCTTTATGTCGGCAGGTGTTCCTACGTCAAATGATGTGCCCAGCGAAGATCAGCTGAGCCTGATGGCCTATACCGATGCCGATGGTAACTATATGATTGGTGGTGTTCCCTTCTCTGGCGACGGAACCAACTATGTGCTTACCCCGACACTGGGCATCCACCAGTTCTCGCCTGCTAACCAGAGCCGCTACTTCAGCATCAACTCACTGATCCACAGCGGTAGCGACTTCGAGGATGTTTCTTCATTCCCTGTAAGCGGTAAGGTGTATTATAAGAATACCACGATTCCTGTGGCAGATGTTTATGTGAAGGTTGATGGTCTTACCGCTTCAAAAGACGGTCAGCCTATTACGACCAACTCAAAGGGTGAGTTCTCAGTTGACGTGCCCATTGGCGATCACTTCGTATCGTTGAGCCTGAATGGTCATACCTTCGAAAATGGAGGCCGTTATCCTGAAGATCCCAACGATGTGGGTACACGCGTTGATTTTAATGGCGCTGTGACTGGTCTGACCTTCTATGACAATACCTTGGTGACCGTAGCCGGTCGTGTGGCTGGTGGTGACCTTGAGGAGGAGAAGCCTCTTGGTTTGGGACAAGGTAATGCCAACATTGGTAAGGCTGTACTGACACTGCAGATGGAGAATGAGGATGCCGGTTATTTGAATGCCAAGAAGACGGTGAGCGGTACTTCCGTCAGCTATGATATCAATGATCAGGATCGTGTATTCGACACCTCATATGGTACGGCTATCGTTCCTGCTTCGAAGAATTATATCACTGTGGAGACCGATCCGACTACGGGTGAATGGGTGGCCCAGTTGCCTCCATTGCGCTATAAGGTGACTGCTGTGACAATTCCTAAACAGACTGACATCACCTTCAGCAACTTGCCTGTTGTGGATGCCACGAACCCCAATCTGGTTTATACCGATTCTGTTGAGACGGAGACAGGTTTAGATAAGTTTGAATATGTGGCAGGTGTCAAGATTAAGCATAAATCTGAAGCTACCTTCATTGTAACGGAGAACGAGGACGGCTCGTTTGGTATCAAGAACTACACGGTAAAGGATGTCAGTGGCACTGAGCATACTGTCGATATCTATACCGTTAATAGTAACACTATTGACTACAAGTTTGGCTATCCCGTTTATGAGGAGTTGGCAACCTATACCTATCATATTTCTGCCAGCGAGCGTTATATCAACAAGGATGTAACACCGAATGTTGTCGATGAGGTACCTCTCGTAGGTAAACAGGTAACTGTACAGAATCCATTCGCTTCTACAGCAAAGATTCTTTGTGAAAATGCAACGATAAATGGTAGCCCATATAAGCGCGGTGATGTGTATGAGGTAGAAGATAACACCTTCGAACTCGACTCTCTGGGTATGGCTACTTATCAGTTTACGGCTGGCTATCCTAATATTCAGGAGCCTTACACTCGTGGTATCACCATCTCTTATGAGAACAATGGTGCTGTTCAGAACTGGTCGGGTAATTCCAATGCGTTTGCCATCGTTTTGGGTGCCCTGCCTACAGGTAACAACTTTGTGACTCAGGGACCTGACGAGATTACGATGGTACTGCGTGACCCCCCAGGCACCAACTCTTCTGCTACATGGACGAAGGGCTCAACGCATATTACGTCGAAGAGCTGGTCGGTATCGCCTCATTCAGAGACTTCTGCTACCGCTAAAATCTATGCTGGTGTAAAACAGGAAACTGGTGAGGGTATTGGCTTTATGGTTATTCAGGATTTGGATAGTAAGGCAACAATATCTGCCGGTGCAGAACTGAATGTCTCTTACGAGAAAGCATTTAACAATACCACCACAACTACAGCTACCCGTGACATCTCAACCAGCGATGGCTTCGACTTCAACGGCGCAGGTGGCGACCTGTTCATTGGCTCGGCAAAGAACCTCCTGTTCGGTGCCTGCCATTATGTGGACATCAAGTGGGATGACAGCCAAAGTCAGCCAGTACTGATGATGGAAGATGGTATTGCTACAGGTGAGGAATTCACCACCGGCTTTGCATATACACAGAACTATGTGAAGAACGTTCTGATTCCTAACTTCATGACGTTGCGTAACAAACTGTTGCAGAAGGTGGCTCCTGGTCAGGCAGCCAATGTGGCTCGTCCTGATAAGAAAGACGGTCCTATCTATGTGACGGAGCTGACGGAGGATGATCCAAACTTCGGTACCAGCAACAATGATGAGGAAGTTTGGGGAAAGGATGGTGCCAAGCACTTCAATTTATTAGACAAAGTGACTGGTAGATATGAAGGTCCTTCATATACGATGATTCTGCCTACAGAGTCAGCTGATTCCAGCTATCAGGATATGGTGAACTTCTATAACATCCAGATTAAGCGATGGGAGAATGAGCTGATGCGTAACGAACAAGCCAAGGTAACTGCTATTGAGAATAGTAAGGAATGGCTCATCGAGAACCACTCATTCGATGCAGGTGCTTCTATCACGAATGAGAAATCTAAGGAGAAGACAAGTTCTACCAACCACACTGAGGTGGAAGAAGCGAACGTTATTATCGGTGTAGAGACTGGTTTCCGTTTCTCTGGTCTGGGACTTGGCTTGGAGGTTGAGGAGAAGGTGGGTCTTACCTTCACTGAAGAGCAGCACTTTGAGAAGACGACTACCAATACCGTTTCCTATACGCTTGCTGAGGATGGCGATGACGACTATCTGACAGTCGATGTGTTTGAGGCTCCTGACGGCTTTGGTCCTATCTTCTATACACGTGGTGGTGCTACCTCTTGCCCCTATGAGGATGAGGTGGTGACTGAATACTACAAGCCTGGTACGGTCATCATGCAGAAGACTGTTCAGATTGAGAAGCCTGAGATTGAGGCTCAGAGCCAGACCATCACTGGTATTCCTGCCGGTGGTAAGGGCACCTTCAAGGTGAACATCCGCAACAATTCAGATACTGGTGAGGACGGTTGGTATGACATCAGCGTTGTTGCTACTACTAATCCTAACGGTCTGGTTGTGAAGATGGACGGTCTGAACATCACTACAGGTCGCAGTATTCTGGTTCCTGCCGGTGAGACGATGGAGAAGACGCTGACTGTGGAGCAGTCGAAGTCTGACGTGCTTTCTTATGAGGATATACAGCTGCGCCTTGGTTCACAGTGTCAGAGAGACAATACTGGTGTATTCCCAGAGATTGCCAGCTACACTTCGTTCTCTGCTTACTTCCAGCCTTCTTGCTCTGAGGTGAATCTGGCTGCTAACCACACTCTGATTAATACTGAAACAAAGGACAATCTGGTTCTGAGCATCAGTGGTTATGACTACTCGATGACGTCACTGCAAGGTATTCGCCTGCAGTACAAGGGTAAGAACGATGCAGACTTTACTACTCTGCACGAATATATCAAGGGCTATACTGGCAATGAGGCTAACAAGTCGGCGCTGGTAGCACTGAAAGGCAATGATAAGCTGACATACTCTATTGACTTGCGCAAGGATGACTTTAGGGATCAGACCTATGTGTTCCGTGCTATCACGGTATGCGATCTTGTAGGCGAGGTGAACAATGAGAGCGAGGAAGTTGAAGTGCTTCGCGACATGACCAAACCTATGCTGATTGCTACACCAAGTCCTGCCAGCGGTGTGCTGGGTATCGGCGATGACCTGGTAATTACCTTCAACGAGGATATCCAGGCTTCAGCCCTGACCAGTCCGAACAACTTCAATGTGGTTGGTGTGCTGAACGAGACCGCTGTGACTCATGAGGTGGCTCTGAACCTGACGGGTGAGAACACTGTCAAGACACAGAGCACCATTGATCTGAGCGGCAAGTCGTTTGCTGCAAACCTGTGGCTGAACTACACCAGCGACGGTCAACTGCTGATGCACGGTATGAAGGACAATAACTTCACCGTATCTATTGAGAACGGTAAGTTGGCTGTCAGTGTGGATGGCGACAAGAAGGTTTCTACCGCATTGCTGCCCCAGAATAAGTGGATCTATCTGAACGTTAGCTATGATGCCGATGATGATAAGGGTATTCTCCTTGCAGGCTATGCTTCCGATGCAGACAAGGTGACTTTGATCAACACTACTACGAAGGCTTACACTGGTAACGGTCCTGTTAGCGTGGGTGGTAACAACCTCCAGGCAAAAGTGCAGGAACTGTCACTCTGGGACGGTGCCCGTTCTATGACAGAGGCTCAGAAGGGCATGTACGAGTCGAAGAGTCAGTTCACCAGCGGTCTGCTGGGCTACTGGCAGCTGAATGAGGGTCACGGCGATGTGGCTGTTGATAAGGCTCGCTCACGTAATATGACGCTGCCTTCAGAGAATGCTTGGTGGATTAATGGCGACAACTACGCCCTCATCCTTGATGGTACGACGGCTGCTGCAGTCAACATCTCTTCACTGAATACCACAGCTTCTGAGGACTACCTCGTTGAGGCTTGGTTCAAGGCCAGTGAGGATAACAATGTGGCTTCAGTGCTGAGCACAGAGGCTATGGACCTGCGCCTGAACGCACAGGGTAAGATGGAACTCGTGATTAACGACGAGATTAGCAATGTAACCAGCGAGAGTCTGCGTGACGGACAGTGGCACCATGTGGGCGTGAACGTGCTGAAGAGCACCAACGGTAGTGGTATCGTCTATGTGGATGGTGTACAGCGCAAGCAGGTAAGTGCAAGTGCAATGCCTGCCCTCTATGGTGCGAAACTGTTGCTGGGTAGCCATAAGTCAGGTTATGCTTACGACCAGATGCTGAAGGGTGCCATCGATGAGGTGCGTATCTGGAAGGCTCGTCGTACTGCTGACGTCATCAAGAACAATATGTTCAACCGCGTGAAGAACGATGTTGACGGTCTGGTAGCTTACTATCCGATGGAACAGTTAGGACTTGACGCCTACAATCAGGTAGTGACTACTCAGGACTACAACAACGTGGTTCCTGTGGCTGCTGGTCAGACTGCTGATGCTTTGACATTCTATAATGCTGCTCAGACGGAAGTTGCCAATGCTGCTATGTCGAAAGACAATACGGCAGCCCTGAAGACTGCTCCAAGCCAGACCAATGTTGAGTTCGACTTTGTGGCCAGCGAGCGTCAGATCAAGGTGAACCTGACAGAGCAGGCCTATAAGATGGAGGGATGTAACATCTACATCACTGCGAAGAATATCAAAGATATCCACGGCAACACTGCACTGCCTATCACCTGGAGCGTCTACGTACAGCAGAACAGCCTGGCATGGGCTGACAAGAGCCTGAGCGTGAACAAGACGGGCAATGATGCCAAGACCTTCACTGCTACCATCGAGAACCGTGGTTCGCAGAGCGAGTCATGGAGCCTGAGCGGTATGCCTGAGTGGTTGAGTGCTAATGTGGAGGGTGGTATCCTCACGCCGTTGTCGAATGCTTCTGTAACATTCACAGTGGCTGGCAGCCTGCCTATCGGTACCTATGAGACTGCTGTCTATCTGACAGGTTCACAGAACATCAACGCTCCGATGAACATTACGGTATCTTCTGAGGGCAATGCTCCTGACTGGGTAGCAGTAACCGACGAGAACACCATGACGGTGATTGGTCAGCTGAAGATTGACGACAAGCTGAGCAATGATTCAAGGGATATGGTAGCCGCCTTCCGTGGTACACAGTGCGTAGGTGTTGCCCGTCCGAAGTACTTCAGCCGCTACGATGCTTATCTGGTGATGATGAATGTCTACGGACTGAATGAGGCTGATCTGACCTATAAGGCATACGATGCCAGCACTGGTATGATTTATCCTTCTATTGAGGTATCAGACGCCAATGCATACTCGTTCGCTGCCGACAAGGCTGTAGGCTCGTTTGCACAGCCTGTCATCTTCACCCCGAAGAGTGAGGTAGAGCAGGATTTGTCGATGAGTCACGATGGCTGGAAGTGGTTCTCTATCTATGCTAATCCCGTCAACAATGCGGCTTCAGAGATCTTCAAGAACTCGCTGGCTGCCATTGAGATGGTTACCGACGGTGAGAACTCTGTCTTGAACTGGACTGGCGAGTTGAACATCGACAGCTATGCAAAGATGTATAAGCTGAAGGCTAAGACCGCTTATGAGGAGAATATTGTGGGTGCACCCGCTGATCCTACAAAGGTTGACATCACACTGAAGGCCAATGGTTGGTCATGGATTGGCTATCCTGCACAGGCAAGCAACTCGCTGGCTGCAGCCTTCGCTGATGCTAATCCTCAGGAGGGTGACATGGTGAAGAACCAGTCGGGCTTCTCTGTCTACACTGGAGGCGAGTGGGTTGGTACATTGACCGCTGTAATCCCTGGTGACGGCTATCTGTACAGCTCTACTGCCAATACATCAAAGACCTTCCACTATCCTGTTCCTCAGGTAACAGGTCTTACAAATCATGCAGCAAGTCTTGCATTTGCTTCTCACGCCGAGAGCAATATGACCATGATTGCAGTTGTGATGGACGGCAACGACATCGTTGAGAACGCACAGGTGAGCGTATATGCAGGTACAAGCCTTCGTGGAACCTCAGAGAACGCTGTCAAGGGTAATTGCCACTTCATCACCATCGGTGGTGAGAAGGGCATAGCCGATGTCCTCACCTATGTAGTACGTACTGAGGACGGTCAGGAGTACATGTTGCAGGTGGAAGAGGCAAACGTCTTCGAAGCTGATGCCAAGAAGGGTAGCCTACATGCTCCATGTGTACTGCAGCTCAGCAACGCTACAGGACTGTCTCTGGCTGGTGTCGATCGTCCCATCAAGAGCATCGAACTCATTGATGCCGGTGGACGCGTCGTCCGCACAAGACAGAACACAAGCGCTGCCTTTGCCAAGGAAGACCTGAAGTCACTGCCCAATGGTGTCTACTATCAGAAGATAATCTTCATGGATGGTCAGTCACTCCTGCAGAAGATTTTGCGATAAGTAATTAAGACTTTCTAAAAAGAGGACACTCACTTCGTTGTGGGTGTCCTCTTTTAGCCTAAGTGTAAAGTTGTTAAAAAATGCACTGTAAACGAAGAAACTTTTGGCTTATTGAATAGGATTATGTAAATTCGCACTGCAAAAACAGTCGAATATGCGACAGTATTTTCAGTGACAATTATAATAATCAAGAAATGGTTATTCAGAGTCCCCAATATCTAAAGAGATGTATGGCCGCAAGGCCATGCATCTCTTTTCTGCTTATCGCTCGCAGGTCGCTTGCTTATCGCTCATGCCTCGGATGGAGGTCGGGTTCCTTCTTGGTCCCTCTCCTATTCCTCTCGGTTCGCTCTCGGTTCCCTCTCGGCTCCCAGGAATTAGAGATGAATAGGAGTTCGTATAGACCGCGTATAGAGAGCGGCATGAGAGCGGCATGAGCAAGGGTTGAGCAAGGCATGATCAAAATATGAGCATCAGAATCATTAAGACGTTATCAAAGGCGCTAAAAAAGAAACATCCACCTATCCTAAATCCTTCCCTATATGGAAGGACTAAAAGAAAAAGTTGCCGCAGCCGCGACTTTTTCTATGTTTTGGTAAGGCGGGACGACGCCTTTTATTTTTTTCTCGAAATATTTGGAAGTATCAAAAATAGTTCGTACTTTTGCAGCGAAAATAAACAATTATTGATTATGGCAACTGCAATAAGAGCAATCCCGACGCTTTATGGTGAGACTGCAAAGTCTTTCGAAAGCGAGGCAGCGCGCACGGAACAGAATCCGGGTACGCAGGATTATCGTCATGAGGCAAAAATTGTGTCTGACTATCTAAAAACTTGTACTGCACTATGACCATAGAAGAACTGTTGACGCGGTGTGAACTAGTCCGCGCCTCAGATGAGAAATTGGCCGAGTGTAAATCCTTTAGTTGTGGCGAAGATGATCTTGACGAGTTCTTTGCCAATGATTGTCTTATAAACCAACGTCGTTTACTAGGCAAAACCTATTTGTTTTGTTTGAAGGAACAACCAGACACCATCGTCACAGCCTTTTCCCTCTCCAACGATAGTATACGTATAACCAATCGCATCACTGATGAATATAAGGAACAGTTCCTTGATGATACCGATTTGCACGATAAAACCCTCAAACGATTTCCTGCTGTACTGATTGGTCGTCTTGGAACCAACATTGAATTTGCAGGCCAAGGTTATGGCACGGCTATCATGGACTTTATCAAAGTTCTCTTCCGTACTAATAACCGCACAGGTTGTCGTTTCCTTATTGTTGATGCATTGAATCGTCCAAAGACTCTTCATTATTATGAAAAGAATGGCTTCCGTTATCTTATTGACGATGAACGCCTAGAGGCTAAATACATGGGTATTGGAGTAGGGCGCTTGCCACTTAACACTCGCCTGATGTATTTTGATTTGCTCAAACTGGATGTGAGCGAAGAGAATAAGTAGAATTCAGGGTCCCCAATATCTTTAGAGATGTATGGCCGCAACGTCGTGCATCTCTTTTTTTGCTACCCTTAATACTTACAATTGCTACTATTAATACTTACAATTGTTACCCTTAATAGTTGCAATTGCTACTATTAATACTTGCTAATCAGAAGGTGTACGAGCAGCCGACGATGAGACAACGGGAATTGGGCTTGGTCAGGGTGGTCGTGCTGTAGTCCGTATTCGTCAGGATCTGCTCCTTATCGGGCTGCAGGATG
>Ga0310690_10006878_pt1 | contig 14806 bp, 12 predicted proteins | sample AusTroGonzalo_MG_2_FD_207661 | JGI IMG/M metagenome (GOLD analysis project Ga0310690, IMG submission 207661) | Bovine rumen microbial communities from tropical cattle in Woodstock, Queensland, Australia - Gonzalo_04 (v2) (version 2) | ecosystem: Host-associated > Mammals > Digestive system >...
GCATCACCATTACGACTCAGCACCACCTTGATGTCGAGGCGAGTGAGTGTGGGTCTTGCAAAAAGAGTTGTTGCTGATGCGAGCACCAGCAACAAGACCATCTTACTTCTTGAACGCTTCATCGAGGTCGGGATATTGTTTCTTTTCCTCGCTATCGACCTTCAGGTAGTCCCTCTGGTCGAAGTGGAGCATGTTGGCCACGATGCTCGACGGCCACTGACGTACCATACGGTTCATCTTCGTGGCGGTGTCGTTATAGACCATACGCGACATACGCACATTTTCCTCGTACTGTTTCATACCCTCCTGAGCCTCCTTGTAGAGGTCGCTGGCTTTCAGTTCAGGATAGCGCTCGAAGACCACGTTCAGACGACCCATCATCTGAGTGAGCAGGTCTGACTGCTGATTGATGCTCTCTGGCGTAGCAGGCAAATTGCCATTACCCATGTTGGCACCACGGGCCTGTACAGCCTGAATGATTGTCTCCGACTCGTGCTTGGCATACTGCGCCGCCGTCTTGGCGAGGGCAATCACCGCATCGAAACGGGAATTCAACTGAACCTCGATCTGGCTCAGGGCGTTCTTACACAACTCATCGAGATTGACCAGCGAACGCTGGGTCATGATGAAATAACCAATGACGATAATCGCCAAAATAATGATAACTGTTAACATAACACTAAAAATTAATGGTTCTTTGGCGACAAAGTTACGAAAAAAATTGTAACTTTGCACGCAGAAAGGAAAAAAATAAGCAAATTTATGAAAAAGTTACTGATTCTTGCGCTACTGGCCCTCGGTTGCCAGTGTGGTTTTGCCGCTAACAAGACCTTCCCTCTGAAAGGTACCATCGTGAGTCCTGCCGATAAGCACATCCGTTATACAGGACGCATCAGTTTCGCCAATCCCGAACGCCCCGCGTGGAATTATCCCGGTGTGCAGATTATTGCCGCCTTTGAGGGCACATCGCTGCGAATGATGGCGAAACCTAAGAGCGGCTACTTCATGGCACAGATAGACCAGGCGGAGCCCTTCAAGGTGGCTTTCCGCGGGGAACGAGACTCTGTGGTGACGCTGGCAACAGCCCTACCCGACACACGTCACACCGTCCGTTTGATGTATATCATCGAAGGCTACGAGTTCTTCCCGGAGTTCTGGGGCTTCGTGCTCGACAAAGGTCGGCAACTGGCAGAGCCGCCCGTGCTCCCGACGAGAAAGATCGAATTCATCGGCAATTCCATTACCTGTGGCTATGGCAATGAAGGTGCCATCAAGTTTCAGGGCTTCGAATATGAGACAGAGAACCATTACTACTCGTACGCCTCCATCACAGCCCGCAACTTGGAGGCTCAGCACTGGGTGGTGGCCCGCAGCGGCATTGGCGCCTACCGCAACTACAATGGTCCGAAGACTGGTAATCCGGAGTCGAATATGCCCGCGCAGTATGAATTTACGGGATATGCCTGGAAACCAGAACTGCGTCAAGAGCCCACATTCCTGAAAGAGGAATGGGACTTTAACCGCTATCAACCCGACCTCATCTGTATCAATCTTGGTACTAACGACCTCTCCACCCCCAACTATGACTTGAATCTGTTGAAGCAGAACTATCAGAAACTATTGAAGATGGTGCGCCAGCACAACCCGAAGGCAAAGATCGTGTTCCTGACGGGGTCGATGCTCTACAACGAAGAACTTAAACTGCAAAAGCAACTGTTGGACGAAGTGACGGCAGAGGCCAAGAAGGCTGGCGACAAGGAAGTCTATCGCTTCGACATGAACCATATCGACGGTGAGGCCTTCTATGGCAACGACTGGCATCCTAACATCTATCAGGACGAGAAGATGGCTGGCGAACTTACGCCCTATCTGCGTACGTTGATGAACTGGTTTTAACCCAACAACTGACGGGTCTCTTCGAGGATTCCCAAGAGTTCGTCCATCGTCTCGGCACGGAGCATGGCGATACGTGTCTGACGGAAATTGGGAATACTCTTAAAGATAGGAGTTGCAGCGAGGTGTCTTCTGGTATGGAGGATGCCTCGCTTCTCATCAATACGCTCTACATTGATGCGGAGCAATTCCTCGAGAATATCGAGTTTCTGGTTGAAGGAGAGCCCGTCTAATCCGGAACTTCCGGATGAACCCGGTTCGTCCAGGCTATCCCTCACTTCCTTGAATATCCAAGGACGTCCGAAAGTGGCCCTACCAATCATAATCGCATCGACACCGTAGTTTTCGAAAGCCGCCTTGGCATCTTCGGCAGAGGTAATGTCACCATTGCCGATGATGGGGATATGGATGCGGGGATTACGCTTCACCTCACCAATAAGAGTCCAGTCGGCATTGCCTGTGTACATCTGAGAGCGAGTCCTGCCATGGATTGTCAGTGCCTGAATACCACAATCCTGCAACTGCTCTGCCAATTCTGTGATAATGAGTTGCTCGTGGTTCCAGCCTAAGCGGGTCTTCGCTGTCACAGGCAGTTTCACAGCATCCACTACCTTACGGGTAATTTCCAGCATCTTCGGGATATTTTGGAGCATCCCCGCCCCCGCTCCTTTACCTGCCACCTTCTTCACAGGACAACCGAAGTTCAGGTCGATGAGGTCTGGTCCTGCCTGCTCCACAATCTTTGCGGCTTCCACCATTGCATCAACGTCGCGCCCATAGATCTGGATGCCTACTGGACGTTCTTCGTCGCTGATAGTGAGTTTGCTGATGGTGGATTTCACATCACGTATCAGAGCCTCAGCACTCACGAACTCCGTATAGACCATCGAAGCCCCGTACCGCTTGCACAGCAGTCGGAAACCGATGTCCGTTACATCCTCCATAGGTGCCAGAAACACTGGCTGGGGGCCGAATTCTATGTTGCCTATCTTCATTTTGCCCGCAAAGTTACAAATAATTCATAATTCATCATCCATTATTCATAATAATTTTGTAATTTTGCACGCAGATTATGATGAACGAGGATTTTGATATACGCGAAGAACGGTTCTCGCAAGGCGAAAAGGATTTTGAGAACGCGCTACGACCACTGACTTTCTCCGATTTCAGCGGACAGAAGAAGGTGGTGGAGAACTTAGAGGTGTTCGTGGAGGCAGCCAAGTATCGTGGCGAGCCCCTCGACCATACGCTGTTGCATGGTCCTCCAGGACTTGGAAAGACCACGCTCTCGAATATCATTGCCAACGAACTCGGCGTAGGTTTTAAGATTACCTCTGGCCCCGTGCTCGACAAGCCCGGTGATCTGGCGGGTATCCTCACGTCATTAGAGAAGAACGACGTACTGTTCATCGACGAAATTCACCGTCTGTCGCCTGTCGTGGAGGAATATCTCTATTCGGCCATGGAGGATTATCGTATCGACATCATGATTGACAAGGGACCTTCTGCCCGCAGCATCCAGATAGACCTGAATCCGTTTACGCTCGTGGGTGCCACCACCCGCAGCGGATTGTTGACGGCTCCGCTGAGAGCCCGCTTCGGTATCAATATGCACTTGGAGTATTATGACCCCGAGACGCTACAGAAGATTGTGGAGCGGTCGGCAGGTATCCTTGGCGTACCCATTACCGAGGATGCTGCCCTTGAGATTGCTGGACGCTCCAGAGGTACGCCCCGTATCGCCAATGCCCTGCTGCGCCGTGTACGCGACTTCGCCCAAGTGAAAGGCAACGGCATGATCGATACAAAGATTACCCGTATCGCCCTGACAGCCCTCAATATCGACAAATACGGACTCGATGAGATAGACAACAAGATATTACTTACCATCATCGACAAGTTCAAGGGTGGACCTGTGGGTATCACCACCATCGCAACAGCCATCGGTGAGGATGCGGGTACCATCGAGGAGGTCTATGAGCCGTTCCTGATTATGGAGGGATTCATCAAGCGTACCCCTCGAGGACGTATGGTGACAGAACTGGCCTATAAGCATTTCGGCAGGAATCCATACGGCGGTAATATCATGGAGCCGAACTTATTCGACTAAACTTCTTACATCCTGACAATCTGAGAGCCGGAGAATTCCTTGCTTCGACTGTCTATCTGTACGACATATAGTCCTTTTAAGGTAAAAGGCAAGGTAACGAACAACTCAGATGTGAGGGGTTGGATGATTCCCTCGTAACAGAGAGTTCCCGAAACGGAATAGACCCTCAGACGGAGTTCGGATGATGGCTGTTGGTCAAAAAGCAGTCTTAGTTGTCCATCCTGCCGGGAAATATGCAGCAGGGAGGGTTGGTGCAGACTGATACCTTCTATTTTGTCTAAGCCTAAGATATCAAGCAGACCTCGATAGGCATCAATCTCTCCATAACCATATTCATTATTGGGATACGTCAGATTTTCATCCGGATGACGACAGGTACGGCTGAGAAGATCCATCACATCCTGGGGTGTCAGACGGGGATTTGCCTGCAACCACAGGGCTATGATTCCAGCCACAACGGGAGTCGCCATCGATGTACCCGAATCCGCATTCCAGGCGTATGTGCGTCCGTTATAGTCAAAATGCGCTACATCCCAAGCGATGTCTTTAGCCTCAGGATTATTCTCCAAATAAAAACTACTATACGATGAAATCACGTTATTACCAGGAGCCATTACATTAGGCTTTGTCAGTCCACTGACGGTTGGCCCTGTAGATGAAAAATAACTGCGCATTCCTACTTCTTCATCAGAGGAACGGTCAATATACTGCCCTTCATAATTGGTAAATCCCAGACGATGTGCCGTAGATCCCACACAGATTGCAGCAGGGAAACAGCCAGGTGCGAGAATGTTACGACCATATTCACCTGCTTTCCATCGGGAGTCGATGGTATTTCTTTTAAAAGCATAGTAAGAAGTACCGAATACCTCAACCTTACTCTCTTTGCCCTCTATCACTAATGCAATAGGTCTGACTGTAAGCGTGGTATCTGCATCCATTTTGAGTAAGTACATATTGTCTGTATCGAGTGCAGAGGCATAGCGGATTGCATTTATCTGACAGTTGTATGAGCCAAGAGCAAGCGTATCGACAAGCAAGGAGTCTAAACGGGAATCATCCGATGAAATAGTCAGTTCTTCTTCTACTGTGCCGCTCTCCTTATTATAGACATATAGGTGAATACGCATCTGCCCATCACTCTTGATACGATAGGATGCAGAGGTCTTGAACACATTTAAAAAGGATCCCGCCATTTCCATTCCCTTGGGTTTTGACATATAAGTACGGGAAACATTCTCATTGCCGGCAGAAACCACAACAATATGGCCTGGTCCAATCAGACCATCGAGGAACTCAGCAAACAGGCTGTCATCCTCATCGAGATAGGGCGGATAGCCTTCACTGAAAGATACCACACAGGGTTTCCCCTGACGGTCTGCATAGTCGAAAATATATTTAAACCCCAACGCATCCACCGCAGTTGTGTATTTATCATAGTCAACAGAATCGATGAGTTCGATATCATTGCTGACGGCATTGCTGACCAGACAAATATCACTTCCATAAGCCACGCCACGATAGGGTGAGTCGTACCCACTTCCTGCCGCAATCCCTAATGTGTGGGTACCATGTGTCTGAATCAGTCCGTCGTATGAATGCTCATGTTCTCTGACTGCCTCATAACCAACATAGTCACGTCCGACAGGAAAAGGACTACCCACAGTGTCTTTCGACAATTGATCCCAGAATGCACCAATGCGGTAATGCGCCATCGGTGCGTCATAGAAATTGGGATGCGTCAGGTCGAAACCAACATCCATCAAACCGACCACCACACCATCTCCCGTAAAGGCAGGGTGCTCATCTGTGGCAGTATAGACAGGCAGGATATTGACAACTGTCGTTGTCGTATCCATTGTCAGGGATGCCATAGGACTGGCTTCGATACGCTTCACGGCAGGATGTTCCGAAAGCACTGACAAACGACTCAGCGGAATGCTCGCAATGGCAATATCTCCTTTCTGGGCATATAAGCGACAATCATATTCTCGCAAAACGTCATCTGTTTCTGAGACATCAATCTTGACAAAGGCTGTCAAACGACGATCAGTGTGTTTCTGCTGCTGTTCACTACGCGACCGATTAGGAGAATCTGCATTATATTTACGCTCAGATATTACCTGCCTGACATAGCCTGACAACTTACGATAGTCAGTTGCCAAACCCTGTGCCATTCCAAAGAACAGCAGAGCCATGAGAACTTTTCGACGCGTCTTTCCCATTTCCTGCCACTGTTGTTTTACAGTTCGCAAAGATACAAACTTTTTCCTATTCAACAAAATTATTCTCGCTGATTTTGTTTTTTCCGATTTTATTCGTAACTTTGCCCCCGATATGAGAAAAGGAGTATTTGTCGGGAGTTTCAATCCCTTCACCATCGGGCATGATTCGATCGTACGCCGCGCCTTGCCACTGTTTGACTGTTTGGTTATCGGAGTGGTGGGTGACAACGTACATAAACCCGATATGCCCTCTGCTGAAGAACGGATGCAGGCCATTCGTGATTTATATGCTGGCGATGAGCGCATTGAAGTAAAGTCTTATCACGGGTTGGCAATGGACTTCGCAAAGGCAGAAAATGCTCATTTTATCGTTAAAGGTGTGCGCTCTGTCAGCGACTTTGAATACGAGCAGTGGCAGGCTGACTTCAATCGGCGTATCGGTGGTATTGAAACCATCTTGCTTTACACGGAACCAGAATTGGCCAGCATTTCGTCGAGTGCACTCCGCGAACTCCAACATTTCGGGGTCGATATCAGTAACTATCTGCCACACAAATCCTAAAAATGCAAATCGATTTAATATAAGATGATTACATACGAAGCAGACGGGGTGAAGTTCCCCAACATCAAGAAACGCGAAACCACCAATTGGATTCGTCAGGTGGCAGCCTCTTATGGCAAACGGATAGGAGATGTTTCCTACCTTTTTGTCAATGATGACAAGATACTCGAGGCGAACAACCAATTCTTAGGCCACGACTACTTTACCGACATTATTACTTTTGACTATTGTGAGGGAAAAGTCATTAACGGTGACCTCATGATTTCTCTTGATACCGTGTTTACCAATGCCGACAAATTTGGCCGTCCCTACGACGAAGAACTCCATCGTGTCATCATCCACGGTATCCTCCATCTCTGCGGCATCAACGACAAAGGCCCAGGCGAACGGGAACAGATGGAAGCAGCCGAGAACAAAGCCTTGGCTATGCGATAATAAAACCCCTATCCCATGAAAAAGATTCTTATATTGACAGTTCTGACAATCCTTGTCACAAATATACAGGCTAAAGTCAGGCTACCCCACATTATTGGCGACAACATGGTGTTGCAACAACAGACGGAAGCACGTCTTTGGGGATGGACCAAGCCAGGACGGACGGTGATGGTTAGCACGTCGTGGGGTGACGAGAAGATATGGTCAAAAGCTGACAAAGACGGAAAGTGGATTGTTAAGGTCAAGACTCCCAAAGCATCCTATACTCCTTTATCCATCACTTTCGACGACGGTGAGCCTATTACCATCAATAACGTGGTGAGCGGTGAGGTATGGGTCTGCGCAGGACAGTCGAATATGGAAATGCCCGTCAAAGGCTTTGGTATGTGTCCCGTAGAGAACTACAACCACCATATACTTGATGCTGCGCAGTCGAAGGGTGTCAGGAGCGTGAAGATTCCCAGTGTGATGAGTGCTACGCCACAGAATGATGCCCAATGTGAATGGCGCCAGTGTTCTCCAAAGACTGTTGCAGAATTTTCTGCCACAGGATATTTCTTCGCTCGTCTTCTAAGCCGTACCCTTGACATCCCTGTAGGTATCATCGAGGCAAACAAAGGAGGTACGCGCGTTGAAAGTTGGCTGACAAAGGAGAATTTGGAGAAATATACCAATGATCCGACGGACTCCGTAGAGATTTGCAAGAAATGGGCGGAGTGGGACTATCACCGTTCCCTCCTCTGGGGCAACGGCACTTTCAATCCCATCCTGAACTATACCGTTAAGGGCATTATTTTTTATCAAGGCTGTTCAAACGTGGGAGACCCCGGTGACCAATATTCCCAGCGTCTGAAACTACTTGTTGACCAATGGCGCAGTCAGTTCAGTCTTGGAGAGATACCTTTCTACTTCGTGCAGATTGCTCCTTGGGCATACGATGACGGAGATGTCAATGGCATCAGTGGCGCACTACTGAGAGAACAACAGTGGAAGGCTGCACAAATCATTCCGAACAGTAGTATGATATGTATCAACGATCTTGTCTATCCCTACGAATACTCACAGATTCACCCTGCCCAGAAACAACCTGTAGGCGAGCGTCTGGCATTCACGGCCCTTCATCGTGACTATGGGTATGAAACAGTACAATATAAGAGTTCTTCGTATAAAGACATGACTATCAAAAACGACACCGTCTTTGTTCATTTGCAAGACAATTACTGGTGCGATTCCCCTTTCGAAGGGATGGAAGGCTTTGAGGTTGCTGGTGAGGACAAAGTATTTTATCCTGCCAATGCCCGGCATTTCTGGCAACCAGGAGGCGGCTATTGGGATGAGGCCATCATCATCACCTCACCAAAAGTGAAGAAACCGGTGGCAGTGCGTTATTGTTTCAAGAACTTCCAGATTGGCAACGTGAAGAACGGTGGCAATTTGCCCTTATTCCCTTTCCGAACTGATAATTGGTAATTTGATTTCGCTTTATGAATCATCCATTAGAAATCTTCAAGTTCTGTCCGAAATGCGGAAGCGCAAATTTGGAGGAAAACAACTTCAAAAGCAAACATTGTCCAGACTGTGGGTTTACCTATTACCAGAATCCCAGTTCTGCCACGGCTGCTTTCGTCCTGAACAACAAAGGGGAACTGCTGGTTGTCCGTCGTGGCAAAGAACCTGCAATGGGAACTCTCGACTTGCCGGGTGGCTTTGTTGACAATGAGGAAACGGGCGAGCAGGGTATCATCCGTGAGATCAAGGAAGAGACAGGACTCTGCATTGAAAAAGTGCAATATCTATTCTCGATTCCGAACATCTATAAATATTCCGGTATGGATATTCATACACTTGATATGTTTTATGTATGTCACGTGGAAGACGATACGATAGTCGAGGCTGCCGACGATGCCGCCGCCTGTTTCTGGGTACCGCTACGTGAAGTCTATGTAGAGCGTTTCGGCCTACGTTCCATCCGACAGGCCGTCCACACGTTTTTGCAACAAAATTGTTAATTAAAACAAAATTCCTATATATAAATAAGGTGGGAGAAAGTTTTTTGCGTACTTTTGCACCCCAAAGTTAATATAACGACATAAAGTATGCAAAAAAATCTCGTAATTGTAGAGTCTCCCGCCAAGGCGAAGACTATTGAGAAATTCTTGGGTGACGACTACAAGGTCATGTCAAGTTATGGCCATATCCGTGACTTGAAAAAGAAAGAACTGAGCATAGATGATGAGACGCTTGAACCCGAATATGAAATTCCTGAAGATAAGAAAAAGGTGGTAAGCGACCTGAGGTCGAATGCGAAAAAGGCAGAGAAAGTCTGGCTCGCATCCGATGAAGACCGCGAAGGAGAAGCCATCTCATGGCATCTGTGTGAAGTTCTCGGCCTCGATGAGGAAAAGACCAATCGTATCGTCTTTCATGAAATAACCAAACCCGCCATTCTGGAGGCTATTGAGCATCCGCGCCATCTGGATATGAATCTGGTGAATGCCCAACAAGCCCGCCGTATTCTCGACCGTCTCGTTGGCTTCAAACTTTCTCCCGTTTTATGGAGAAAAGTAAAGCCGGCCCTTTCTGCCGGTCGTGTACAGAGTGTTGCCGTACGTCTTATCGTGGAGCGTGAACGGGAGATACAGGACTTCCAGAGTGAAGTATTCTACAATGTCAACGGTATCTTTGCCATTATCAATCCCGATGGTTCTGCTACTGAGGTAAAGGCACAACTAGCCAATAAGTTGAAGACGCATGAAGAAGTTGTCGCTTTCCTAGAAAACTGTAAAGGTGCCTCCTTCACGGTGGAGAGCATCAGTAAAAAACCTATGAAGCGCACTCCGGCACCACCATTTACAACCTCTACCCTCCAACAGGAAGCAGCACGTAAGTTAGGTTTCACTGTATCTCAGACCATGATGATTGCTCAGCGCCTGTATGAAAGTGGACGTATCACCTATATGCGTACAGACTCTGTCAATCTGTCAAACTTGTGCCTCGGAGCCAGCAAGCAGGAGATTGTGAACCTGTATGGGGCTGCATATAGCAAGACCCGCCAGTACCACACCAATTCTAAAGGTGCCCAAGAGGCTCATGAGGCTATCCGTCCTACCTACATAGACAAGGTGGAGATAGAAGGAACGGCTCAAGAGAAGCGCCTCTATGATCTTATCTGGAAGCGCACCATTGCCAGTCAGATGGCAGATGCAGAGATTGAAAAGACTACCGTCACCATTGCTATCAAGAATCAAGAGACAGGAGAGAGAAATCAAGAGGAGTTTATTGCACAGGGTGAGGTCGTCAAATTCGACGGTTTCATCAAAGTCTATCGCGAATCCGTTGATGACGAAGAACAGCAGGATGAGTTCTCACATATTTTGCCGCCATTAAAGAAAGGACAGGAACTGACTCGCCGTGAGATTCTGGCTACAGAACGTTTCACTCAGGGGCCTCAGCGATACACAGAAGCCAGCCTTGTCCATAAACTGGAGGAACTCGGTATCGGTCGTCCGTCAACTTACGCACCTACCATTTCCACTATCCAGCAGCGTGAATATGTACAGAAAGGTGACAAGAAAGGGGAAGAGCGCCATTATACCATCGACGTGCTGAAAGGCAAACAGATTACCCAGAAAACACGCAAGGAGATGGTTGGCTCTGACAAAGGAAAACTATTGCCAACTGACATTGGAATCGTGGTGAATGACTTCCTGATGAAACACTTCCATGAAATCATGGATTACAATTTCACTGCCAAGGTGGAGCAAGACTTCGATCAGATTGCCGAAGGTAACGAGAAATGGCAGTCCATGCTGCAATCTTTCTACAAGAGCTTCGAGCCCACTGTGGAGGATACCATGAACAGCCGTCAGGAGCATAAGGCCGGAGAACGTCAGTTGGGTTCTGACCCAAAGACGGGTCGTCCTGTCTTTGTTAAAATTGGCCGCTTTGGTCCTGTGGTGCAGATCGGTACTGCCGAAGACAATGAGAAACCACAGTTTGCCCAATTGCCCAAAGAACAGAGTCTGGAGACTATCACACTCGACGAGGCCCTTGAACTATTCAAATTACCCCGTACTCTGGGTGAATATGAAGGGATGAGTGTTACTATCGGTTCCGGACGTTTCGGACCATACGTCTTACACGACAAGAAATACGCCTCACTGCCCAAAGACGAAGATCCCATGACTGTTACTCTTGAAAGAGCCATTGAACTTATTGAGGAGAAACGTCACCAGGAAACGAAGAAACATCTTAAATACTTCGTTGAGGATGCGAAGATGGAGATTCTGAACGGACGCTATGGTCCCTACCTCGCTTATGACGGGAAGAACTACCGTCTGCCGAAGTCCATGCACGAAAAAGCGACAAGCCTTACTTACGAAGAGTGCATGAAGATTATAGAATCAACTCCTGTCAAGAAGGGCTGATGATTCGTATTATCCTCATAGGCTATATGGGTGCCGGAAAGACCACCGTTGGCAAGGCCCTCGCACAAGAACTGGGTATCACCTTCTACGACCTCGACTGGTATATCTCCAGTCGTATGCGAAAGACTATCGCCCAGATCTTCGAAGAACGTGGTGAGGATGGATTCCGACAGATTGAACGTAATATGCTCCATGAGGTAGCAGAATTTGAGGATGTCATCATCAGTTGTGGAGGAGGCACACCATGTTTCTTCGACAATATCGACTATATGAACCAACAGGCACCTGTTGTTTATCTAAAAGCAGAACCTGATGTGCTCTACAAACATCTGGCGATGAGCAAGAACGACCGTCCCTTATTACGCGGCAAGTCAAAGGAAGAACTGATTACCTTTATCCATGAACAATTGGAAAAGCGCAATCCTTTTTACACGAAGGCTCGCTATACACTCGATGTCAGTCTAATGGACGACTACACTAAGATCAAGGAAAGCGTAGCCCAACTCCGCTCCCTTCTCAACCTCTAACCCCCAAAACCACTTTCTCATGAAAAAATGGACTATCGAAGACTCTAAGGAACTCTACAACATCAACGGTTGGGGAACTTCCTATTTCGGCATCAACGAAAAGGGCAATGTCTATGTCACTCCTTGTAAGAACCATACGCAGATCGATTTGCGTGAAGTGATGGATGAACTGGCGCTGCGCGATGTCACACCACCTGTACTACTCCGATTTCCTGATATCCTTGACAACCGGATCGAAAAGACCTGGAGTTGTTTCAAGAAAGCAGCCGAGGAATACGAATATAAAGGCGAGAACTATGTGGTCTATCCTATCAAGGTTAATCAGATACAACCTGTAGTCGAAGAGATTATTTCCCATGGACGCAAGTTTAACTTAGGCGTAGAGGCAGGCTCGAAGCCAGAACTCCATGCTGTCATTGCCGTTCAGTGCCAGAGCGACTCCATCATCGTCTGCAACGGATACAAGGATCAGAGTTATATTGAACTTGCACTGCTCGCCCAGAAAATGGGTAAACGTATCTTCATTGTCGTGGAGAAACTCAATGAGGTGGAAATCATTGCCAAGGTTGCCAAGAAGATGAATGTCCGCCCCAATATCGGTATCCGCATTAAACTGGCCTCCTCTGGATCTGGCAAATGGGAAGAGAGCGGAGGTGATGCCTCAAAGTTCGGACTGACGAGTTCGGAACTGCTCGAAGCACTCGATCTTCTGGATAAGAAAGGAATGCGCGACTGTCTGCGTCTCATCCATTTCCACATCGGTAGTCAGATTACGAAAATTCGTCGTATCCAAACAGCCCTTCGCGAAGCGTCACAGTTCTATATTCAACTGCATAAGATGGGTTACAATGTTGACTTCGTGGATTGCGGAGGTGGTCTGGGCGTCGATTACGACGGTACCCGTTCCCCATCCAGTGAAAGCAGCGTCAACTACTCCATCCAAGAATATGTCAACGACTGTATCTATACTTTCGTTGATGCCGCGAATAAGAACGACCTTCCCCATCCCAATATCATCACCGAGAGCGGTCGTTCACTGGCAGCCCATCACTCTGTGCTAGTTATCGACGTGCTGGAAACAGCCTCGTTACCTGAAATGCCAGAGGAGTTTGAGCCCGACGAGAACAGCCATCAGTTAGTGAAAGATCTTTATGAGATATGGGACAACCTCTCGCCCCGCAACGTACTAGAGGACTGGCACGATGCCGAACAGATTCGTGAAGAAGTGCTCGACCTGTTCAGTCACGGTATCGTTGACTTAAAAACACGTGCCGAGATAGAGGCCATGTACTGGAGCGTCTGTCATGAGATTAATATCCTGACCAAGAGTCTGAAGCATATCCCTGAGGAACTGATGAACATCGATAAACTATTGGCCGATAAGTACTTCTGTAATTTCTCCTTGTTCCAGAGCCTGCCCGACTCCTGGGCTATCGACCAACTCTTCCCGATTATGCCTATCCAACGGCTCGACGAGCGTCCGACACGAAATGCCACCATTCAGGACATCACCTGCGACAGTGACGGGAAAATTGCCAGTTTTGTCACCAACCGCAACAACTCGCACTCCCTGCCTGTTCATCCGCTGCGCAAAAATGAGCCTTACTATCTGGGTGTTTTCCTTGTAGGTGCTTATCAGGAGATACTCGGCGATATGCATAACCTTTTCGGCGACACTAATGCTGTACATATCTCCGAGAAGGACGGTTCATACCATATTGACCAAATAATCGATGGTGAGACGGTAGCCGAGGTTCTCGACTACGTACAATACGAACCAAAGAAACTCGTCCGACAGTTAGAAGTCTGGGTGGCCAAGAGCGTCAAGCAGGGAAAAATCTCGCTTGAAGAGGGCAAGGAATTCCTCTCGAACTATCGCAGCGGACTTTACGGCTATACTTACCTAGAATAGTCTAGGATATCCTAGGAACACCTAGGAGAACCTAAAAACTAGAATAATATGAAAGAGAAACTGACTATAATAAAAGTGGGGGGAGCCATCGTTGAAGACGAGGCACAACTCTCGCAACTTCTAAAGGACTTCAGTGCCATCGAAGGTAAGAAAGTTCTGATTCATGGTGGTGGTCGCCGTGCCACTCAAGTAGCAGCCAGTCTGGGTATCGAATCAAAAATGGTAGGCGGACGTCGTATCACTGATGCTGATATGCTCAATGTGGTAACGATGGTCTATGGGGGATTGGTCAATAAGAATCTGGTTGCCCGTCTGCAGGCAAATGGTGTTAACGCCCTCGGCCTCACCGGAGCCGATATTGATGTCATCCGTAGCCACCGCCGTCCAATTAAAGATGGCATAGATTTCGGTTTTGTCGGTGATGTCGATCGTGCTGACGGACAAATGCTCAGTCATCTTATCGAGGAAGGCATTACTCCTGTGATGGCTCCGCTGACGCACGACGGTCAGGGTAATATCCTTAATACCAATGCCGACACTATCGCTTCAGAAACAGCCAAGGCTCTGGCTCCTTATTACGATGTGACACTTATCTTCAGTTTCGAGAAAAAAGGCGTACTCCGTAACCCCGATGACGAAAACTCAATAATTCCCACCCTTACGCGCGCGAACTTTATTAAATATAAAGAAGACGGTACCATCAGCGGTGGAATGC
>Ga0310690_10006880_pt1 | contig 14803 bp, 14 predicted proteins | sample AusTroGonzalo_MG_2_FD_207661 | JGI IMG/M metagenome (GOLD analysis project Ga0310690, IMG submission 207661) | Bovine rumen microbial communities from tropical cattle in Woodstock, Queensland, Australia - Gonzalo_04 (v2) (version 2) | ecosystem: Host-associated > Mammals > Digestive system >...
ATCACATCCCTGTTACTAAAGATTACAGGATCTTCTACTATCTGTAACTTGTATTTTTTTACTTTAGGAAATAGGATGTGGAGTTGTTTCACCATATCATTAAGCCGAGACACGTTCTTTGGTGTGATGATAGATTTCACCATAATATCCACCCCATCGTCCATATACTGGCGAACAACTTTTACAACCTTGTCATAGTTCTGTCTTTGTTCCTCTTGTATATCCTTCAAGACCTCAAATGAAACACCAAGATAAACATCATTAGTCACCATTATTTCTGACAATCGCTCATCGTATATCGAGCCATTCGTCGTCAGTCCGATACCTAATGAAAAACCTTGCTCCTTTGCACGTTCTCTGGCTTTTAAGATAATCTCGCCTGTCAGCTGAGGCGACATGAAAGGTTCTCCTCCACCCAAAATTGCAAGCCAGAGGTCATGAAGTGAAGTGCGGTTGCGGCTAATGAAAAAGTCGATAGCTGCCATAGCCTTTTCTTTAGAAAGCGTTTTTCGCTCTCTTCCCTGAGCTGAGTAGCAATAGCTGCACTTGAAGTTACATTGATAAGTAGGTAAAATGGTCAACTTATGCAATTCGCTGACATTCCGTTTCACCGGAATGGTGCGCTTATCGCTGCGTTCCTTTCTAATACTCTCAAGCAGATGGGCAGCCTCATCGTCTTCTTTGTTCTCTCCGGCTAGCCACTTCTCCAGCCTCTCTACATCATCTTTTACAAGATGGAACATGGAGCCAGACAATGGGGCATAGACTAAGAAGCCGGACCCCGATGGCAATGGGTAGATTTCTTTTTCGTGTAAGTATCCAAAGTCCATATTACTTTATCATATATTCAGACAATAATCTGTCAATGCCCTGATGATGTTGCTCTTTATATGCTGTATCAAGTTTTGCTAACAGAATAGTGCCAATCATTTTTTCAGTAAAGCGACATACAGCGAGAAATTTTTTTTCATCATAATTACGCTTGTACATCATGCAACCACCTGCGCAGTGCCATCTGGCAATGCATGTCTCACAGTTTGGCAACAGGATATGATTCACGTCTATAAGCTGATGGAACTTCTGTTCGTCGAATACAGGCCCATCAGCGGTTAATTTCCCATAGATATAATCATCATAAGCTATTTCTTGGGGTGAAGATATGGTGTGGCAGATAGATATATCGCCATTGGGAACCAGACAGAGTTTTCCCTGGCAATAGCGAGGAAATAACTTCTCTGCTCTACGTACCACATTGCAGTCGAGTGTGATATGGTGTTCCCCGCTAAGTTTCTTTGCCTTAAAAAAGTGATCCATAAAACGCTGATAGAATACATCGAGCAACACTTCATCAGCGAACAGTTCATTGCTCATGGCTGGGTCGAAATTCAGATGACGTATACCTGTGAACTCATTGATGACTACACGAACCATCTCTTCCATCCTGTATACGTTTTGAGGTGTAATAACAGAACTAATAGAAGGACTCAAGCCTCTCTCAAGCATCATGAGAATATTTGATTTAACTAGTTCATATTTCCCGCGCTGAGTTTGTTGAATCTCTGGCAATATCTCGAACGAGATACCCACCTGCACCTGCTGCTCTTTTAGGAAATCGGCTATTTCAGGTATTATCAGTGAACCGTTTGTCATCAGCAATAGCTCTAAGTTAAAGCCTTCTTTTTGGGCTCTCTCCCTTCCGTATTCAATAACAAACCTCACCTTTTCCCAAGAAATAACAGGTTCGCCACCACCAGAAATAAAGATAGTTAGGTTTTTCGTGTCAACTCGTTTTCTATCAATGAAAAAGTCGAGCATTAGGCGAAGGTTGTCCTGTGATACTTCTGACTTTGAGCGTCCTTTAGCTGAATAGCAGTATGTACAAGAGAAATTACAAATCAAGTTAGGAAGAATAGATAACTTGGTGTATTTCAATGGGGAAGTCACTATCCTGCTCTCTAAATCGGCTTCTGACGTATCCAATAATTGGTTTAAAAGTTCTGCCACCGACTGATCAAGACTTTCTGATTTCTGACTAATCTCTGCCTCGAGTTTCGCTATATTGTCAGCATCAGAAAGAAATGATACTCCCGCCAACGGGGCATAAACCAAGAACAACTGGCCTGCCCTGATATTTGGGCGGAATTTGCTGAGGTCGGCAACCTCAATGTTTTGGTGGTTAAGATTTGGAGTGTTCATAGCTGACTCAATATATTATAACCTTTTATGTCATTTATCAGTGATATCAATGAGAAACGCCTTTGAAACTCACACATCTCGGCCAGCATGGCATCCGAATAAGAACGAGTGTGGAACAGACAACCACCCCCACAGTGCCAACGGATGAAACAGTTGCGGCATTGCTCTTTATTGTTGGAGCTATATTCCACCAAAGAGCGGAACTTGTTGCGATCAAACTCAATCTTGCCCTCATGAACTCGTCCATAAACAAAGTCATGGTAAAGTTTTTCTTTGGGTGACGAGACAAAGAAGCACATACTCAATTCACCTGTTGGTGTGAGGTCAAAACCACCTTGACAAGCTCGTGTCTTAAGTAGGCTAAGATTATGATGCTTGATACTGCTGACACTAATACCATATTGATGACCTTTTGTACGTGCCTTATAGAAATGATAGGTATAGTTATTATAAAACTCCTTCAGCTTCTGAGAGTCATCAAAGAGCTTTCCGTCTACCACATAGTCGAAACTTAATCTGTTCAGTTTTGGAAAACGCCGATGGACCTCCTCTACCATATCGCTTTGAAGAGACACATTAAGTGGTGTAATTACTGAGTTTATAGTAGGTGTAACATCGTTGTCCAGCAGTATGTCCAATGTCTCACATACTTTGCGGTAGTTCTTCCTTTGTTTTGACTGAATTTCCTCTAGAATGTCGAACGACACATTGACCTTAATATTATATTGATGTATGGCTGCGAGAATCTCGTCATTCATTACCGATCCGTTAGAAGCATAGGAATAGTGTATGTCGAAACCATTTTTTTCTGCCAAAGCATGACTATAGTCGAGGACAATTTTTACCTTGTCCCACGACAAAAGCGGTTCACCGCCTCCACCAAAAGATATATACAAATCTTTTCTGTTGATTCGTTTCGCATCAACAAAAAAGTCGAGGACTGTCAGTAATACTTCCTTTGACAATTCATCGTTGCCATGTCCCTTTGCTGCATAGCAATATGAGCACGAGAAATTACAAATATTATTGGGCAGGATTGTCAGGGCAAAGACATCGTCTGGTGAAGTCACATAATTCGGGGTAGGAATCTTGGCATCGTCTATCAATTGTTGTTGCAAACTGTTATTGTCGAACCTGCCGTTATGCAGTAATTGCTGTTCCAGCTCTTTTAAATCTAGTTCGTCTACAATGATAAGCGCATGAGACAAGGGAGAATAGACCACATAGCCCTCATCGCAATCTGGCAGGTAGTCAGAGATGCGAATAGGAAACAGCTGCTTATTGACGAATAACTCTTTATCAATCATCATTGAAATGTTTTTGCACCAATTCTTTCAGTGTGATGCCGTATTTATGTTGATATTCTTTGTTAAGATTCCTCAGAAGCATACGTTTCGTAAAATTGCGGGTATACTCACATATTTCTTCCCTAATAGCTTCATCATAGGTATATTTATGAATCATACAGCCACCAGCGCAATGCCATTTTGCTGGACAATCTTGGCATTTTTCATAATAATGTACGTTCAAACCTATAAGATGATCAAACTTCTTTCGGTCAATCTCCATTGTACCATCGGCATGAATGTGGGCATAAATGCTGTCGCTGTAGCCAACATCATCAGGAGCACCAATACGACTGCATACGCTGATACCACCATCAGGAGTCAGCGTATTGTCGCCAGGACAGAAGCGTTGAATCAACATGTTAAAGTTTCGATAGGCCGAGCAGTCGAGTAACAGACCATGTTCGGCGGCATAATCATGAGCCTCGAAGAAATTATCTAGATACTGACGATAAAAGTCCTTCACCTGTTGCACATCGGTCAGCCGCTCTGGGTCGGTAACATACTCCATCATCACCTCTCGAGTTCCAGGGAAACGAGTCAACACCTCCTCAATCATACGCTTCATCAGATGCAGATTGTCAAGTGTAATGCATGCCCTAAGCTGAGGACGTATTCCCTCTGATATTATCCAGTCAATATTCTTGCAGACTTTTTCATAATGCCCACGTTGCAGGTTCTGTATCTCTTCCAAAATCTCGAATGAAATAGACACAGGTACCTTATATTTTTTTATGGTGTCTATCATCTCCTGGGTAAACACAGAGCCATTGGTCACAATATTGATATCCATTCCGGCAAATCCCATTTGGGTAGAGCGTTCATTGCCATATTCAATAATAAACTTCACCAAATCCCAGGACAGCATTGGCTCGCCTCCACCAAGAATTGAGATGGCCAGCTTGTTTTCCTTATCTACACGCTTGTTGTCAATGAACTGATTAAGACTAGCCTTCAGAACATCCTTCGAGATGACCTTTCCAGAACGTCCATGGGCAGAATAGCAATAACTGCACTTGAAGTTGCACACATTATTAGGAAGAATGGCCATACGTGTATATTTTGTAGGGTCCAAATTTAGCGGAGCTGTTTTCTTCCTATTCTCAAAATCTGTTAGTGCCTCTATCACTCCTGCAATATCGTCGGCAGATCTTTCATCAGGATGAGCCATGGCCTGTTCTATTTTTAAAACATAGTCCTCTGTCATCAACAATGCTCTGTCGGTAAATGGAGAATACAAGATGTTTATCTTCTCGTTTTCCTTTCCGAATTCCTCACCTACAGGAATCGGGAATATTTCACTCTTGTTAAGATTAGGGTATTTCATTATTCTTTAGTATTACAATTGTTCTTCGATATCTTTATTGACAGTGTCCTGTTTCTTCTCAGGATCTATGACAGGTAGCACCTCGCTTTCGTGTTGCCTAAGTCCACATTTATAGAGTAGTGTGCTGGTCTTTGCCTGTAGCTGAGAAATATCAGAAGTGTCTAATTTCTTTTCATATCCATAAAGGTCTTGGTTCAACAGCTCTGATATAACAAACAGATGTTCCGATATCCCCATCATTAAATTATATAGACTTGTGTTAACTTTGGGGGACTTTCGTTTTTTTGCCTCTACAATCTCTGCTTGATATAAGTCACGGAGTTTTATCTCGTTATAGTTCTCGAATATTTGGGAAACATGATTCATTATCAGGCCAAAGCGTTCTTGGCTCATGTGCATCCTCAGATAACTGAATTCAAATAACAAATTCTCTAGTTTCGTAATATTCTCGTAAGCCATGCAATCATTACCTTTGATATTGCGTTCTGTCAAAGACACCATCATAGACTCGAACTTCTTTAGAAAAGAAACATAAGTATCTTGTTTTTGTTTGAACTGAATAATATTCTTTTCCTTATCGCTGTCCATTCGACTCTGTTTTTCAAGCAACATAGCTGTTACAGCAATAGTAATCAAGATACCAACAAAGGCACTAATAATAGCTGTCAAACCATCAGCTACTTGTGGGGTGGGAAGTGTATACCTTTCTATATAGATGATTAGGACTGACATTCCCATGACAATCAAAATCAGTATTATAATCCATAGTGGGATGTTCTTAGCTTTCATAGTTCTAAAAGAAAAATGATTAAAGGGAGATGCACACTAATGCTAGCGTGCTCCCCCTCGGACTGATTTTAGTTGTTGCACTGGCAACCGCCGCACTGGTCGCAGCAGCCGTAAGCATTAACCTTAGTGTCCTTCACTTTGAAAACTTCAGTAATCATAGTTAATAATACTTTAGGTTTTCTCTCTACTCTATTCTGGCTTTTCGAGTTCCGCCATTAGGTTCAAAATAAGTTAGTGTGGGGCAAATGTACGAATATTTTTGGAAACGACAAAATAAAAGACGAAAAACTTACTTTTTCGTAAAGGAAAACAGATATGGGACGCCCTTTATTTCTTGCGGAACTTTCTGGTGACGAGACCGTCATAGGTGTTGACGCTGAGCCAAACGGAGTCGGCGGCAACAGCTGTGAGGGGTATGCTGAAATAGGCGCGCTGAGAATAGTATTGGGGCACGCCGCCCTGATCATGATAGAAGGTGAGGCGAAGCGTGGTGGTGCCGTCGGCATTGTGCATCAGGGTGTCGCGTCTGCAGCCTAAGGTCTGCTTGAGATTGGTAGTCTGAGGAGTACCCGTCATGAGATAGACACCCATATTGAGATAATTGGCCGACTTGCCTATCCACATGCTCTCCAGACGGACGGGGTCGGTCTTCATCTCCTTGATAGCCTTTGGCGTAACCACAAGGACATTCCCCAGGGTGATGGGCTGTGCCTTGTCGTCAACCATCTTATAATAAAAGGACACACGATAGGTGGTGTCGGCCTTGGTGATGAAGCTGGCAGTGGCGGGCTCGCTGAGCACGAGGCGCTGCCCGTCGTCGGTATCTACATAGTCTATGTATTTCTGGGCATCCACATGAGCATCGGCCAGCTCTGCCGTCATCTGCGAGTAGTCGCCCTCGCCTTTGTCGTAGGTATCCTGCGTGCATGAAGAAGTGAGGAGCGAGAAATGAGAAGTGATAAGTGCAACACATATCACATATCCCATTTTACTTCTTTTTATCCAACACTTCTCACTCATCACTTCTCACTCATCACTCATCACTTCTCACTTCTCACTTTATTCCTGACCGGATTGGCATACATCTCCAGCATCTTCTGACGCAGGAACGCCTCGTCCTTGTTCTCCAGCTTGATCTTGTCGAGCTGTCCCTTCAGATAGTCTTCGAAACGTTTCACATCAGCCGCAGTATAATTCGAGGCTTGAGACTTATCATCATCTTCCATACTCCATACGCCATTCTCAACTAACATATCCAGAGCAATGTAGTTGCAGGGATAGAGCGTGTAGCCACGATGAATCTCGCGGTCTATGCGCTGGGCCAGCTGGGTGAAGAACTCGTTCTTCGGCAACTCGCGCAGCTCGTCAATCCACTGGTTGATGGGCGTGCCGCAATGGTAGGTGACACGTCCCTTATAGCCCAGGATACCCGTCTTCATATTGTCGAGGTCGTCCTGCTTGCTCTTCTTGAACGATGGGTTGTCGCGCTTCTGCTGGAACTCCTGCGCCTTCAGATAGTCGCAAGGGTCGAACTCATAGCTGATGGTCAGCGGCACGATGTTCAGCTCGCGCAGGCTGTCGGTGGCCGAGCAGCCTTCCACGCTGCATCCCATGGCGAGCATCTTGAGCACCGACTCCTGCGTGCGGTCGTCGGAGTCCTTGGCCCTACCCTCTCGCTGGGCAATCCAGATATTCTCCTTCTTGCGGGTGACGGCGAAATGGATGTAACGGCTCATCAGCTGACTGCTCTCGAACATCTCGTGAGCCGTGAGGCCACGACGCACGGTGAAGGCTTTGTTCATGCGCACCAGTCGCTTGATCCAGGGATAGATGAGCAGGTTGTCGCCAATGCCTATCTCTACCGTCGTGGGATAGCCCGCCTGGTAGAGCTTGAGGTCGAGGAAGGCAGAGTCGAGCACAATGTCACGATGATTGCTGACAAAGGTAAAACGTTCTTCCTGTTTAGAGTGTAGGGTGTAGGGGGTTCTAAATTCTAAATTTGTATCATCAAAGGTGCAGCCATCCGTATGCTTGCGGATGATGTAGTTGACCACCGGCTTCATAAAGCGTATCTGGAAGTCGAAAGGCGACTTCACGCCGATGAAGGCCAGCCGCAGCAGTCCATGACGCAGGAACTTCGGCAGCCAAGGCACGAAACCCTTCAACAGCAGCGAGAACTGCCTGTCGTTAAGCAGGTCCTCAAACGCCTGCTTCATCTCCTCCGGCTCATAGGGACGGATGGCATCAAACTGCTCTAATCCCTCAATCATAAGCTCTTAGAATTGGTTTTCCACAATATCCGTCAGCACATCCTTCATATCCAGACCGGCGGCACGCACTTGCTGGGGAATGAAGCTGGTGGGAGTCATACCAGGCGTCGTATTGACCTCGAGCATCGAGATCTGCTGGTCCTTCGAGATGATATAGTCAATGCGGATGATACCATTGCAATGCAGGATATCATAGATATGACTGGTGATCTCGGCCACACGCTTGGCGGTCTCCTCAGGAAGACGCGCCGGCGTAATCTCCTTGACCTGACCGTTGTACTTCGCATCATAGTCGAAGAAGTCGTTCTCGCTGACCACCTCAGTAGCGGGGAACACCACCGACTTCGTCTTGGTCTTATAGCAACCGATAGAGATCTCGGTACCTTCGAGGAACTGCTCAATCATCACCTCGTCGCTCTCCATCATGGCCTTGCGCATGGCGGCGGCCAGCTGGTCGGGCTTCACCACCTTTGATACGCCGAACGAGCTACCGTCGTTGGCAGGCTTCACGAAGCAAGGCATACCTACGATGTCAATAATCTCCTTCTTCTTGATCTGTTTCTCCTGACCGCGACGCACCAGCACGCTGTCGGCCACCTTCACGCCAAAGCCACGCAGGTAGTTGTTAAGCACGAACTTATCGAAGGTCATAGCCTCAACCAGCACGCCACTGGTGCTGTAGGGGATATGGAGGATCTCGAGGAAGCCCTGCAGGATGCCGTTCTCACCGGGTGTGCCGTGAATGGTGATATAGACATAGTCAAAGGTCATTTTCGTTCCATTCTCCTTGAACGAGAAGTCATGAACGGTCATACGAGTGGTAGTGCCGTCGTGCAGGAACACCTGCCAGTCGGTACCTTTCATTTCCACCACATAGACATTATAGCGCTCCTTATCAAAAAAAGAATAGAGGCCTTGTGCGGAGCGCAATGAGACATCGTGCTCCGAAGAGTCGCCACCACAGACGATGGCAATCGTGCGTTTTGTTAATTTCATTGTATCTTATTTTTTAATCTTGTTCTTAACCATTAACCATTAACCATTAACCTTTAATCTGTTCCGCCACTTCTCCACTACGGCATTCAAGTCCTCGGGCAGCGGACTGGTAAAGTCCATCTGCACACCCGTCTTGGGATGGACGAACCCCAATGTGCGGGCATGGAGAGCCTGACGCGGACAGAGCTTGAAACAGTTCTGGATATAGGCCTTATAGCTAGCCGTGCGCTCACCCCTCAGTATCTGGTCGCCGCCATAGCGCTCGTCGGCAAACAGCGGATGACCGATATGCTTCATGTGAGCACGTATCTGGTGGGTGCGTCCCGTCTCGAGCACACACTCCACCAACGTGGTATAGCCAAAGCGCTCCAGCACCTTATAATGGGTGACGGCAGGCTTTCCTATCTCTGAGTCGGGGGGGAATACCGCCATGCGCAGGCGGTCCTTGGGGTCGCGTCCAATGTTTCCCTCTATGCGTCCCTCGTCTTCCACAAAGTTACCCCATACCAAGGCGTTGTAGCTGCGGTGGGTATTGTGATAGAAGAACTGTTTGCCTAAGTTCGACTTGGCCTCTGGGGTCTTTGCCACCACCAGCAGGCCGCTGGTGTCCTTGTCAATGCGGTGCACCAATCCCACCTGCGGGTCGTTGGGGTCGTAGGTTGACAGGTTGCGCAGATGCCAGGCGATGGCATGTACCAACGTGCCGTGGAAGTTACCGCAGCCTGGATGCACCACCATACCTGCAGGCTTGTATATCACCATCAGCTCGTCGTCCTCGTAGCGCACATCCAAGGGGATATCCTCCGGCTCAATGGTCGTATCGAAATGCGGACGGTCGAGCATCAGGGTGATAATATCTCCCGCGCGTACCTTATAATTACTCTTGACGGGACGGTCGTTCACAAACAGGAAACCGGCGTCGGCTGCCTGCTGAATACGGTTACGTGAGGAGTGCTGCGTGTGCTCAGTCAGATATTTGTCAATGCGCAGGGGCTCCTGACCGCGATCCACTTCCAATCGCAGATGCTCATACAGCTGTCCGTCACCTTCACCGGCAGCGCCCTCCTCTTCCAGGAGGTCATCCTCTATGTAATCGTCTTCAACCAATATCAGGATACCTTATTATTTATTCCTCTACTTCCAGGAAATCGTCCACATCATCAACGCCGAAGTCCGACAGGCCGCTCTCGTCAATGGCATCGTCAAAGTCCTCCAGCTCCATCTCATCGCCGGCCGAGCCATTACCGATGACCAGGGTCAGCTCCGACTCGCGAGGCACATCATCGCCAGCCACCAGGTTGCGGCCACGATACTGAATGCCATAGACCCAGTCCTTCTCGCCATCAATCAGCTTCGGCGTCAAGAGCACGAAGCCCAGCGACTTCAGACGGGCCTCAGCCTCACGATAGCTACAGTTATCTATCAAGTCGGGGATACGCTCGCAGGGCATCGTCAGCGAGTTGATGGTCACATAGATGACGCGACCGCTCTTCACCTCCTGACCGGCTTTGGGCAGCTGTGAGATGACGGCACCGGCAGGCATGCCTTCCACGTAGGAAGAGTCGTTGACCACCAGCAACAGCCCCATGGACTCGAGCGTCATAAAGGCTTTCGACTGAGGGATGCCATACAAATCGGGCACTTCAACACCCTCGCCATGATGGGTATAGGACGACAGCCACCACTTCACGCCAAAGCACAGCAACACCACGACCACAAGCATGGCCAGCAGGTTGCCCCAGACGAGTGGCGCAGTCAGTTTCTTGAAAAATTCTTTTGCGTTCATTGCTCAAAAATGCTTTCTGTGTGCAAAAGTAATAAAAATATCTGATATGAAAGACTTTTTCCGAAAAAAAATAAACGGGATAAAGCTTTTGCTTCATCCCGCCTATTAGTTCGATTGCCAACGAACGGCTTACTTTCCGTGATGCTCGTCAGATACGGTCAACTTTTTGCGGCCCTTTGCACGGCGAGAAGCCAGGACGCGACGGCCATTCTTGGTGGCCATGCGCTCGCGGAAACCATGCTTGTTCACGCGGCGGCGATTGTGCGGCTGAAATGTTCTTTTCATTGCTTTATTCTTAATTTATTTACTATTATTCACTATCAAATGCGACCCTAAATCCACATTTCGGGCTGCAAAATTACGCAATTATTTCGAATTGTGCAAGTTTTTCTTAAAAAATTATGAATTATGAACCAAGAATTAAGAATTATTTCGTACCTTTGCACCCGAAATAACAAGTAACACATTATTTTTATATGATTAATTCACAAGACATTAAGAAAGGAACCGCCATTCGCATGGACGGTGCCATTTGGGTTTGCATCGACTTCCAGCACCGCAAACCGGGTAAGGGTAACACCATCATGATTATCAAGTTGAAGAACGTTAGCGACGGTCGCGTTTTGGAGCGCCGCTTCAACATCGGCGAGAAGCTCGAGGACGTCATCATCGAGCGTCGTCCCTATCAGTATCTGTACGAGGACCAGTCTGGCCGTATCTTCATGAACCAGGAGACCTTCGAGCAGATCCCCATCGACAACGAGCTGGTTATCGGTCACGAGTACATGAAGGAGAGCGACATCGTGGAGGTTGTATCTGACACCACCGACGGCACTATCCTCTATGCCGAGATGCCCGTGAAGACCATCCTGCGCGTCACTCACTCTGAGCCCGGCATCAAGGGCGACACCGCTACCAACACCCTGAAGCCCGCCACACTGGAGACTGGTGTTGAGGTTCGCGTGCCCCTGTTCATCAACGAGGGCGACCTGATCCAGGTTGACACCCGCGACGGCTCTTATCTGGCTCGCGCTAAAGAGTAATGAAATATTCTATAATCGTTCCTGTCTTCAATCGTCCTGATGAAGTTGACGAACTCTTAGAGAGTCTCTGTCATCAGGAGGTAAAGGACTTTGAGGTCATCATCGTAGAAGACGGATCGAAGAAACCATGCAAGGATGTCTGCGACAAATACGCAGGCATCCTTGATTTACATTATTACTATAAGGACAACAGCGGCCCGGGACAGAGCCGTAACTACGGAGCAGAACGAGCCAAGGGCGAATGGCTCATCGTATTGGATAGTGATGTCGTCCTGCCCAAAGATTATCTGAAAGCCGTCGACACAGCTATCCTCCCGTCACCCGTCACCCGTCACCCTTCACCAAATAGCAGCTTCGCTGCCTATGGCGGTCCCGATGCCTCGCATCCCTCCTTCACCCCTGTCCAAAAAGCCATCTCCTACTCTATGACCTCGTTCTTTACCACGGGCGGCATTCGTGGCGGTAAAGGCAAAAAGCTCGACAAGTTCTTCCCCCGTTCCTATAACATGGGCATCCGCCGCGAGGTCTATCAAGAGCTGGGAGGCTTCTCCAAGATGCGCTTCGGCGAGGATATCGACTTCTCCTATCGCATCGTCGAGGCAGGCTATCAGACCGCCCTCATCCCCGAGGCTTGGGTGTGGCACAAGCGCCGTACGGACTTCCGCAAGTTCTTCCGTCAGGTCTATAACAGCGGCATAGCCCGCATCAACCTTGAGAAGCGCCATCCCGGCACCCTCAAGCTCGTCCATCTCCTGCCCACCGTCTTTACGCTGGGCGTCATCACCCTGCTTCTCGGAGCCCTCATCACGCTCCTCCTTCCACTCATCACTTCTCACTCATCACTCATCACTTCTCACTCATCACTCATCACTTCTCACTCATCACTCATCACTTCTTGCTTCCTTTCACCACTTCTATTATATAGCGCCATCATCTTCATCGACTCCAGCATCTGCAACCGCAATCCCTGGGTGGGACTACTCTCCATCCCTGCTGCCTTTGTCCAGCTGATGGGCTACGGCTTCGGCTTCATCGAGTCGTGGTGGAAGCGCTGCATCCTGAAGCAGGATGAGTTCACCGCGTTCGAAAAGAACTTCTATAAATGAGCGATAAATTAAACATAAGCCAATGGGCTAAGGAAGACCGTCCACGCGAGAAGATGGAACGATTAGGCCCTCAGGCTCTGAGCGATGCAGAGTTGCTGGCCATCCTCATTGGCTCTGGCTCGCCCCAGGAAGATGCCGTCTCACTCATGAAGCGCATCCTCGCCGACTGCAACAACAACCTGAACACACTGGGAAAGCTCAGCATACACGACCTCTGCAAGTACAATGGCGTGGGACCAGCCAAGGCCATCACCATCATGGCTGCCTGTGAGCTGGGCAAGCGCCGACAACAGACGGAGCCCGAGGAGCGTCCCAGCCTCACCACCGCTACCCGTATCTACAACCACATGCATCCCGTGATGCAGGATATGGACACCGAAGAGTTCTGGGTGCTGATGATGAACCAGGACTACCGCCTCATCAAGAAGCTCCGCATTGCCCACGGCGGCATCAGCGAGGTCAGCGTCGATATCCGCATCATCATTCGCGAGGCCGTCCTCTGCAACGCCACCATCATCGCCGCCTGCCATAACCATCCTTCAGGCAATATCAGGCCCAGCCAACAGGACAACCAGCTCACTCAGAGCTTATTGAAAGCCTGCAGCGTCATGCGCCTCAAGTTCATGGACCACGTCATCATTGCCGACGGCCACTACTACAGCTATCACGAAGAGGGCATTATATAATTACGCCTACTACTTCTTCAGGCCGAGAACAGAGAAACGACTGAAGAAGTGTAAGGACACTTCGTCTAAAAAGAAAAAAAGTTTGGTTTTTAATGTCATAATGTCATATTAGTAGTTAACAACTTGATTATTAGCCGCTTAACACATGACATTATCGGCTGACATTAACATTTCTAATGTCATATTTGTATAATGTAATCATACAAAATAGGGTAAAAACGCACTTAACTCGCTGAAACACAAACTGTTCCTAAAGTGTTCCGATAGGAGAAACAGTTTGTTTCTACGGGAGAAACAAACTGTTTCCTTCGGCGGAACAACTCGGAAACAATATCTCTACGACCCTTACTTCACCCCCAGCCTCCCCCTATCACCCCGAAAATGACATTAGGCTGACATTAAATGACATCTAATGTATAAGTGAGAAGAATACCAAAAGATTTTTGAGTTTTCTCAAGTGTAAATACCTTAGAAAACAACAAAAGGGAGCCTTTCGACTCCCTTTTGTTGTTTGATATGATACTTACTTCTTGAACAGATGGGGGATGAACTCATGGAGTCCACGACGCCAGGTGAGGAACTCATGGCCGGTGCCCTGAGAGACGGACGAGTCGACCTTGATGCCCTGCTGACGGAGAGCGTCAACGATGCTCTGGCTGTTGATGAAGTCGTCGGTGCCCCAGTTCATGTACATATAGTGTATCTTCTTGTTGAAGGTGGCAGCATCGGCAAAGACACCGTTATAGGCGGTCTTCACGTCGAGGCCGAAGATGGCTCCGCTGAAGGTACCGAGCCATGCGAACTTGTCGAGGTTCTGGAGTACGACATCGAAGGTCTGATGACCACCCCATGAGAGTCCTGCCATAGCGCGGTTCTCGCGGTCGGCCTTGGTGCGGAAGTTGGCATCGATATAGGGGATGAGGTCGTTGAGCAGAACGGGATAGAACGAAGCACCATACTCGCTCCGGCCAGCGCTGTTGTTGCCACCGCCGAAGGGCTGCTTGATGTCGCCACTCTCCATAACCACAATCATTGGCACGGCCTCGCCGCTGGCGATGGCATTGTCCATGATATGCTGCATCTTACCCTGGAGCATCCAGCTGGTCTCACCCTCGCCCATGCCGTGCTGCAGATAGAGCACGGGATAGCGCTTCTTGATGTTCTGCTTCAGGTCGTACTCGGCAGGAGTGTAAACCAGTGCATGACGCCACTCGCCGAACTTCGAGTTGGGACTATGATAGTAGATGCTGCGCACGCT
>Ga0310690_10006881_pt1 | contig 14802 bp, 7 predicted proteins | sample AusTroGonzalo_MG_2_FD_207661 | JGI IMG/M metagenome (GOLD analysis project Ga0310690, IMG submission 207661) | Bovine rumen microbial communities from tropical cattle in Woodstock, Queensland, Australia - Gonzalo_04 (v2) (version 2) | ecosystem: Host-associated > Mammals > Digestive system >...
CGGCGGCGACGCTACACTGTTGATACACAAAGGCTACGAATGCGAAAACGACCCTAAGCTCCTCGAAGTGGAGCCTACCAACGCCGAAGAACGCGCACTCATGGGTGTCATCAAAGAGACTTACAAACAAGACCCACAGCATTGGCACAAGGTGGTAGCCAACTGGAAAGGCGTCTCAGAAGAGACAACGACAGGTGTCCATCGTCTCTATCAGATGAAAGAAGCTGGCAAGCTTCTCGTCCCGGCCATCAACGTCAACGACAGCGTCACAAAGAGCAAGTTCGACAACATGTACGGCTGCCGTGAGTCACTCGCCGACGGCATCAAACGTGCCACCGACGTGATGCTCGCTGGCAAAGTCATTGTGGTGCTAGGCTACGGCGACGTCGGCAAAGGCTGCGCACAGTCGATGCGCTCATACGGCGCCCGCGTCCTCGTGACAGAAATCGACCCAATCTGCGCACTGCAGGCTGCTATGGAAGGCTACGAAGTAACCACAATGGAAGAGGCAGTGAAAGAAGGCAACATCTTCGTCACTTGCACCGGCAACTGCGACGTCATCACACTCGAGCATATGCTCCAGATGAAAGACCAGGCTATCGTATGCAACATCGGTCACTTCGACAACGAAATTCAGGTCAACGCACTTGAGAATTATAAAGGTGTCAAGAAAATCAATATCAAACCGCAGGTCGATAAGTTCGTCAAACCTGATGGCAAGGCTATCTTCATCCTCGCTGAAGGCCGCTTGGTGAACCTCGGCTGCGCCACAGGTCATGCCAGCTTCGTGATGAGTAACTCGTTCACCAACCAGACTTTGGCTCAGATGGACCTCTGGGAGAAACGCGGCAAGTATCCTGTTGACGTATATTGCCTGCCTAAATACCTCGACGAGGAGGTGGCACGTCTGCATCTTGAAAAGATCGGCGTCAAGCTTACCAAGCTCACTCAGAAACAAGCCGATTACATTGGCGTCCCGATCAACGGACCATTCAAATCGGACATCTACAGATACTAAACAAAACGCGACTCCATCGAGTCGCTTTTTTAATTGTAAACCCTCAGTGCAGTACCGTCAAATTGGGTGAAATATTGCGTCAAAGGATAGCCGGTGCCTTCAATAATGCTGCCGTCTAAAATAGAGTAGGTGTATTCGAGACATGGGTCAACTACATATGGCATCTCCACCTCCAAACGGTTGTTGGGACACGCATACGGGTCGTTAGGAGCCATACGCTCGTAAGCCTTAAATTCATCAATGTTATACCTATATATAATAATACCGTAACTTGGCAGCGGTGCTGTGACATACATCCAACCGCCCACAGTGTTAAGTGCTTGATACTCAAGTGTATTTGGATAAATGGTAAAGTTAATATCTATCTCAGGCACATTCGGGTTGTCAGGCTTGCTGTTGCACGAAACCATGCAAACTGCCATCATGACCGCAAAAAAAATCATCGAAATTTTCAATTTTTTTCCCATTTCAAAATTATTTTGGTGCAAAATTATTAAAATTTTTCACAAAAAGAGGTCGAAAAGAGCAGAAAAATTCTTTCCTAAAACCCTAAAATTTAATTTTTACAATAATTTTTCGCAATTCTTTTGAAATTATAAAATGTTTATTTTTAACGTGTTACAAAGATTTAACTCAAAATGTTGAAAAATATTTTTCCTAAATAAAATTAATTTGCTTGTGGGTATGAAAAAATTGTTGTAATTTTGAACCCTAAAAAAGTGTCCTGAAATGTGCACTGAAAAAAAGGAAATTAATTGAGTAGTATAACATAAAAATTCAAGGTATGTTAAAAAAATTACTATTTTTATTCTGCATCGTGCTGACGTCGTGGTCGTTAGCGCTTGCACAGCAAGGTCGTCTCAAGGGTGTCGTCACTGACAAAGATACCGGCGAGCCTGTCGCATTTGCCAATGTCGTTTTGGAAAACGGCGGAACGCAGGTGGGTGGTGCTAGTACGGATTTTGACGGTAATTACGACATCAACCCTATTCCTCCGGGAACCTACGACCTGAGAGCAACATTCGTCGGATATAACACCGTCGTTATGAAAGGTGTTGTTATCCCAGGTAACAAAATTACCTTCCAGGACATCAAGATGAGCATGCAGTCGGAAGTGCTGGATGCCGTTGAGATTGTCGATTACAAGGTGCCTTTGATTTCAAAGGACCAGACTTCAGCTGGTGCTACCATCACCGCCGAGGAAATCGCCAAGATGCCTAACCGTTCGGCAGAAGCAGTCGCTGCTACCGTCGGCGGCGTGTTCTCACAAGACGGTGAAGTCGGCAACATGCGTGGTGCACGTTCTGAAGGTACAGTTTATTACATCGACGGTGTCCGCGTCATCGGTAGCCACTCGGTGCCTCAGTCAGCTATCGACCAAGTCGAGGTTATGCTTTCAGGTACTCCGGCTATGTACGGCGACGTCACTGGCGGTATCATCAACATGACAACAAAAGGCCCTTCGAGAACCTTCGGAGCAGGATTGGAAGTTGAACAGTCACTCGACGGCTACGGCCACACAAGAGTCGGCATCAACGCACAAGGTCCTCTCATCAAAGGTAAGAAGGCGGAGACAGCTCTCCTCGGTTTCTTCGTGTCAGGCGAGTTCACCCGTAACAAAGACGGATGGATCTCAGCAATCGGCCACTATAAAGCAACCGACGATCGCCTCGAAGAACTCAAGAATAAACCTCTCGTGCTTGGTAGCTCAGGCGAAGGCGTTTATCCTAACGGCGAGTTCACAAGAATGGGCATGATGGAATATGTGAAAAACTCACAAAACACATCAAACTGGACAGTCAATACCACTGGTAGTATCAGCATCCGTACCACCGAGACAATCAACCTCTCAATCGGTGGCGCTTACATGAGACAGCAAGCTCACGGATACAGCCGTAACCAGGAGTATTTCAACTTCGATAAGAACTATATCTCCAATTACCAGAACTGGCGCGTCTATGGCCGTTTCACACAGAGATTCCCAACCGCTCCTGAAAGCACTTCTTTAATCAAGAACTTTTACTACAGCTTACAGGTTGACTACTCAAGAGTGAACAGCTCAAACTATGACCCTGACCATAAAAAAGATATCTGGAAATATGGTTACCTCGGTAAATATACCATCCATAAGACCCCATCTTATACAATGGATACAGCTATCACAGTGAACGGACATACATACAGCAATGTTTGGCACACCAACTCATGGGACTATGATACTCTGGTCGATTTTTATGCATCAGACGCTAACCCATTGCTCGCCAAGTATACATCAATGGTGTATGACCTGTATAATGATCCGGAAGGTCACTACAGAAACTTCGACGAGATTCAGCTCAACCAGGGTCTTCTTAACTCTGGCTCACCATCACCATTCTATGGACTCTATGCAGCTCCTGGTACAATCCAAGCTAACTACGGATATAGCGAAAGCGACCAGTTCGCAGTGAACCTCGCAACAGCTATGACACTCGGCAACCACGAGATCAAATTCGGTCTCCAGTACGAGCAACGTAACAGCAGATCATGGGGCATCGGAGGTCGTAGCTTATGGTACCTCATGAGAAACCTCGCCAACTTCCATATCGACCAGTTGGATATCAACAACCCAGAAGTGGTTTCACATGACGGTTTCGTCGATACTATTAAGTTCTACAGAAACTATAACGGCGACGCTCAGTATCAGTTCGACCATAACCTCCGTCAAGCTCTCGGTCTCTCTGTCACAGGAGTTGACTGGATCAACACCGACTCATACGACTTCAATGACAACTCAATTGAATACTATGACAGAGATGGTAAGATGCATAAGGCTTATCTTACAGATGGCTTCGACATCAGCATGTTTACACCTGACGAGTTGACACAGGACGGTAACTCATACGTATCATATTACGGCTATGACTACCTCGGTAAAAAACTTTCGAAACAGCCGAGTTTCGAAGACTTCTTCACAGAGAAAGATGAAAACGGTAACTACACACGTCCAGTAGGTTCGTTCAGACCTATCTACATGGCAGGTTACATCCAGGATAAGTTCGCTTTCAAAGACCTTATCTTCAACATCGGTGTCCGTGTTGACCGTTTCGATGCTAACCAGAAAGTGTTGAAAGACCCATATATCCTCTACGATTACTATACAGTAGGTGATAGAACCAACGCCAATGGCCAGATCGTTCTTCCTAACGGTACTTTAGTTGACAGACCAAGCAACATCGGTGACGACTATGCAATCTATGTCAACGACCTCGATGACCTCTCAAAGGTTACAGGTTTCCGTTATGAAAACACTTGGTACAATGCAGAAGGTGCTGAAATCTCCGACCCTACAACTTTGAACGTCGGTAGCGGTGTCAAAGCATGGGTCAAGGATAAAGAACAGTCACACGTTGACATCAAGTCATTCAAGGACTACAGCCCACAATGGACAGTGATGCCACGTATCTCATTCTCATTCCCGATTTCAGACGACGCTCTGTTCTTCGCACACTACGATGTGTTGACACAGCGTCCTTCAAACATCCACACCAATATCTATGACTACTACTACTTCGAACAGGAGAGTGGTACTCTCAACAACCCAGCTCTGAAGCCTTCACAGACAATCGACTATGAGTTAGGTTTCACCCAGAAGCTGACCAACTCGTCATCAATGACGATCACAGCATATTATAAGGAGTTGCGTAACATGATCCAGATGTACCGTTACACAGGTGCATATCCTAAGGATTATTCATCATACAGCAACTTGGACTTCGGTACTGTTAAGGGTCTCACAGCATCATACGATCTTCGTAGAACAAAGAACGTTCGTCTGCGTGCTTCTTACACCTTGCAGTTCACCAACGCTACTGGTGCATCATCAACAACAATGAGTGCATTGATTGCAGCTGGTGTTCCTAACCTGCGTTCAACCTTCGCAATGCCTTGGGACCGTCGTCACCAGTTTAACATCACATTGGATTATCGTTTCGCTGACGGCAAGGACTACAACGGCCCAGTGTCAAAACGCGAGAAGTCAGGCAAGAAGCCTATCCAGTGGCTTGCTAACACAGGTGTATCCATCACAATGCAGGGCGGTTCAGGTACTCCTTACACAGCAGCAGCTAACATCAACTCACCAATCTCACAAGGTACGAACTTGCTGAAGGGTTCATACTACGGTTCACGCCTCCCATGGGCTTTCCGTTTCGATATGAAGATCGACAAGGACTTCGACCTTAAGCTTGGTAAGAAATCTGATGAGAACAAACGTCCAGCTTACCTGAACATTTACCTCCAGGTGCTCAACGTTCTTAACTCAAAGAATATCATTGGTGTTTACCATGCAACCGGTAACCCTGATGACGATGGTTATCTTTCAGCTCCTGAATGGCAGCGTGAAATCAATACCCAGACAGATGCTGACGCTTATGCCGAGTTGTACAGACTGTACGTCAACGACATGGGCCACTACTCAGCACCACGTCAAATCAGAATCGGTATGATCTTTAACTTCTAAACAGAAAAATAAATACTGATAATATGAAGACTATAATTCGTTTATTAACTGTTGCATTTCTTATTGCAAGTGTAACTGAAGTAAGAGCCGAGAAGGTTCAGATGAATGGACCACAAACTCGGAATCTGAAACAAACCACTGCCGGATGTACACCATCATCAACGTTTGCATGGTTGACCATCAACAACGCCAGAGTGCGTGTTAACGCCGGTGGTGATATGTGGTGGGATCTCCCGGGCGGATCAGGTGCTAAGTACTACATCCCAGCTAATGGTTCAGCAACTTCATTGTACGCAGGATCATTGTGGATCGCAGGTATGGACATCAACAACCAGTTGAAGTGCGCCGCTATCCGTTTCCGTCAGGTCGGTAACGACTTCTGGACTGGTCCTCTTACAGTCGATGGTACTGCTTCTATCGATGCAGCAACATGTATGGAATACGACAAGATGTACAACATTACACGTGAGGAAGTGGATTTGTTCCTTGCCCACTGCAATGAAGACGGTATTCCACAGGTTGATGAAGAATATCAGATTCCTGCTAGCATCACCAACTGGCCAGCTCACGGCGACCCGTCAAGAAAGATGAGCTACTACCTCGCTCCATTCTTTGATAGAGACGAGGATGGTGTCTATGACCCAACACAAGGTGACTATCCTTACTATGATGTCACAAACGAACTCTGCCACACCCAGACTCCTACAATGGAAGAGCTGAATGCTGGTACAGTTCACGGATCAATCCTTTCTGACCAAGTCATCAAAGGTGACCAGACAATCTGGTGGGTGTTCAACGATAAAGGTAACGCTCACACCGAAACAGGCGGTTCAGCTATCGGTATGGAAATCAGAGCTCAAGCATTTGCTTTCTCAACAAATGATGAGATCAACAACATGACATTCTATAGCTACGAGATTATCAACCGTTCAACTTATACTTTGACCAACACATACTTCTCACCTTGGACCGACGTTGACCTTGGTTATGCTAAGGACGACTACGTAGGTTGCGACGTGTCACGTGGTCTCGGTTACGGTTACAACGGTGCCGCTATTGACGGTAACGGTCAGACAGAAGCTTACGGCGCCAACCCTCCAGCGGTCGGTGTTGACTTCTTCCAAGGCCCTTACCTCGATCCTGATGGCGAAGATAACCCGAAATACGACTCACTCGGCAACCAGCTTTGCGATGAGAGTATCAACGGTGTGAACTTCGGCAACGGTATCAAGGATGACGAACGTTACGGTATGCGTCGTTTCGTGTATCACGACAATACACAGTCATCAATCAACGGTGACCCTGACGTAGCTGCTGAATACTACCTCCTCCTTAGAGGTATCTGGAAGAACGGTGCTAAGATGGAATACGGCGGAACAGCTGTTCCAGGCGCTAACGGTACAGTAGGTCCTGCTTGCGACTTCATGTTCCCATTCGACTCTGACCCATGTAACTGGGGTACAGGTGGCATCACTCCTGGTGGCGGCTTCAACCAAAACGGCTTCTACTGGAGCGAAGAGACCGGTGACAACGGTAACCCGAACCCTGTCAACGACCGTCGTTTCATGCAGTCAGCTGGTCCTTTCACACTGAGAGCAGGTGCTGTTAACTACATCACATTCGGTGTGCCGTGGGCAAGAGCTAACACAGGTAAGGCATGGTCATCAGTCGAACTTCTCCGTAAGGTCGATGATAAGTGCCAGACAATGTTCGATAACTGCTTCAAAGTTCTCGATGGCCCTGACGCACCAGACTTGACAACAATCGAGCTCGACAAGAAACTCATCATCTGCTTGTCAAATTCGAAGAATTCTAACAACAAGAATGAGGATTACTATGAGATAGATCCAAGTATCCCTGAAGGTGATACTATCAATGGTGAGTGGGTTGAATTCGACAGAGCATATCGTTTCGAAGGTTATCAGATTTACCAGCTCGCTAGCGCAGAAGTCAGCGTTGACCAGCTCACTGATGAGACAAAAGCTCGTCTGATCTTCCAGTGCGACGTTAAGAACGGCGTGAGCAGAATCGTCAACTTCATCGAAAACAAGGATCTCGGATATAGTATTCCTACTTTGATGGTTGACGGTGGCGATAATGGCGTCACACACACATTCGTCGTGACACAGGATGCGTTCAGCCAGAACAACGACCCGACCTTGGTGAACCATCACACATACTACTTCATGGCTATAGCTTATGCTTACAATAATTATATGGATTATAATCCAGACCCGAACAACCCATCAGCAGGTCAGCCATTGCCTTACCTCGCAGGTCGTAAGCATATCAAGATGTATTCAGCTATCCCACATAAGATTGTGAATGGTACAGTTCTTCACTCATCATACGGCGACCAGCCAGTTATCAACCGTTGGACCGGTATAGGTAACGGCGGTAACCACATTGAGATTTCTGATGAAGACATCAATGAGTTGATGCAACGCCCAATAGCAAGCAAGACAAACCGTTTCGGTGATCCTAACTATCCTGTTATCTATCACCCTACATACAAGAGAGGCTTCGGACCTATCAACGTTAAGATTATCGACCCGTTGAATGTTAAACCTACAGATTATGCAATCTGGTTCCAAGACTTCAGAGAGGTTACAATCGAACACGTTACAGGTGATGCTGCTATCCAAGGTGATGCTGCTAAGAAGAGAGTCTTCAAGTGGGTCTTGAAAGATATGGAGACCGGTGAGGAATTCGTATCAGATACCACAACAGAGCTTGCAAGTGAGAAGTTGTTCCTCGACAGAGGTATTTCTATCAACATTGAGCAGCCATGGGGCATTGGTCCTATCGAAGTTGGTACATCAGGTAACGACAACAAGAAAGCTTACGCTATACTTGCTACAAACAACGGCGTCATCACAACATCGGTGACATACGCTGATAGTTCGAACCGTTGGCTTGCCGGTATCAGAGATAGTGATGCTATCCCATCAAATGCTTTGAACTGGATCCGTTCAGGTAAGTATGTTGACCAAGACAACTCACAGAACAACGACTATGATATGAAGTCATCGTCAAGTGGTACATCAAATCCATACGACCCGACTGAGAACTACGAAAAGATTGCTGATGGTACATGGGCACCATACATGCTCACCAACCAGAACGGTAACTCAGGTTTGTATAACCCAGGTCCTATCTACGAAGGTATGCGTACCGACAGTATCTTCAGAAAGATTGGTTCAATCGATATCGTTCTCACCGCTGATAGATCGAAGTGGACTCGTTGCCCGGTCTTTGAGATGTGTATGAACCAAGACTTGTCTGAAAACAATGCTGCCAAGTTCAGCTTGCGTAAGTCTCCATCAGTTGACAAGGATGGTAATCCATGCGCTGTGTCATATGATTCAGCACTTGCTATGAAGAACCGTCACGAAGTTAGCGACAAAGAGGAAGATGCAAACTACATCAGCCCAGTGAGTATGGGTTGGTTCCCAGGTTATGCAATCGACATTGAGACAGGTGCTCGTTTGAACCTCGGATTTGGTGAAGACTCATTCTATCCAGATCTTAACGGACGCGACATGTTGTTCAACCCACCAGCGTTGAAAGAGACATCAGCAAACGGTGGCTCATTGCTTAGCGACCCAGTGGTATTCAACCAGATTGACAACACTGCAGTGTTCGGTGGTAAACATTATGTATTTGTATTCCAAATGCACAGAGGTAGAACAATGTCGAGCGGTCACGCTTACAAAGAGTACAAGTGCCCTGCATACGACGGTGGTTTCTATCTGTATGACAACTTGTTCTATGCTGACTCTCTTGGTAACAAACCTGTGTTCAAGAATGTTTATTGGGGACAGCCAGCATGGGTCGGTATGCCAATGGCTATCGAAGGCAAAGAATGGTTGCCAGAAGGCAATCCTGTGAAGATTTCAGTGAGAATCGCCAAGCCATACACATTCGGTTATGGTAACATCCCGCTGGATACTATTACAGATGCACTCTATGATACAATCAATCATAAGGGTTTGTTACCATACTACACCTTCACAACCAAGGGATATGGTCCTGAGAAATGCAACGCAGATAAGGGTAAGCAAGACCTCGACCTTATCCAAGTTGTGCCGAACCCGTACTATGCATATGCTAACTATGAGCCGAATGCTCTTACACACAAAGTGAAGATCACCAACCTTCCTGACAAGTGCGTTGTGACTATTTACACTGTGAATGGAAACAAGATCCGTCAGTTCAAGAAGGACGACTCATCAGTTACATCAATTGATTGGGATTTGACCAACCATGCCAACACGCCTATCGCGAGCGGTATTTACATCATCCATGTGAAAGACAACGTGAACGGCGGTGAGCATACTGTTAAGTTCTATTGCGCAATGCGTCAGGTTGACTTAAATACATTCTAATTATTTTGCGAACAAATTTAAAAATAGACGATCATGAAAAAGTTATTTAGAACTATCGTAATAGCAAGCTTGACAATCATTATAGGATTCGCGAGCACAGAAGCATTCGCAGGTAATAAGGATAGAGCAGGTCAGGCTGGTGCAAATGAGCTGTTGATTAATCCATGGGCTGCATCATCAGGATGGGGCGATGCCGGTATGGCATCCAGCAAGGGTGTTGAAGCTATGTGGAGCAACGTGGCAGGTATCTCATTTGTAAACACAATGGATATTACCTTCTCATACACTAACTGGCTGGCCGGTTCAGGAACATCAGTGGTGTCATTCGGTTTCGCTACACGTGTTTCTGAGTCAATAGTTGCCGGTTTGTCGGTGATGTCGATGAGCTTTGGCGAAATTCAGACAACTACTACTGAAAATCCAGACGGTGGAATTGGTACATATAATCCAAGTTTGATGAACATCAACATCTCTGTTGCTAAATCGTTCTCAAACAGTATCCACGGCGGTTTTGTGTTGAAGATTATCAGCGAGTCAATTGCTGATATGAGCGGTACTGGTGTCGCTTTGGACGCAGGAATCCAGTATGTTACAGGTATTACCGATAACATCCACTTCGGTATTGCCTTGAAGAACATTGGACCTACCATGAAGTACAGCGGCGACGGTCTTACAGTCAAGACTTTGTTTGATGGTATGGAGTCAAGCATCACAGTGGTACAACGTGCCGATGAGTTTGAGCTTCCTACACAGTTGAACATTGCAGCAGCATACGACTTCAACTTTGCTAATGCAAGCCGTTTGACACTCGCTTTCAACTTCAACTCAAACGCATTCTCGAAAGACCAGTTCATCGGTGGTATCGAGGGTTCATTCCGTGATATCCTCTTACTCCGCGCCGGTTACACATTCGAGAGCGGTGTCACCAAGAGTATCGAAGACGCTGACTGCACAAACGTCAACAAAGGTTTGTCACTCGGTGCTACAGTCAAAGCCCCTCTTAACAAGAAGGGTCTGAAGTTCTGTATCGACTACTCATACCGCGACACAGCACACTGGAAAGGTACACATTCAATAGGCGCAAGAATTTTATTCTAAAAAAAATTCTTGTATCTTAAAAAAAAGTTGTATCTTTGCATACAATTTTACGGAAAAAAAGAGCCCTTATTTACGTAAGGGTCTCTTTTTTTACAATTTAAAAATTACTAGATATGGCAGACGTAGAATATTTTACACAAGCTGGACTGCAGAAATTGAAGGACGAATTGGAGAATCTTTGTGTTAACGAACGTCCGAAGATTGCAGCAGCTATTGCAGAAGCACGTGACAAAGGTGATTTGTCGGAAAACGCTGAATACGATGCAGCAAAAGAGGCTCAGCAGCTTCTTGAGATGAAGATTGTGAAACTGCAGCTCACCATCGCCAACGCACGTATCATCGACGAGTCGAAGATTGACACATCGAAAGTGTTGATTCTCTCGACGGTGAAGATCAGAAACGTGAAGACGAAACAGATGATGACATATACCATCGTCCCTGAGAAAGAGGCAAACCTCAAGGCTGGAAAGATTTCTATCACATCGCCTATAGCTAAAGGTCTCCTTGGCAAATCGGTTGGCGACGAGTGCGAGATTCAGGTCCCTGCAGGTAAGCTTTTGTTTGAGATTGTTGAAATAACAAGAGGATAATCATGGCATCGATATTTTCAAGAATAGTGGCAGGTGAGATTCCTTGCTATAAAATCGCTGAGAACGACAAGTTTTTTGCATTCTTCGACATCAGTCCGCTCGTGCCGGGTCACACTTTGGTGATTCCAAAGAAAGAAGAGGATTACATCTTCGACATTTCGGATGCTGACCTCGCTGAGATGATTGTCTTCGCGAAGAAGATTGCTGTGGCGATAAAGAAAGCCATTCCATGCAAGAAAGTGGGAGTGGCAGTGATAGGTCTTGAAGTGCCTCACGCGCACATCCACCTCGTGCCTATGCAGAAAGAGGGTGACCTCGACTTCAGACGCGAGAAAATGCATCCGACAGAGGAGCAGTTCAAAGAGTGGCAGAAGAAAATCGTTGAGAACCTGTAGCGATGGAAAACACTTTCAAGATGGTTGCCAAGACGATGGCGGGGCTGGAAAACGTCCTCGCCGAGGAGCTGACAGCCATGGGAGCGCAGAACGTCGAGGTGCTGTACCGTGCCGTCGGCTTTGAAGGCGACAAGGAGTTGATGTACAAGGCTAATTACTGCTGCCGCACGGCTTTGAGGATTTTGAAGCCGATAACGAGTTTTGTGGCGCGTAACGAGCTGATGCTGTACAACAACATCTTCAAGATTAAATGGCACGAGATATTCAACATCAACGAGACGTTTGCTATTGACGCTGTGGTGAGCGGTAACTATTTCAACCACTCGCAATATGCGGCGTTGAAGGTGAAGGACGCCATCGCTGACGAGTTTCGAGAGCATTTCGGGGCACGTCCGTCGGTGGATGTCGAAAATCCCCACTTGAGGATCAACGTACACATTGAAAATGAAAAAGTTACGTTGGCTTTCGACAGCTCTGGAGAGTCGTTGCATAAACGAGGCTACAGAAAGATTGTCGATAAAGCGCCAATGAACGAGGTGCTGGCTGCAGGTTTGATAAAACTCACAGGCTGGAAATGCGACAGCAACTTTGTTGATTGCATGTGCGGTTCAGGCACAATCCCAATTGAGGCGGCGATGCTCGCCATGGGTCTTCCGGCAGGTTTCTTCAGGAAGAAATGGGGCTTCATGACATGGCACGACTTCGACCCTGAGTTGTGGCAGCGTGTCATGAGGGAGGCTGGCGCTGAGATGGAAGAGTTTGACTATGAGATACTTGCGTCAGACAGGTCGGCCAAGGCAGTGGAGATTGCCAAGGCAAATATTGAAAATGCGCACCTTCAGTATGATATCAAGCTGAGCAAGCAAGATATGTTTGAGATGGTGCCTCCTGAAGGTGGTGGCATCATGATAATCAACCCGCCATATGGCGAGAGATTGGAAGAAAAAGACATCATCAACCTTTATAAAGGTATTGGAGACGCTTTGAAGCAGCATTTCAAGGGCTTTGAGGCATGGATTATCAGCTCGAACAAGGATGTGATGAAGCTCATAGGGCTGAAACCTTCGAAAAAAATCGACATCTACAATGGGCCGCTCGAGTGCAAGTTTGAGAAGTTTGAGATTTTTGAAGGGTCATATAAAGGCAAAAAACTCTCACAGATTGCACAGATGAACACAGAAACGAATCTCTCGTGAAATCTGGTTCGCAAGCGAACAAAATATCACAGATAGATAGAATAAATAATCTGTGATAATCTGTGAAATCTGTGAGAAATATTTTTTCACTTTTTTCTTGTTTTTCTGAAAATCGCTTTTTAATTTTGCATTTCTTAATTGGTAAAATTGAAAAGCATGTACAAAATAACCAAACATCCTATTCTTGACATCGCCGAGGGCGAGAAAGTTGAGTTTATTTATGATGGCAAAAAAGTGGTTGGCCAGAAGGGTTACACCATTGCTGCCGCTTTGCATCAGGCAGGTTTTCCTGTCCACAGCCACAGTCTTGACGGTCGCAACAGAAGTTTGAACTGCGGCATTGGAAAGTGCGGTGCCTGCGAGATGCTCGTTGACGGGAAGATCCGTCGTATCTGCATCACATTGGTTGACGGAGTGAAGGAAGTGAAGCCTATCAACAACGAGGCTAATGTGCTTCCAGATGCTAAGGAACTGCAGCCACGCGAGGTGAAAGTCTATAAGACACAGGTCGCGATTATCGGTGCTGGTCCGGCTGGCTTGGCATGCCGCGAGCAACTCAACAAGCTCGGTATCAGCAACGTGGTGATCGACAACAATGCACGTATTGGTGGTCAGTTTAATATGCAGACACACCAGTTCTTCTTCTTTGAGAAGGAGCAGAAATTCGGCGGAATGCGTGGATTTGACATCGCTAAGACCTTGGCTGGCGACAACCATGAAGGCATTTTGCTCAACTACACAGTTTGGGATTTGCTCGAAGGCAAACGTATCGCTATCAAGAACCTGGTGACACAGGAGATGGCTTATGTCGATGCGGAACATCTGGTGGTGGCTACTGGCGCGGTGCCGTTTATGCCGACATTTGAGAACGACGACCTTCCTGGCGTATATACTGCTGCTGTTTTCCAGAAGATGATGAACCAGGAGCACACCTTGTTAGGAAAGAAGGTGCTTACAGTGGGTGCTGGAAACATCGGATACCTCACATCATATCAGGGAATGCAGGCTGGCGCACATATCAAGGCTATTATTGAAGGTATGGACCACGAAGGCGGCTTCCCAGTGCAGGCTAACAGGGTGCGCCGACTCGGTATCCCGATTATGACGTCACATATCTTGCTGAAGGCTATTCCGAATGCCGATAGAACTGGTATTGTTGGCGCAGTCATTGCAAAATGCGAGAACTTCAAGCCGATAAAGGGCACCGAGCAGGTGATTGACGATATCGACATCATCAATATCTGCACGGGTTTGATTCCTGACAACCAGCTTCTCGTGAAGGGTCGCGAGGTGTTTGGATTGAATGTTTATGGTGCAGGTGATGCTATCCGTATTGGCGAAGGCACAAGCGCTGTTTTGCGCGGCAAGCAGGTAGCTTTTGAGGTGGCACAGAACATGGGAATGAGATTCAATTATGACGAATATCTTGAGATTTCAAAGCAGTATATAGAGTCACAGCAGCACCCTGTAAGAGTGTTGAAAGAGCCTAACAAGCCGACAGCTGAAAGAATGGTGGCGAAACCTTTCGTCATCGCTGACTGCGTTTACGGATTCGCTTGCAACCCGTGCTCGTTCTCATGTCCACAGGGCGCTATCACGAAGTCGAGCACAAACAC
>Ga0310690_10006883_pt1 | contig 14794 bp, 10 predicted proteins | sample AusTroGonzalo_MG_2_FD_207661 | JGI IMG/M metagenome (GOLD analysis project Ga0310690, IMG submission 207661) | Bovine rumen microbial communities from tropical cattle in Woodstock, Queensland, Australia - Gonzalo_04 (v2) (version 2) | ecosystem: Host-associated > Mammals > Digestive system >...
TCTACATGATCGTAAGCCGTCAGGGGCGTATAATGGTCAGCACTGACAAGTCGATGGTCATGTGCAAGACTCTGGATGATATCCTCGAGGACATCTCCGACAGCAAGAATCTCGCCCCCCTGAACCGTGCCATGCTCAGCGGCCAGGAGGGAAGCATGTCCGTAGTAGTGAATGGAGACAAATGCCAGGCCCTCTTCGCCCCGGTCGAGCGTACCGGCTGGTCTATGTCCATCCTGATTCCCAACCATGATATTTACAAGGACCTCAGGCGGGTAGGCACCATAATAATCTTCCTGCAACTGCTCGGCCTGGTCATGCTGATATTCATCCTCCGTTCGTTCATCAAGGGCCAGCTTAAAGTCAAGGACCTGGACCAGAAGCGCGAGCGCATGGAGAGCGAACTGCAGATAGCCAGGAGCATACAGATGTCCATGGTGCCCAAGGCGTTCCCTCCGTTCCCGGAGCGGCGGGACCTGGACATAGCCGCCGCCATCGTGCCCGCCAAGGAGGTGGGCGGCGACCTGTACGACTACTTCATCCGGGACGAGAAGCTTTTCTTCTGCGTTGGAGACGTCAGCGGCAAGGGCGTTCCGGCCTCGCTCGTGATGGCGGTCACGCGTATGTCTTTCCGCAACCTGTCCGCCCACGTGGACAGTCCGGGCCGCATCGTGAAGGCAATGAACAACAGCCTTACCTCCATGAACGAGAACAATATGTTCGTCACCTTGTTCTGCGGCGTGCTGGATCTTGCGAATGGAATCATGAGGTTCTGCAATGCAGGCCATAATCCCCCTATGGTGCTTACCGATACCATACGGGAATTGCAGGTCAAGCCTAACCTGCCCCTGGGAATATTGGCGGGCTTCGAGTATGAGGAGCAGGAAATACCGTTCAATTTCGACGACGCCCTCTGCCTTTATACCGACGGCATATCCGAAGCCGAGAACATCAACCACGAGCAGTTCGGGGAGGAGCGCATGATGGAGGCCCTGCACGGCTGGAAGAGTGCCAGCGAGCATCTGGAGAATATTAAAGAACAAGTGGCGGCCTTCGTAGGCGAAGCACCTCAAAGCGACGATATTACAATCCTATTTATACATTATATGCCAGTAAAGCATAGCATTACACTTCATAATGATATAAGCCAGATTGCCTTGCTGCCGGATTTCATCCATCAGACAGTCGTGGAGTCGAAACTGGACCCCGAATTGGAAGGCAGCCTGAACCTGGCTATTGAAGAAGCGGTGACCAACGTCATCGACTACGCTTATCCCGAGGGTACTGCGGGAACCGTGGTCATAGACTCCGACGTCGGGCAGGATGCCGTAACGTTTATCATCTCCGACAGCGGCAAGGCCTTTGACCCTACCGCCAGGGCGGAAGTGGACATCAACGCCGGACTGGATGAGCGCCCGATAGGCGGCCTGGGCATACACCTTGTACGCCACATCATGGACAAGGTCCGCTACGAGCGAGTCGGGCAGAAGAATGTTTTGATATTAACTAAAAAATACTGATACCATGGAAGTAAAGATTGAACGCGAAAACGCCGAAGTTATTGTGCACCTGATCGGACGTCTGGACACGCCTGCATCCCAGGAGATTGCACCTCAGGTGAATGAACTTGCCGAAGAGGCGGGTGGCACCATTATCCTTGAATGCTCGGAGCTTGCCTATATTTCCAGCTCCGGCCTCCGAATCTTCCTGTCACTCCGCAAGACGGCCGCAGAAAAAGGCGGAAAGGTGATAGTCAAGAGCATCACCAACGATATACGAAACGTCTTTATGATGACAGGCTTCCTGAATCTGTTCGAGATTCAGTAGCCCCAGCCTTTTTGAGCTTGCGCCTCCGGCGCCTCTCTTCCGTCCTCCTGCCTGTCAGCTAGCCGAGGACGAGGAGGGCGGCGCCGAATGTTATGCAGGCGGCCTGGATGCCCAGTAACCCCCATGCAGAGCAGGGTGCGCCAGATGGTGCCCCATGGTTACAAAAGCATTAACTCTTTTATTATTTTTTTCTTATCTTTGAAAGATAAAAAGTTCATTATTAAAATGGCCGTAAAAATACTTAGTGTCGACGACGAAACCGATCTTGAGTTGTTGTTGACTCAATACTTCCGCAGGAAGATCAGAAATGGCGAGTATGAGTTTTATTTTGCCCACAACGGACTTGAGGCTCTTCAGGTTCTGTTGAAGCATCCGGATATCGCCATTATACTTTCAGACATAAATATGCCTGAAATGGATGGTTTGACGCTTCTCACTAAAATCAACGAGATGCGCATCCCGTCCCTCAAGTGTATAATGGTGAGTGCATACGGAGACATGGACAACATCCGTCATGCCATGAACAAGGGCGCCTTCGATTTCGCCACCAAGCCGATTGATCTTGACGACCTGCAGCTAACCATTAACAAAGCTGTCGAGCAGATAGAGTACATCAAGAGTGCACAGAAGGAGCACGCCCAACTGGTTGACATCCAAGCCGATCTGTCCGTGGCCCGCGAGATTCAGCAGGCTATTCTGCCCCGCACCTTCGAGCTAAAGATGAAGGAGGCCGATAAGACTGACATTTTCGCCAGCATGCTTGCAGCCAAGGACGTAGGCGGAGATTTCTACGACTTCTTCCCCATCGATGACCACCGCATCGGCTTTACCATAGCCGACGTGAGCGGCAAAGGCGTGCCGGCAGCAATATTTATGGCAGTTAGCCGTACGCTCATCAAGGCCACAGGCCTGCAGGGCGTGCCCACGAACGAGTGCATGAGCACGGTCAACGATATCCTCTGCGGAGAGAGCGTGGGCTCCATGTTCGTGACCGTGTTCTACGGCATCTACGACCTGGAAACGGGCATCGTTTCCTTCACCAATGCGGGACATAATCCTCCTTACATTCTCCGTGCGGACGGTACCGTGGAAAAGCTGAACAGCGTCTGTAACCTGGTGCTGGGCGCCGTTGAGGGCATGAGCTTCTCAAGCGAATCGCTACAACTGAATTCCGGCGACGCCCTGGTGATGTACACCGACGGCGTCACCGAGGCTGAAAACAAGAACCACGACCAGTTCGGAGAGTCCAGGCTGGAAACTGAACTGGCTGCGTTGAAGGGTGCGGACGGCAAGCGGATAGTCAACACCATCAATGCCAAGGTAAAAGAGTTTATTAACGGCGCTCCCCAGAGCGATGATATCACCCAGTTAGTTATCCGTGTAAAGTGAAACCCCGTTCAATCATATTATGTGCTTTGACGGCATTGGCAGTGGTTGCCGGTGTGGCTGTGCTGTTTTATCATCTGGGCAGTAAACAGTCTCAACGGGAACTGGCCGCGATGCGGGAAGAGATAGACCGCCTGGTGGAGTCCGAAAAGGATGCCGCCATCGTGAAGCGTGTCAGCCAGCAAATGGAGGACATCGCCTATCAGCAGAAGGCCATCTCCGACCGTCAGCGCGACCGCGCCGAGGAGCAGTCCATCCTGGCTACCCATAATGCCGCCCGGGCCGAAATGGAGAGCCGTGCCGCCCATGAGGCCGAGCTCAAGGCGAACGCTTCCGCCGAACTGGCCAGAAAGGAGCGTGCCAATGCTGAAAGGCAGCAGGCAATAGCCGTCGAACAGAGGGATGAGGCTACCCATGCAAGAAATGTGGCCGACACCCTCAACCGCCGCACCCAGGCCAGGAGCCTGGCGGTGAGCTCGCAGGTGAGGCGTGAAGCGGGCGAGTCCGAGGTGGCCGACCTTCTGGCATATGCCAGCTGGTATTTCCTCAAGAACAACCGGGGAAACCAGTATTTCTCTGAAACATTCAAATCCCTGACCATGGCCAATGGCGGCATCCCTCGCTACAAGGTGAAGGAGAATGGTGCCGTGAACGCCATTTCGCAGGTTCCCGGCAGCAAGCGTGAATGTGTTGCCGTTACCAATTACGGCGAGGTGGAGTGGCTGACGGCCGTGCCGAACGGCGAGAGCTCCAGAATCTCCGCCAAGACGCTGCTGTTCGATCCGTCGTATGATTTCAGGGATGTCAAGGTGCTGGACGGGAAGGTGTATGCCCTCTCGCTCAAAGGACCCCTGTGCATACTGAACTTCGAAGGAAAGATGAACGCCGTGAGCCTGCCTGTCGACGATTACTTCAAGCTGGTTCCCGAGGGGGACCGTCTGCTGGTGGCTGGGCGCAACAGCCTCTGCTGGTACGCCGGCGGCAAGGTGTCGGAAAGCGTTCCGCTGGGCAAGCCCCTGTCGGCTGTCGTCGAAAGGGAGGGTGCGGTTTGCCTCTTCTTCTCCGATGGTTCGTATGCCGAGATGGACGCCTCCGGCCGCATTGTGGAAAAGAAACCGTTACTCAATTATGTGGTGACCGCCGCTTGCTACGACGAATCCACAAAATGCCTGCTTCTGGGCGTCGAGGACGGTACGGTATATCCCCTCAACAAGTACAACCGCGTCATGGAGACCCTGGCAGCCCATAAGTCCAGGTGCGTGAGCATAGCCATGCTCGGCCCCGTGGTCATCACCGGCGGTTATGACAAGAATGTCTTTATCTGGAATATGGACAACCTGCTCTTCGAGAGCGGCCTGAATTTCCGTGAAGAACTGGAGCTGAAAGAGGCGCCCAAGCGCGTAGCCAACGGCAACCAGATCCCTACCGAGTGGCTGGTGCCCGTGGATTATTCTTACGACGGCTGGACGCTTGCCGTCTGCGGCGATTCCGACGGGAAGACCGCATGGGTTGGCACCTCCTCCGGAAACGTCCAGATGCTCAATTCGTCTGCGGACGACATGGCGGAGCGGCTCTTCGGCAGACTCAACCGTAACCTCACCCAACAGGAGTGGACACGCTACGTAGGCGCATCCATTCCATATATGACGTTCAAATGAGAAAGTTTCTGTACCATATCAGTTTGATGGCCGCCGTGCTTGTGCTCACGGTGCCGGCCGTCGCGCAGAACGGAGGCGATGCCTACATGGGCATCCCCTTCTTCAGGAACTACTCTGCAGGCCAGTACAACGCCCACAACCGCAACTTCGACGTTATCTGCGACGGTGAAGGACATACCTTCTTTGCGAATTTCGAGGGCCTTCTCGTCTACGACAACGTGAATTGGAGGATAGTGCACACGCCTGACATCTCTCGCGTGGTGAGCCTGGACATGACGGAAGACGGCACCGTCGTCTTCGAGGGCATCAACCTGACCGGACGGGTCCTGTCCGTCGACGGTGATTCCGTGGAGGTTGAATATGCCAGGAGCGACGCCGGCGGCGCCCAGGTGAAGGCAGGAGTGCAGAACGATAAGGCGGAGGTAGACAGGTGGAAGGGAATTGAGGTGTATCAGCGTCTGCGTCTCTCCGACGGCCGTACCCTGCTGGCCACGGCGACGGACGGCGTCATTGCCGTCGACGCCCAGGGGTCCGAGGTATGGCGTATCGACATAGACAACGGCCTCTGCTCCAACAGTATCACCAAGCTGGCGTACGACGGCAAGGGGACGGTATGGGGAGCCACCGACAACGGCGTCTTCAGCATTTCCGTTTCCGAGATATACACCCACTTCACGGAGAAGGAGGGCCTGAGGGGGCAGATATCCTGCATCTCCATGTGCGGCCCGAGCCTGATGGTGGGAACCTTCCAGGGCCTCTATCGTCTGGACGGACGCAGGTTCACGAAGGTCGGCAATGTCAACCACGCCTGCTGGCAGATAGCCCAGGGGGCTCCGGGAACGGTCTACGTGGCCACGTCGGACGGCGTGTATGCGTACTCCGGCGGTTCAGCCCGTCAGCTGACCAACCGCTTCGCCCTGTCCATCGTCCCGGCGGACGACGGCAGCTTCCTGGTGGGCGAGCTTGAAAACGTATGCCGTTTCCGTCCCGGCGACGGCTCCGCGGTAATCGCCCCCATCCCCAATATCACCCGTTTCAAGAGAGACGGGAACGGAGGCATGTGGGCCATGACGCTGGCCGGAGAGTACTACTGCATGGCCTCCGGCGCCACGGCGTTCGAGAAGAGGGACGAGGGGCCCCTCTCCAAGCTCTTCGAGTATGAAGACGGCGACGGCAACATATGGCGCTGCAGCAGCAACGGCTACGGCCTCTCCTATGAGAACATGCCGGAAGACCTGAAGGGCTGGGTGGAGCCGTTCAGCGACTTCAACGTGCAGGCGATGCTCGTACACGACGGGCTTGCCTGGATAGGCGACAACGACGAGCTGGTCCGCTTCAACCTCGGGCAGTGCCGTGCGAGCGAGAAGTTCGCGCCGCAGCTGTACATCCGCAACTTCAAGACGAGCGGCGGCGACCTCTCCATCAGCTTCGCCAATGACAAGTTCGACCCCATAGGCGAGACACTTTACAGCTACCGTCTCAACAGCGAGAGCCCCTGGTCCACATGGAGCGACCAGCAGGAATACCTCTTCGCCAAGCTCGGCTACGGCAGTTACCAGGTGTCGGTGCGTTCCAAAGACGCCTTCGGCCAGATAAGCGAGACCGAGCCGATCAAGTTCAAGAGGCCGTATCCCATTTTCGTACGCTGGTATGCCTTCGTGTTCTACCTGCTCGTCATCGTATTCATCGTGTATCAGATATTCCAGCTCCGCATGCGCCGCATGGCAAAGGAGCAGGAGAGGCTGGAGGCCATAGTGGACGAGCGTACAAAGGAGCTGCGTGCCGCCCAGAACCAGCTGCTCAGGCAGGAGCGCGAGGCCGCCATCGGTAAGCTGACCAAGGGTCTAATCGACCGTATCCTCAACCCGATGAACTACATCAACAATTTTGCCCACCTCACCCTCGGCCTGTCCGGAGAGATGCGCAAGAACATCGAGGACGAGAAGGACAATCTTACCGTCGACACCTACGAGGACTCCATGGACGTGATGGATATGATGAAGACGAACCTGGAGAAGATAGAGCAGCACGGACTCTCCACCACCCGCACCCTCAAGGCCATGGAGGAGATGCTCAAGGAGCGTTCCCGCAAGTTCGAGCCCACGGATCTGGCCGTGCTGTGCCAGCAGTGCGTGGATAAGCTCAGGAACTACTTCGCATCCGACATCGACGCCCTCGGAATTCAGGTGGAATGCGTGAAGCCGGAGGAGCCCGTCATGCGCGATGTGGTGGCGGACCAGATCAGCAAGTCTCTCATGTCCATGCTCTCCAACAGCATTTACGCCATCAGGAAGAAAGCCGAGAAGGGCGGGGAATACAAGCCCTTGCTCAGAGTTACTGTGGCTCAGGAGGACGGTCACGTGCTCATCAAGATATACGACAACGGAATCGGAATCGAGGAGAGCATCATGGGCAAGATATTCGACCCCTTCTTCACCACCAAGCCTACTGCCGAGGCCCCTGGCGTGGGATTGTATCTCAGCCAGCAGATACTGCACGACTGCGGTGGCGCTATAACAGTCAGCTCCGTAAAGGACGAATACACCGAATTTGTAATCAACTTTGCTTAAGATACTATGGATGTGGTAAAGGATGACCTGAAAAATCAGGTGGATTACTTGCAGCAACAGTTGCACAAGCAGGAAAAAATGGCTTCGCTGGGACTTCTCAGCGCCGGCATCGCGCACGAAATCCAGAATCCGCTGAATTTCGTGATCAATTTCAGCAAGATGTCGGTCAATTTGCTGGAAGACCTTCAGGATATCGTGGACAACTGCACGGAAAAGCTGGACGAGAACGACGTCGCTGATTTGCAGGACATCTCGGCAGACCTCAAGGAGAATCTGGAAAAGATTCAGGAGCACGGCGAGCGCGCCATCAGCATCATCCGTGGCATATTGCTGCACAGCCGCGGCAAGGCCGGGGAGATGCTCCCCACGGACGTGGGACAGCTGGTCCACGAGTACGTGTGGCTCAGCTATCACGCCATGCGCGCCAACGACAAGAGCTTCAACATCACCATCCAGGAGAATATTCAGGAGGGGATGCCCAAGGTGATGGTGGTGCCGCAGGACCTCAGCCGGGCGGTGCTGAACATCATGAACAACGCCTGCTACACCGTCAAGGAGAGGACAGGCATTGAGGGCGGGGACTACAAGCCGACTATAGAGGTGAAGGTGGCCCTGACCCCGGACGGCAGCGGCAGCGGGGAACTCCGCGTGGACATTACCGACAACGGTATGGGCATGACGCCCGAGATAAAGGCGAAGATTTACGAGAACTTCTTTACCACAAAGCCTGCCGGTCAGGGCACCGGTCTGGGAATGAGCATCACCAATGAAATCATTACCAAGAACCACAACGGCAAGCTCTTGGTGGAATCCGAGCCCATGGTAGGAACTACGTTTACGTTTATCATTCCCGTAAAGATTGTAAAATGAGAATCGCCCGGTATATATTCGCCCTCCTCATTCTGTTTGCCTCATATACCATTAAGGCCCAGGAAAACTTGCGCCTGTATGAGTCAGCCCAGGAGGCATACGAGTACGGCTTGTTCGATAAGGCCGACTCCCTTCTGCGCAGCTCGGTAAAGAGCTTCAGCGGAGAAACCAGGATAGGCGTTTACAGGCTTCTGGCTTTGTGTAATCTCAACATGGACAAGCCGGAAGTGGCCGAAAGCTGGGTGTCCAGCCTGCTGGCTGTAGACCCTTACTATAGCTCCTATAATGACGTTCCGCGCTTCACCGAGATGGTGAACAAGCTCAAGGCCGGTAAGACCGCCACGATTACCACGGCATCCCAGCAGGCGGAGTCCATAGAAGAGGCGCCCGTGCCCGTTACGCTCATTACGGAGGAGATGATAACGAACGTAGGCGCCAGGAACCTCAAGGAGGCCCTGATTGCATATGTTCCCGGAATGACGGACATCGCCTGCAACGAAGAGATGAACGTGGCTATGCGAGGAATCTATTCCTCCGGACAGGAAAAGATACTCATAATGCTCAACGGCCACCGGCTGAACAGCTACTCGACCAACACTGCCAGCCCGGATTTCTCCATCAGCCTGGCAAAAGTAAAGCAGATTGAGGTTCTGCGAGGGCCCGCATCATCACTGTACGGCGGCGTCGCTCTTACGGGTGTGGTCAACATAATCACCAAGGACGGTTCCGACGTGGACGGCTTCATGGCCAAGGCGGGCGTTGGCAACTACGGCCAGGTGCGCGGAGACTTGCTTTTCGGCAAGCACTACCTTTCCCTGGACATCCTGGCGTGGGCCAGCATCTACAGGGCGGATGGCGAGAAGGTCCATTATGCTGGCAATTGGGACGAACAGCCGTTCTCCGTTATGCCTGTAGACGGCGACATGATTATAGGCGGTTTCAACAAGGCTCCGTCGTACGACATCGGCTTGTCGCTCAAGTGGAACAAAATGCACCTGCTCTACAACCGCCGTTTCTCAAAGACGGTGGCGCCCATGTCGCTCAGCTACTTCTTCACGCCGTATAATTACGACAATTACCGCTTGCTGAACGGTAACGCTCCCGGTTACGCCATCGCTTCACAGCATGCAGAACTTGGCTATTCCGACAGCTATGGCAATTTCTCCTGGCAGGTCGCCGCTAGTTTTGACTCACAGGATCAGCAGCGTTACCAGATAGACGGCGACATACCGGAACTTGGCATCAATGATGTTTTCCCCAACGGCGCGGAAGATGTAAATCTCAAGCTCTACGACGCCGTGTTCCAAAGTGTAAACTGGAATGAATATACGTATGGCGTGTCGGCACAGGGCAGCTACAATTATTCATTCGGCGACCATCACGGAGTCATGATGCTGGGAGGCCACGCCAACCGCTTCAATCTATATGACGCAAGTTATCTGGAGGGTGTGTCTTATGACCTCATCCTTAAGACATACAACGACGTCAAGGTCCTGAACACCGGCAAGGAGACTAGCGCCGATGCTTACTTCCAGATCAAGCACAGCTGGAAGAGCCTGGTCCTCAATGCCGGCTTGCGCTACGACTTCAAGAAGCGGTCGAGCGGAAAAGCGATGAACGTGCTCTCTCCCCGTGTCGCTATGATTTATTCCCTGCCTAAGTGGAGTATGAAGCTTAGCTACTCCAAGGCTTTCGTCGACGCCCCGTATTTCTATCGTAACAACACCCTGGACATCAACTTCGGTGATGATAACCTCTCACCCGAGTACCTGAACTCCTGGCAGCTGTCTTTCTACAGCGATGGTAAGATCGTGCCCGGACTCAGGTTGGAGGCAAACGGTTTCGTTAACAAGGCCGACGATTTCATCATTCAGAGCGAGGTGGGAAACAGCAATGCCGGTAGCCTTACCAATGCCGGTCTGGAGTTGGCCGCGGGTTATTCTTTCTCCAGGTTCTTCGTAGACGGCAACATTACATGGCAGAGAGTGCTTGCCTCACAGAACTTCAGTATCATCAACAATAGCATTTATAACGTTCCGGACTTCCAGGCGAACCTTGCCGCTTCATATGAGATAATCCGCGGCCTGAAGGTGCACGCACATGCGAATTTCCTCTCCAGGCAGAATTCGCAATATGCCCTGCCCGGCGCTCCCTCGGTGGAAATCGACATCCCGGCCCGAGTGATAATCGACATGGGTGCAAGTTATGCTTTCTGGAAGATGGAAGTGGGAATAAACGTATATAATCTCGCAAATACTTCATATATGCAGGGCGGCTCGAGTGTGGCCCCGATGCAACAGGCAGGACGCTGGCTGCTTGGTCACGTCGGTTTCAAATTCTAAAATCAGCTAGTAGTATGGACGTCTATTTTGAGAAACTTACCAGAAGGCTCGACTCTATTATTGAGGCTAAAAAAGACAAAGTAGCCTACATCATGGGCGCAGAGAAGGTTACCTATGCCCAGATGGATGAGATGGCCCGCCATATAGAATCGGGTATTGCGAGAATCGTAGCCGGGAAACCCGCTCCGGACGATGTGCCTGTACGCATAGGTATATCTTTGGCAAGGGACGAACATTTCGTGCCTTGTATCCTGGCTGCAATCAAGCTCGGCTGCTCATACGTTCCAATCGATGTAGAGAATCCAAAGGAGCGCAGGGAGTTTATCTCCAAGGATGCCGGCCTTAGCGTCCTGATAAGCTACAATAATATAGGCGAACTGCTGGCGGCTCCTGTAATGGACGAATTGCCCGTCTTGAGCAGAGGCGTCTCCGAGGCTTATATGATTTATACATCAGGTACGACCGGTCAGCCAAAGGGCGTTTCCCAGTCGTACAGGACGCTCTATAGCTACATGCAGACCGTCTGCCTGCCGGACAACTTCAACATCAGCGACAAGTCGGTTGTCCTCCAGTTCGCCAGCATTAGCTTTGACGTCTCTGTCCTGGAGATCTTCGCTTCGCTGTTCTACGGCGGCACACTGGTGATAGCCCAGGCCGAGGAAAAGCATAATCCCCTGCTTGTCCACAAGCTCATGAAGGAGAAGGGTATCACCTATACCTTCATGCCGCCGTCGCTGCTGGCTGTCTTCCCCGATTATGACTTCCCGGCAATGGACACACTGTCCGCCGGAGGAGAGGCCATACCCCACAGCCTCACGAGCAAAATAGCGGGTAAATATCCCTATCGCTTCGTCAACGGATACGGCCCTACCGAAAGCATCGTCACCACCACCCACGAGATAGAGGGACCGGACGACTGGCAGAATATCGGCAAGCCGGTTCCCGGCGTCGTTTGCTATGTTGCAGACACCCAGGGGAAGCTTGTGGCTCCCGGTGAGCAGGGAGAGTTGCTCATCGGAGGTATGCAGCTGACCAACGGTTACTGGAACCGCCCCGACCTTAACGCCAAGATGTTCTTCGACAATCCTTACGAGAAGGAGCATGATGGCATAGATGTTTCCAGGCTCTATCACAGTGGTGACCTGGTTACCCTGAATGCCGACGGCAGCTTCAATTACATCGGAAGGATGGATTCGCAGATCAAGCTTCACGGCTATCGTATCGAGCTTGGTGAAATCTGCACGCAGATCGAGAAGCAGGACGGCGTGCTGAGAGCTTTTGTGCGTGTTGAAGAGATAGGAACCGAAAAGTATATCGTGGCCTATGTAAGGATGGCCGACGGCATCGACAGCCTTAACGATGTCAAGCATAAGATTGCCAAGCTGTTGCCGGATTACATGATTCCTACATTCTGGAATCAGGTGGACGACTTCAAGCTGAACATCAACGGAAAGATTGACAAGTCGACGCTCGTAAACAAGGCCGTAGACCCCGTCATCACGAACGATACGCCTATTACGCCTCACGAGGAATTGCTTATGCAGGCAACCGCACGCCTGTTAGGACTGCCCAGCGTGAACGTGAATGCAGACCTGATGTTGGACGTTGGCGTTACTTCCCTCCACATCATGCAGCTCACCGTTGAGATGGGCATAACCGGATTCCATCTGACCGTCAACGATTTCTATACCCGGAGGACCATCCGCGCCATTATGGCTTCTGATAAGCACCCCAACGCTTTCTGGTTTGGCAACGGCGCCAATGAACCCGAGAAGCCTGTAATTATCGTCGTCAGCGGCTTTACCAGCTTCGATTTCATCTTCGGCGAATGGGCCCAGAGGGTTTCCCATAAATTCGCCATATACGCCATTGAATCCTACCATACCGTGATGGAAGATGAGCTCACCGACATGAACGGTCTGATGGATGTCTACGAATCGTATGTGAAAGATGTTGTCAAGACGCGTAATGTTGTATGTATTACCGGTTTCTGCGCCGGTGGCGAACAGGCTCTTGTTCTGGCCATGCGCCTGTACAACAACAGTGAGCACAAACCGCATGTGGTGGTGCTGGACGGAGAGCTTGACAGGGATATGGACATCCAGTGGGGTATAAGGGCCGCTTATTATTTCCCCTTCTACAGTCAGGAGCGCAATGAACGTAGGGCCAACCTGGATTTCAAACTGCTGGAAACCATGCCTGAGGAGACCTACAACGGCCGGGTTACGGCCATCATTGCAGGCATCTACACCGAGGAAAGTGCCGTTTCCCTTAGCGAAAAGTCACCGGAGGTCAGGCAGAAGGAGAAAGACGAGTTCTTCACCAACGAGCAGCGATGGAAGAACCGCTACCCCGACTGCGAGGTTATCTATCATCAAGCCAACCACAATACTTTCCTCACGACCCCGGAAAGTAAAGACTATATCGTGGATTATTTCCTTAAGAACGTTTAACCGGCGGGATCAGAAGATTCTCACACTCGGATTTTGATCTCGTCGTTGTCGACGGACTCAATGATGGCGAGGGACTCGATACGGGTGATACCCTCGGCTTCAAGGGCCTGACGGCCGTTCTCGAAGGATTTCTCTACCAGGAATCCCATGCCTTCGATGGTAGCTCCCGCCTGGCGGCAAAGCTCCGCCATTCCCAGTCCGGCATTGCCGAAGGCCAGGACATCGTCTATGAACAGGACGTGGTCCTGGGCAGTAAGGTAGTCCTTTGCGATAACTATTGTGGTGTCCTTATCCTTTGTAAACGAATGGACGCTTGCAGAGTAGAAATCGCCCATTGTTGAGGGCTTTGCTTTTTTTGCAAAGACGACCGGCAGCTTCATCAGATAGCCGGCCATGATTGCCGGAGCAATGCCAGAAGCCTCAATGGTAAGGATCTTGTTGATCTTTTTGTTGTCAGCAAAGCGGTCCACGAGCGCCTGGGCTGCCTGCATCATCAGTTCCGGATCTATCTGATGGTTGAGGAAACGGTCCATCTTTACGATGCCGTTGCCGAGGCTCCGGCCCTCTTTCATGATTCTGTCGTACAGTGCCTTCATCAATTATGGGTAAAATTCAGTACTACAAAGGTAATATTAAATTTACAATGAGTAAATTCGCATCAGTTATGAAGCGCAAGATACTGTTATTCTTTTTCCTTATGCTGGCTCTCGGCTGCAGCCGTAAGCAGGACGGGCTGCAAAACGGAGACCTTATCTTCGTGGGACGTCCTGTCGGGTATGATGCGGAAGCCGGATCCATGGATGAGGCCATTGCGTCGGCCACCGGTGAAGCGGGAGCGCTGAATCTCATTCACGTGGCCATTGCCGAGGTGAAGGCCGACAGTATCTGGATTATCGATGCCACCATCGCCCGCGGTGTAGACCGTCACCCGCTGGACACCTTCTTCAGGGACTTTAGGATGCGGGACGGCCGCTATCCCGAATTCATAGTCAAGCGCGTGAAGGGAGTGGATCCCGATGCCGCTGTAGAGCGGGCAAAAACCTACTGCGGCCGGGCGTACGACGTCCGCTTCCTCCCGGATAACGAAGAAATGTACTGCTCGGAACTGGTGCAGAAATGCTATCTGGACGCCGACGGACGGCCCGTCTTCCAAAGCGAGCCCATGAATTTCAAAGCCCCCGACGGTACCATGCCTCCCTACTGGGAGCGGCTCTTCGGCCGGCTCGGTATGGATGTCCCGCAGGACCTTCCCGGAACGAATCCTCAGAAAATGTCCGAATCCGCCTGCCTGGAAGAGGTGAAGACGTTTTAATCTCCCAGCCGGATGATGCTTCTGTCTGCCTCCGTCTTCTCTCCGGAATCCAGCATCACTGCGGCATACATCACAGGCGTACCAGCGGCCTCTATCACCCGTCCCTTCAGCCCGTTTTGGGCGAGGGCCTCCAGCGTGTTGGCCAAAAGCACAATAATCAGGAGCAGTCTGCGCATTATGATATAAGTCAGATATTAATTGGCGCCGCCCAGAATTGGTCGGCATCTGTAGTGATGGTATTACCTCCGCCTATACGGTATGGCACGAATCCCGATGGTACAAGGTTGATGTAATGGTCCCGCACCACATCTTCGTAGTCATAATCCTCCTGGTAGTATGAAAGCTCTCCCCAGCAGGAGAACCAGTAGGTATTCTTGGC
>Ga0310690_10006884_pt1 | contig 14793 bp, 29 predicted proteins | sample AusTroGonzalo_MG_2_FD_207661 | JGI IMG/M metagenome (GOLD analysis project Ga0310690, IMG submission 207661) | Bovine rumen microbial communities from tropical cattle in Woodstock, Queensland, Australia - Gonzalo_04 (v2) (version 2) | ecosystem: Host-associated > Mammals > Digestive system >...
CCTCGCGAAGAGTTGCGAGTGAGGTAAGAAAAGCAAGACTCCCGCCAACAAGAAAGTGGAGCACGGGGCGCCCCTCTTCTAAGGGGATGACGGATGGCAAAGAGGAGCCGTTGAGGCCGAGCAAGCGAGGATCCTACCAACAAGAAAGTGGAGCCAAGAAAACTCTTGACAGATCCGAAAATTCTGATATAATATAATCATCAAGAGAGAGGAGCAAAAGCAATGTACGAGAGTGATAAGGTGATCGGCACGGACGTGCGCGAGGCAATCAAGTGGATCGACGCGAAAGACCTCTGGGATAAGGTGATCGAAATCGAGAGCGATGCCACGGGAATCGTCACCAACGTGATCCACTAAGTGGATCACGATTTTTTTGAAAAAATTCAAAAAAGGGGTTGACATATTGAGCGGGATATGATAATATATAGTCACGGAAGGGACGGAGGTAAGCGCCCTCAAATGCCACCCGCGAAAGCGGTTACGGGGAGTGGGAACCAAAAAAAATGCTACCAGAGGGGACAGGTAAGACCGCCCTCTTTTTTTTTATTCAAAAATTTTTTGAAAAATTCAAAAAATGTATTGACATATAGGACAACATGTGATAATATATAGTCACAGGGAGAGAGCACTCGAACTGGGGGATCTGAGGCGGGCAAGCGTAGGATCCCCACCGAAGCAGAGGGAAGTCAGCAGACGTAACCTCTGCTTTCTTCTTGTTTAAATAGTTCGGTACCTAACAATCCGACCTCCGCCGGCCGAAAAATTTTTTTAACTTTTTTCAAAAAACTATTGACAATGGCCGGCCGATGATATATAATATAATCAGAGGAGGGGAAGCGGATGACTCGGACCCACGGCGGAGATGCGATTTTTTAAGTTGTACGTACAACTTCGATTTCAGCCGGCGCGATACTTTAGCACGCTAAAGTGTAAAAGTAAAAATACAAAAAATTGCTCCGATTTTTCGGAGCAATTTACATTCATAGGGCAAGGATTAGAAAATCTGTGCCCTTAATTCTTCCCAATAATTTACAATTTCTTCGCACCCTTCTTCAATTTCTTCTTTATCGGTAAACCAATAAGCATAATACCGACAGACAAAAGGTTCGCCCGCGTCAGAAGTTAAAGTAGCGAATAATGTTCCATCCTCACAAAACACGTTGATTGTACAAGTTTCATAATCACTCTCGTCATCTTCCCACAGAGTCACGTTATACGTGATTTCTCCGTCAAAAATGACCACATTCTTCAGAGTAAAATAACCGCCGTGGGTTTTCGTGATATTGATTTCCTCAGCCGTAGCGATACCGCACAGAGCAATCAGAGCCAGAGTCAGCGCAATAATTTTCTTCATCGTTCGTACTTCCTTTCTCGGGGTTTTCCCTTTCTTCAATCATATATTATCACATTTTCCGCGCCTTGTCAACACTTTTTAGAAAAATCCGCGCCGGCTTACTGACCAGATTTTCCATTGTCTTATCTGGTCAGCGCCTTCAGCACTTCCACGATCTCGCGCGGTTCGTGCGCTCCCGCGCCCCATGCGGTGCGGTTCGGTTCTTCATCATCGAAGAGGATCCCGCCACCTGTCGCGGTTTTCTTGTCCGTTCCGTAGGCGACCACTCGGATTTCATCCCATGTAACCGCGGGCAGGTGCTTGCGTAACCACTCGCGCTTTGCGGTTGCGATCCGCGCGTTGTACTCGGCGGGCGCGTTTTTCGCGGTCCAAGAGATGATTCCGATCTCGTGACCCATCGCGCGGGCCTTCTTCAGAAGGCGGGCAATGTGGGCGAGATTTCCGATCCCGCGGGCGACCTCGTAGGGGCGGGTATCGCGGGCGCGGATCGCGGGCAACCAATCGCGCACTCCGTAGAGGTCGGCGATCGTGCCATCCATGTCGAACCAGATCTTCATTCGGTACTCCCCCTTTCTGATTATATTATACACTATACCCACCGGAATACAATTGATTATTTGGGAAAATTTATTCCCAAATATTACATCTCGCGCGGGCCGGCTAAAATAAAAAAATTTTCAATTTTTTTGAAAAAAGGGTTGACATATGTAGCCGAGTATGTTATACTATATACAGATGAAGGGAGGCAAAAGAAGATTCGGACCCACGGCGAACCTGCCCAACTTTAAGTTGTCCGTACAAATTCAACCAGCCGGCGAAAGGTCAAAGTCAGTCAAAGTCAAAACAGGCCGGCCGTACGGTTAGTTCGGACTAACTGGTTAGTCCGAACTAACTTATAGCGTGCTTTAGCACGCTAAAGCGTTAAACCCACCTACATAATAGGTAGGCGGGTGAAGCAGGCGAGGTACCTTGGCAGGCGAGGTATATCGGCAGATGATGTACCTCGGCAGATGAGGTATGTCGGCTACCACGGCTGCTTTAGCTCGCTAAAGCATGAAAGCAAATAAATGTTACGAAAGTATTACAACCGGCTGCTGAAAACTTAACAGTTTTGTAACAAAATCTTAACAGAATTGTCATTGACAAATCCGGCTTTATCCCTTATAATTTAGGTACAGTAAAGGAAAGGGGATCGAAACCATGATGACCACCGCCGAACGCACCACCCACATCGAGCGCATGAGCGCCCGCTACAATGACACGAGCGCCGCCCACGCCTACGCCCTGGGCTTTGTCCACGGCCACAAGCTGTATGTTGTGAAGCTGAGCTTCGCTGAGCTGAGCCGTTACTTCAAGCTCGACCGCGCAAGCTCCAAAAAGGGCGGATACCTCAAAATCCGGATTAAGCTGAGCAGTGCCGACCGTGAAGAGCTGAGCCAGAAGGCTGAATGTCTGGGAGCTGAGTCCCTGCTGACGAAGGACACCGCCCACAACAAGGGCGAAAACTTCGAGCGGGAGCTGACCGAGCGTTGGACCGCTGAAGAGTGGGTCAAGGACAGCGTTCCCTTCTGGGTCAAGGGTGACATCACCGTGAACGGTGAAGAGATTCAGGTCAAGCTCGACGGAGCTGAGCTGACAAACGAAAGAACACTGGCTCGGATCGCCTGAGCCAGTGGATGACTAAAAAATGTAACATCACATTTGATATACTTATTACATTTTGTATGTACAACTCGCGCCGGCCGACCGCAATAAAATTTCTTCAAGAAATTTTCAAAAAAATATTGACAATACCGGAATAATGTGCTATACTCTAACCATGGAAGGGGGATTGATCCCGATGGGAACGGAAGCCCACGACCCGCAGGCAGGCGCGAAGCGGGTCACACGGGCGGGAGGACAAGCGCCCAAGCCACTGAGGGAAAAGTCGCCCGAGAGTGGCACATAAAGCCCCGGGCCAGATGGCCCGGGCACATTTATTTGGCCGGCCAAATCCAGCCGGCCGGCCGAAAATGTTACAGAAGTATGACAAAATCATAATAAAAACTTAACAAAAATATCTATTGATTTGTAACAATTTCTGTGGTATACTGTTTACAGAAAGAGGAAAGGAAGGTACGAAGCATGAGGTACGTAGCAGTTGGAACAGATGTGTATGAGGTCACTCCCGATGGTCAGCACTGGGTGATGCACAAGCGGTTCAAGACCGAAGGCGGAGCTGCTCGGTACGCTGCCCGCAAGAATGGGCAGCGGAAGTGAGCTGGAGCTGCCAGCTGGGCTGCCAGCTGGCAGCTGGCCGGCGAGCTGGACGAAAATTTGTTGTTGACAAGCTGACCGTCCTATGATATAATGTAGGCACAGAGAGAGGAAAGGAAGGAAACCACGATGACACTGACCGAAATGATTACCGCTTACAACGCACTGACCGCCGCCGAAGGTTACATCTTTGGATTCATCTACGATCACAAACTCTACTATGTTGAACTGACCCACCTCCCCACTGAAATTCTCAAGTTCAACCGCACTTCCTCCAAGCGTGGCGGCATCCCGAAAGTTCGGGTGCGTGCCAATTCCAAATTCCGCTTGATGATGGTAGATAGCGGAAAGGCAATTTGCCTCGGTGGCGAAGAACTCCTTGACACCGCAGACCAGTACAACAAGGGCGAGCGATTTGAACGGGTCATCACCGAAACCCTCACCGCCGAAACGTGGGTAAAAGACTCCGTACCCTTCAACGTGGCAGGCGATATCACCCTTCACGGCAAGCAGATCCAAATCAAAATGGATGGTGCGGAACTGACTAACGAAAAAACCCTCATGCGGATTATGGCCGCATGAGGTTCGGCCGGCCAGCAGATGACTAAAAAATGTAACATCCCTTTTGTTATTATTAGTGTGTAAGAAAGAGAAGGAGGATCTCAAGATGGATGATTTTGAACTGTACGATGGCGAGTACCTCGACTGCGAGGAGCGCGAAGACTATCCCGATGACTACTGGTATGAGGATCAGGATGCCCTCGAGATAGGGTTCGATCCCTATATGGGATGCTACTCGGACGATTGCTAATCGTCCGAGCCTCGGCCGGCCGAGTAAAAAGTTAACAAAATTGTAACAATTTTATACTTGATTTCGTAACAAATTTATGCTATAGTATATACAGAAAGAGGAAAGGAAGGTATCCAAAATGGAACTGACAGTCAAGAATCTCCCCACCACCTACAAACCCTACATTGTCGCCCGTGTGGTCGATGGCGACCTCTGGTACTGGGGTTCTTGGGACGATGAAGAACGTGCCCACACAGTTGCCAATGAGATCGGTGGCATTGTGGTCTACGGAGAGGAGCTGTGAGCTGTGACTAACAATAAACTGTGCGACTTTCTCGGTGGATTTGGATGCGCCGTAACCTTTATCAGTATGGTGCTGATCTTCTTTGGTGAGAACTGTTGGATCGGAGCGGTCACGGGCATTGCTACAATGATTATCTCGCAATTTAATTACGAGTAACTTGCGACTCTGGCCGGCCAGCCGAAAAAGTTAACAGAATTGTAACAAAATTATACTTGATTTTGTAACAAATCTATGGTATTATAATAATGTCGAAAGGGACAAAGAAAGGAAGGAAAGAAAATGGTACGAAAATTCAAGGATCACCCCTACGCACAGGCACAGGTCATCGAGCAGGATAAAGCCAAAACCCTTCAAAGTTACGAAACGATTGTTGCGGAGCTGGACTCTGAAGGCTGGCTCAAGATCCTGACCTTGGAAAACCCCAACACAGGCAAGCTGTCACATACCACGATCCGCCACCTCGGTTGGTTTATGCGGGAGCTGGGCTTCACCTACCAGCTGGCAAAACAACTGTACTATGATCACAAGCTGTTCAATATTCATACAGGGGAGGTAATTGACTGTGAATGATTCCATTATTCGGCGAGAGTACGCCTATTATGTGAGATACTTCCGCTTTATGTATGGCGATTATGCCTACATTGTGGACTATCAGAGATTCAAGGCTCAATATCCTTTCTGGTGTCCCGCAAATCGACTCGATCTCGATTCACTTGAAAAAGAAAGGGGTTAATCCCCTTTCGGCCGGCCGCGAATTTAACAGAATTGTAATAATTCTGTTATTGTTTTGTAACATCTTTATGGTATAATATCAGTGTCGAAAGGGAGGAATGAAGAATGGATCGCACGTACAAGAAAGATGCCAGTTATCCCCACCCTACAAACTATCCCAATCACAATCGCCACACCAACCATCGTGGTCTGCGGAAGCGGATGGATCGCCGCGATCGCCGCAAGCTGAACCGCGAGGTCGCGAGCTGGGTCGCCGCTTAACGCGGTGGCGAGCTGGGCGAGCTGGACAAGACAAGCTGTACACGAGCTGGACAAAGGAGGAACATAGCATGAAACAATTTTTCGACTACATCAAAGAAACCCGTGACATCGAGATCCCTGAAGGTAATATCCCTGGAAGTTGGTTTAAAGAAAATCATCTACCAATGGTGGTACGTTGCTGCTGCTGTGAGATGACAATGGCTTTACCTTCTGCGTATATTGATGACGAGGGATACACCTACTGTAGTGATTGCGCAGGTGTAAATGAAGAATAGACTTCGGTCTATTCTCGCCGGCCGCCGATTTAACAAAAACTTAACAATTTCATTATTGTTTTGTAATATGTTTATGATATAATAATTATGTTGAAAGGGGATGGAAACCTACCCCCAAGGGCTAAAAAAGTTTGAAAAAACTTCTGAAAAACCCTTGACAAAGCCACCAAAGTATGGTACAATAAATACGAAAAGAGGAAGGAAACCTCCCAAACCAGAAAGGAAACAGCCATGAAGAAAGGCACTCTGAACACCATCCTGTCCCTCATTTCCACCATCGACACCCCCGAAGCTGAAGAGGTTCGTGCGGAAGTTACCGCTGAACTGAACAGGGGCAAGGAGAAGGCTGATGCCAATCGCGCCCTGTATGAGCAGGCGAAAGAGGTTGTCCTCAGCGCCATCGGTGAGACTCCTGTGACTATCGCAGAGGTCTACGAGGAAGTTAAGGATAGGCTTCCGCAGGGCTTCACCAAGGCAAAAGTCCAGTATGCTCTGATCCATTACTGGGAAGATGCGGTGGTGAAACACGAGGGCAAGGTCAACACCTACACCAAGGCGTAAGGCCTCCTCGCCCCTCCCCTTTGGGGAGGGGTTTCCATCACCCTCGCGCTTTAGCACGCTAAAGTGCGCCGGCCGAAAATTTGTACGTACAAAATTGTATACAGTATTCTTTGAAAAAAATTCTTGACAATTCTCAAATTTATGGTATAATTATTACAGAAATCAGAAAGGAAGTGTGTAGCATGGCAAGCAAAGCGACTCTGGAAAATCAACTCCGCAACAAGTTTCTGTCCTTTATCTCTGATACAATCTCCCAGGAAATGGAAACTGATGTGCTTGCGGTAAGCGCAAGTGAACTCGCTATTCCTGTACTCGATGGTGAAGGCAACGAAAAATTCGTGCTGATTAAGGTCAGCATCCCTCGTGGTCAGCGTGATGGCGATGGTGGTTACATCCCCTATGATGGTTATGCGGCGCATGATGCCTATATCGAAGAACAGACAAGCAAGGCACAGGAACGCGCAGTGAAGAAAGCCATGAAAGAGGCCGAAAAAGGTAAGAAGAAGGAGGACTAATCATGATAGTCAAGCAAGTCAAATTTCGTTGTCCCAACGTGGATACTATTGAGAGTAAGCAACACGCCCTCGGTGGAATCGCAGTATATGAACATGATCTTGACAAGACTCCCCAATATATCGTTTGCGGTTGTTGCGGTGGTCTTTTTGTCCCCAAAGATTTTGAAATCATCCGAGTACTGGAATGGCTTCCTATTTCCACAGCAATTATGGGCGAGTGATCGCCCATTTTTATTTGCGTAAATTGTACGTACAAATCGCGCCGGCCCATTTAACAGAATTGTAATATTTTTGTTCTTTTTCTGTAACATCTTTATGATATAATATAATTGTTCCAAGGGAGAACGAAACCACCGAGGCGAGTAGGGTGCGCAACCGAAAGTAGTAGGTCAAAAGGGTAAGCGGAGTAGCGCCCCAAGGAAAAGTGGTACTGACGAGTGCCCATTTTATGGGGTTACGAAGCGCACCCCTTACAGAGAAAAGTGCTTGATTTACTGGGATGGACCTTGAGGAGGTGTACTCCTAACAGGGTGGTCAGGAAGCGTGTAATCCCAACGTGAGAATGGCCCAGGTAAGCGCCCCACCTGTTACAAAGTGGGCGCATTTTGCGCCGGCGCAATTTCATTTTGCCGGCCGCAGATTTAATACTTTTGTAACAATTTTGTGCTTGACTTTTAACATACCCCCATGATATAATAACTATGGAAAGAGGAAAGGAGATTGAACGATGAGAACGATTTGGTTTGACATGGATGGCACGATTGCGAATCTGTACGCAGTAGAAAATTGGCTTCCGAAATTGAGGTCACAAGATGCTTCACCCTATGCCGAAGCTGCGGTCATGCTGAATATGAGCCAGCTGGCTCGGCTGCTGAACCGCTTACAAGTCATGGGATACAAGCTGGGCATCATCAGCTGGCTCAGTAAATGCCCCACCCCAGAGTATGATGAAGCTGTGAAACAGGCGAAGCTGGACTGGCTGGGGCAGCATCTGGCAAGTGTGAGCTGGGACGAAATCAAAATCGTCAAACATGGGATGCCAAAAGAATGGTTTATGAAATCTGACGATGACATTCTATTCGATGATGAAGCACCCAACAGAGAGCATTGGAAAGGCGATGCTTACGAACCCGAAATGATTATCAAGGTGTTGAAGCACCTGCTTGGCGTTAGCTAAGGCTAACGCTTCGCGCCGGCCGCGAATTGTATACAGTATACTTATAAAAAAGTACTTGACTTTTACTGAAATTCTGCTATAATATAATTGTTCCAAGAGAGAACACCAACCCCAAGTGGGTTGAGAAAAAATTTTGAAAAATTTCTTCTCAAACACTTGACAGGGAGCAGAAATTCTGCTATAATATAAGTGTTCCAAGGGGAACAAAATAAATTTCGCAGAGTGGCACTGCGACTCTCAATGCCATGAGTAAAGGAGTTCATATGAACCAGAACGATGTTATTTCCACCATCCTGTCCCTGTCCCCCGAAGCTGCTATGTGCCGCACCAACAAGTCCAACTTCATCGCCATCCCCACCGAAGATGGTATCGTGAAGGTTTCCGTGGGTGTTGCTCTGGCAACTGATACCAAGACCCACAAGGCTTTCAACTTTGAAGCCGCTAAAGCCGAATACAAGGCTTATGTTGCTGAAAAGGCAGCTAAGGAAGCCGAAAGGGCTAACAAGCCTGTGAAGGAAAAAGGCATCAACGTTGAAGCCCAGGCTCGGAGAGATGCTCTCGATGCCGCTATCGTTGGCATGGCTTCCTTCAGCGACTGCACTGCGACTGACATTCAGAACGCTCTCGCAGGTGTGATCCCCGCTGAAACCACTGTCATGGCAGTTGGTTCTGCGGCTATGCGTATGGTTGAAAAGGGTATCCTGACCATGCGTAAGGACGAGAAGGGCAAGAAATTCTACACCAAGGCTTGATGTAGACCCTTCCATAAACCCCTCACCCTTTGGGTGAGGGGTAATTTTATTTTCATTTCTAATATTGTATACTGTATACAGGCGCGCCGGCTACCATCTTATAAGGCACCCCTATTTGGCCGGCCGCGGTTAGTTGCGACTAACCGCGAAAAAAGTGCTTGACAACACCCAATATTTGGTGTATACTATACATGAAAAGTGAAGGCAACACTACAAACCAGAAAGGAAAAGTTACATGGAAAAAGACAAGTATTTGGTATTCGACACAGAGGTATGTAACTGTCCTATGATTGATGGACAGTTAGATGTCGCAAATGGTCAGTTTTATGACCTTGGAATACAGGTTGTAGACAATGAAGGTTTTGTCTATGATGAGTATTCAATCGTCAATGGTGATGTATTTTGGGGGATGCCCGAAGCGATGAAGGAAGCATACTTCGCAGACAAGCGACCCCAATATGTTGCGGATATTCTCGCAGGCAAGCGCAAGGTATTGAATACTTGGCAGATTTATAAATTGATTCGCAAAATTTGCGATGATTGGAATATCAAGGCTTGTATCGCCCATAACGCAAGGTTTGATATTAAAGTAACCAACGCAACCTTGCGTTATCAGACGAAAAGCAAACGCAGGTGGTTTTTCCCTTATAATATACCTATTTGGGACACCATGAAAATGGCGAATGATACAATCTGTAAGCAAAAGCGTTACATTGAATTTTGTAAGGAAAATGGTTACATGACTAACCACGCAACCCCACAGGTACGCAAGACCGCAGAAATCCTTTGGCAGTATTTGACAGGAGATGTAACCTTTCAGGAAGAACACACAGGGCTTGCTGATGTAACTATTGAAGCGCAGATTTTCGCAGAGTGCGTAAAACAGCATAAGAAAATGGACAAAATGGCAGAATTGGATGAGGGAGATGTGTAACATCTCCCTCTCCATGTAATCGCACCATGTAACCGCGGCCGGCCGCAAATTGTACATACAATTTTGTATACAGTATTAATAAAATTTTTTTATTGACTTTTTAATATAAATATGATATAATATATATAGAAAGTGAGATGAGAGGAAAATTTCCTCTTGACATTTTCAGAAAATTGAGTATAATAGTAAGTGACAGGAGAAGGAAACTCCAATAAACCAGAAAGGATAAGACTATGGCGAAGGTAACCAAAGCACAGATCGACAAAGAACTCCGTGAACGTATGTTTGAAACTCTGTTCAGCGATCCCCTTCTCGCTAAACTGTTCACCAAAATCAATGATCGTCAGTATGGCGTTATCGTTGAAGATATGAATGGTGAAAAGCGTTATATCCGCATTGGTGCTATCGTTGCGGAAGTGCGTGAGGATATGACCGCAGAGGAACTCATGCAGTCCGAAATTGATGCCTACAATCAGAAGCAGGCAGACAAGGAAGAAAAAGCCAAAGCCAAAGCGGTAAAAATCGCAAAGGACAAGGCAAAGCGTGAAGCAGAGAAGGCAAAGAAAGAGGCCGAAGCAAAGGAGAATAACGCATGAGAACATGGATGATTATTCTCCTTGTCCTTTCTTGCCTTGAAATACGAGTAACTTTCTCCGATGGTAAACAATGGAGTTTTAGTTGGCTCTTTCCTTTAATTGCCCTCATTCTCTTTTGTACGAACTACTGAAAAGTTGTTCGTACAACTCGCGCCGGCGCAAAAGTTATACTTGACTAACTATTACTTTCGTGCTATAATTGATGCGTAAGGAGGGATATTATGACTCAGGTACAGTTAATTCGTAACTTTGCTTCAGAAATCGCAGGTACTCATGTAACTATTGTGCGTAGGCGTGATGATTGGGGTATGAGTTTATCTGAAATTCACTTAAACAAACCTCGTTTAGTGCTTCCTCGTGACTTAACCAAAAATGACGAAGGCGATAAAGAATTTCGGAAAGATTTTATTCGTCGTTGTCCCCTCGCAAAAGGATTTTCCAATATTACAATTTCAATTCTTCATGAAATGGGGCATTGGTTTAATCCAAAAGAATATCTCGAAACTGACCCCGATGAGTATAATAATGCCACGGGGTGGTGGCACTTCACACTTCCTTGTGAGATAGTCGCAACTGATTGGGCAATCACATGGTTACAAGATCCTAAAAATCGTAAGAAAGCAAAGGCATTTGAACGAGAATTTTTCAGAAAGGGCAAAGTATGAAATTAGTACCAGAATGTAAACGAGTTTGTATTGTAGATACACGCACCGCACAGGTCGCTTTTATTTTCTCTGATGAATACAATAAACACTTAACTACCCAAGATATTCTTTGCGTCATATATAATCCTTATATGATGACATGGGATAATACTGGTGAATTATGGCTTAATAATGGCTATATGAAATTTGAAGTTCATACACAGTATATCGAAGTAGAAGAATGGTTCGATAAATTCTTTCGATGGTTGGGTAGTCTTATCTAACTCGGCCGGCGCGATTTAATACTTTTGTAATAAAATAGTAGTTGACTTGTAACGACTTTTTTGCTATAATAATAGAGCAGAAAGGAAGTGTAAGTATGAGGAGTTACATCGAAAGAGCACAGGATTTCGTCAAGCAGATTTTCCCCTATCTTATGGAAGCCAATTTTCAGCGTTGGGCAACTCAGCGAGTAGTTAGAGAGTTCAACTATATTTATCACCGCAAGGTCTTATTCCGCAGTGGTATCGCAAGATTCGCCCTTATTACATCTGACTATGTAGTCAAGTACACCTATGACCCAGAAGAAGCGTCTGAAGTAGGTGGTGGCGAAGAAGAAATTGCTCTATACGAACAGGCAGAAAAAGATGGTTTTGCCTATCTGTTCGCAAAGGTTACTCGCTTTGTCTACAATGACCACGTATTTTATATCATGCCTCGCATTTATGGTATCAGCGAGGGCAATGGTTACGCAGAATATCGCATGACCAGAGAGGAAAGGGCTTGGTGTGATAGTCACAATCTGTCTGACCTTCATTGTAACAACTATGGATTCCGCAATGGTCACATCTGTATTGTAGACTATGCGTGTACCCTTGAAGAATACGACTCATACGAAAGCGAGAGCTTTATCACATCCGAAGAGGAAGTTAGCGAAGGCTAACTTCCGCCGGCCGCCGATTGTATACAGTATACTTTGAAAATAATGCTTGACTTTTAGTAAAATTTCTGATATACTATAATTGTTCCAAGAGGGGAAGAGCATGGCGGGTGAACCAATTCCCGCTCCACCCACTGACGAGTGGGATGTGAAACTAAAAAAAATAAAAAAAGTTTCACGAAACCTCTTGACAACAAGCAAATCCTGTGCTATAATAAGGATGTAATAAAGGAGAAGGACACTCCACAAACCAGAAAGGATTACCACTATGCGTAAGGTTTCTCTCCAGTCCCTCGTTTCCTTCATCGACTCAATTGATGCTCCGCAGGAAATCCTCGACATTCGTGAGGAGATCGTTGGCGAACTCGCCAAGGGCGAAGCCAAGGCTCAGGCGAATCGTGACCTGTATGCCGAAGCGAAGGACATTGTCCTCGGTGCCCTGTCTGATACTCCTGTCACCATTGGTGAACTGTATGAGGAAGTCAAGGGCAAACTGCCCGAAGGTTTCTCCAAGGGCAAGGTTCAGTACGCACTGACTCGCCTGTGGGCAGATGAGGTCGTCAAGACCGAAGGAAAGGTCAACACCTACACTCGGAAGTAATTCCGAATGGAACCCTACCGCAAGGTAGGGTTTTCCTTTACACCAGCACTTTAACGCTTTAGCGTGTTAAAGCGCCGGCCCGCGATTTGTACGTACAACAATGTATACAGTATTCTTCCAAAATAATGCTTGACTTTTTCCAAAATCGGAGTATAATTAATAGTGTCAGAGGGAGAGAAAAGGATCTCCGAGGGTTAAGAAAAAAGTTAGAAAAAACCCTTGACAATCCCCTCAAAATCTGATATAATAACAATGTAAAGAGGAAGGACACCTCACAAACCAGAAAGGGCAAATGCCATGAAGAAATCCACTTTTGAAACCATCAAGACCGCTCTGACCAACTTTGGCTATGACAACCAGGAAGTCCTGGACGAACTCGACAAGGAAATCAACCGCGGTGCAGATGCCAAAGCCAAGACTGCTGAGGGCTATGAAGCCGCTAAGGATGTCATCATCAATGCTCTGGGTGATACTCCTGTGACCTGTGGTGAACTGTACGAAGCCATCCAGAAGGATCTTCCCGAAGGCTTCGGTAAGGGCAAACTTCAGTATGCTCTGACCCATCTGTGGCAGGACAAGATCGTGAAGATCGAAGGCAAGCCCAACACCTATCGGAGAGCGTGGTAACACGCTCCCTCGGTGACCAGAGGCAAGGTCTTAAATGTAAGTGTCCACTTACAGCCGAGATCGCAGAAGTCCTTTGGTAGCTTCCCAGTTCTGCGTTAACAAAAAAGAGAAACTACCCACCTTCCTTTCCATTAGACCCTTCCGCAAGGATGGGTCTTTTCTTTTATCTTATACTTTAGCACTTTAATGCGTTAAAGCGGCCGGCACGCTTAACAAAATTTTAATAATTTAGTAGTTGACTTGTAATATATTTTTTGCTATAATAAGAGTGTGAAAGGGAGGAATGAGGTATGAAGAAACAGAAAGTAAAGTCTAATGTAGAAATCTTTATGGGGATGAGGAAATCTTGGGGTAATGTAAACCCTGTGACGAAGGTCATTCCTGACAAGCGGTTTAAGAAACCGAAGTACAAGGGGAGGGATTGGGAATGAAAACCGATGAAAATGGCTTTGTCATTTGCCCCAAATGTAATTGCCCTACAGAATATCTTGATTTCTTTGATGCGGAACATCAAGGCAAAATCTATATTGTACATTGGCACATCCAATGCCCTAATTGCCACGAATATACAATAGTCAAGGAAACTTATACACTGACAGATGTTGAAAAAGAATGGTAAGGAGTGAGACTAATGGATTATTGTGAAAACTGTAAGTCTGAACTTGAAATAGAGGAGTTCTATCAAGATGTTCCATTTGGTACAAAATTTTATCAGACTTGGCATTACAAATGCCCTAACTGTGGAAAAAAATACTTCTATACCGAGTATTGGCGTTTAGAAAACACCGAACAGGGAGAAGAATGAGTTAGCGTCCGCTAACTCACGCCGGCCGCGAATGTTACAAAAATTTAATAAACTTTTATTTGACTTTTAACATAATTTCTGTTATACTATATATGAAAGGTGAAGGGAACACCTAAAAACCAGAAAGGATTTCATTATGGGAATGACGATTGATGAAACTACTGCTCAACTGATCCTTGATGCTATTGCTTGGTCTAACCATGATTGGTATGATGCCTGTGATTGGCAGATATCTGTAGAGGATGAAGTCTCCTCTGCTCGTGCTGATTTTGTACGCTTCTGTCGCGCTCGTGGTATTGACAACGTTGAAAGGATGGTGGGTGAATAATGCGTATTGGTAGTGTAATCATTGACACCGATAATATGCGGGTCGAAGATGTGGATGTTCTGATCAAAGAACTGAAACAGATTCGTGAACGCAAGGGTGAAGCCCGTGGTTACAAGCATCGCCTTGGCGCTATGCTTGAAAGCATGCGAGATGATAACTTTGCCTTCTGTAATAAACATACAGGCGAAGTTCTTAATGTGAACGATTGGGTGGTTTACGACCAAATCGGAGAATGTACTCATGGAACCGAGATAGATCTTTGATCTATCTCGGTTGTTCGTACAACCGCGCCGGCCAATAATTTAATAAAATTGTAATAAATTCGGTATTGACTTTTAACA